>Ga0316204_10009676_pt1 | contig 12756 bp, 8 predicted proteins | sample 6monrhotite_MG_2_FD_205661 | JGI IMG/M metagenome (GOLD analysis project Ga0316204, IMG submission 205661) | Microbial mat bacterial communities from mineral coupon in-situ incubated in ocean water Damariscotta River, Maine, United States -... | ecosystem: Environmental > Aquatic > Marine >...
GACCGGAAAAACAACGACAGGATCGTGTCGCGGCTGATCACATCGGGGTCGAACCGGATTTGCACGACCTCGTAATGCCCTGTCCCCCCTGCCGTGACCTGTTTGTAGGTTGGATTTACCGTCGTGCCGCCCGCAAAGCCGGAAACAGCTTCCTTCACGCCCCGGACAGATTCAAAATCGGCCTCTACACACCAGAAACACCCGCCCGCGACGGTCAGCGTTTCGGTTCCGGCGGCGCGAACGTAGGTGGATTGTGCGATCAGCCCGATGGCGATCAGCGCCCCAAGGGCAAAGGTCTTGATTGTTCTCAGAGGTGTCATGGCGCACTCCTTTGCATACAGGCTGCATTTCGATGCGACGTAACGCAATATCCCGTCGGGCCAAATCACGGAGCGGTGACATCACTTTACCACTTGGCACCGGACCGTAACATTTCTAGCGTCGGGTCAGGGAGAAACGTCCATGCGCATTGCAATGTGGTCCGGGCCGCGCAACCTGAGCACGGCGATGATGTACAGTTTTGGCGCCCGAAGGGATTTCGCGGTGATGGATGAGCCGTTCTATGCGGCCTATCTGGCGGCAAGCGGTGCGCAGCATCCAATGGGGGATGAGATCCTTGCGGCCCACGAAACAGACCCTGTGAAGGTAGAGACGGCTTGTCGGGCGCCCGGCACGCCGCATCTCTATATGAAACATATGCCGCATCACATGGTCGACGGGTTTCCATTGGACTGGGCCAGGGATTGCGTGCACGTACATCTGATCCGCCACCCCGCGCGCGTCATCGCAAGCTATGCCGCAAAACGCGAGGCACCATCGCTGGAGGACATCGGCTTTGTCCAGCAGGCTGCGCTTTTTGATGAAATCGGGGGCGTTGTGATCGACAGTACCGACATTCGCGCCAAACCGGAAGGGATGTTGCGGGCGCTGTGTGCGGCGATTGATCTGCCTTTTGATCCTGCCATGTTGAAGTGGCCCTCGGGACCGCGCGCGCAGGACGGGATATGGGCCGCGCATTGGTATGGGGCCGTGCATCGCAGTACGGGTTTTGCCGGCGCAGAGGGTGAAATGCCCGTGTTAGAGCCTGTAATGGCAGCATTGGCGGCGCAGGCGTTACCGTTTTATGAGCGCTTGGCGGCGCGTAGATTGACGTAGGTTTTATGCAACAAAGAGATCCCGGCTCAGGGCCGGGACGCTCGTTCAAGATCATCGCGCCCCCGGGCTTGACCCCGGGGCCTCATGGTCAAAGTGTTTACTTCAACCGCTTGTCGCGCGCCGCCAACAGCTTGAGCCGGAGCGCGTTCAACTGGATGAAACCAGCGGCATCTGTCTGGTCATAGGCCCCTGCGTCATCCTCGAATGTCACATGTGCCTCGGAATAGAGTGAATGCTCCGACCACCGGCCCACGGTGCGCGCACTGCCCTTGTAAAGCTTCAGGCGAACGGTGCCGGTCACATGGGTCTGGCTGGCATCAATGGCTGCCTGCAACATGGTGCGTTCGGGGCTGTACCAGAAACCGTTGTAGATCAGTTCCGCGTAGCGCGGCATCAACTCGTCCTTGAGATGCATCGCGCCCCGGTCAAGCGTGATCGATTCAATCCCCCGGTGCGCCTCAAGCAGCAAGGTACCGCCAGGTGTTTCATAGATACCGCGTGATTTCATGCCGACAAACCGACCTTCGACCAAATCAAGACGCCCGCACCCATGTTTGCCGCCCAACTCGTTGAGTTTGGTCAGAATCGTGGCGGGCGACAAGGCTTCGCCGTTGATGCTGACCGCATCGCCACGCTCAAACCCGATCTCGACATATTCCGGCTCATTTGGCGCATCTTCGGGGTTCACCGTGCGCTGGTACACGTAGTCGGGCGCGTCAACGGCTGGATCTTCGAGAACCTTACCCTCGGAGGAGGTATGCAAGAGGTTGGCATCCACGCTGAACGGCGCTTCGCCGCGTTTGTCCTTGGCAATCGGGATCTGGTTCTTTTCAGCAAAGTCGATCAGTTTGGTCCGGCTGGACAAATCCCATTCCCGCCAGGGCGCAATCACCTTGATGTCAGGGTTCAGCGCATAGGCGGCCAATTCAAACCGCACCTGATCGTTGCCTTTGCCGGTAGCGCCATGCGCCACGGCATCTGCCCCGGTTTCTTCGGCAATCTCGACCAGACGTTTGGAAATCAACGGCCGGGCGATGGATGTTCCCAGCAGATAGAGCCCCTCATAGACCGCATTGGCCCGGAACATCGGAAAGACAAAGTCGCGGACGAATTCCTCGCGGACGTCTTCGATGTAAATCTCCGACGCACCCATCATTTCCGCTTTCTTTCGGGCTGGCTCCAGTTCCTCGCCCTGTCCCAGATCGGCGGTGAAGGTCACAACCTCACAGCCGTATTCGGTCTGAAGCCATTTGAGGATGATGGAGGTATCAAGACCCCCGGAATAGGCGAGCACAACTTTTTTGGGTGCGGACATGGCGGGATTCCTTTTCGAGTTGGCACGCGAGGTATCCGGTTTTTGGGGGCTGGGCAAGGCGAGCCGCGCGTTGACCTGCCCCACCTGCACCCCTATCGAAAGAAAAGGCAAACCGGAGTGGCACAATGACAGAGAATTTTCAGGCAATGGCGACGCTCGCGGCGTCCAAGATGCGGCCTGTGTTTCCGGCCACGCCGTTATTGCGAAACGAATTGCTGTCGGACCGCTACGGGGCCGACATCTGGCTCAAGCGAGAGGATCTGACGCCAGTACGATCCTACAAACTGCGCGGGGCATTCAATGCAATGCGCAAGGTGATCCCCGATCAATCGCTCTTTGTCTGTGCCTCTGCGGGGAACCATGCACAGGGCGTTGCCTTCATGTGCAAATATTTTGGCGTTCGCGGCGTGATTTTCATGCCCGTCACCACCCCGGAACAAAAAATCCTGAAAACCCGAATGTTTGGCGGGGACAACGTCGAGGTCCGGCTTGTCGGGGACTATTTCGACGAAACTCTCGTCGCCGCCCAGAGGTTTTGCACCGATGAGGGCGCGCATTTTCTCTCTCCCTTTGACAATGACGACGTGATTGAAGGGCAATCATCGGTGGCCGTCGAAATCGAACAGGCGCTGGGCCGCGCACCCGATCATATCATCATGCCTGTCGGTGGTGGCGGTCTGTCGGCTGGCGTTGTGGGATATTTTGGCGATGAATGCCGCTACACCTTTGTTGAGCCCTCCGGCGCAATGAGCCTTGCGGCGGCCATTGAAAATGGTGCGCCGGTTGATGTGTCCCCCATCGATTCCTTTGTTGATGGTGCCGCCGTGGCCAAGATCGGTGCGCGGCCGTTTGAGAAACTCAAGGGCGTGGACCGGGCGGACATCATCGACCTGCCGGAAGACCGCATTTGCGGCACGATGGTCGAGATGCTGAATGTCGAAGGGATTGTTCTGGAACCCGCAGGGGCCATGTCCATCGACGCGCTGGATGACGTCGCAGACCAGATCAAAGGCAAGACGGTTGTCTGTGTCGTCACCGGCGGAAATTTTGACTTTGAGCGCCTGCCAGAGGTCAAGGAACGCGCCCAGCGTTACGCCGGGCTCAAGAAATACTTTATCCTGCGTCTGCCTCAACGTCCCGGCGCGCTGCGCGATTTTCTTGATTTACTGGGACCGCACGACAACATCACGCGGTTTGAGTACATGAAGAAATCGGCGCGCAACTTTGGATCGGTGCTGATCGGGATCGAAACGGACGTACCGGGCAACTTTCCCGAGATGTTCGGGCGGTTGGATGACGCCGGGTTTACCTATACCGACATCACCAATGATGAAACACTGGCCCAGTTCGTGATTTGAGCGGGAAAGGCTGGCTATGCAGTTCGACGGAAAATCGGTGGTCATTACCGGCGCAGGTAGCGGCATCGGCGCGGCGATGGCACTCGCGATGGCGGCCAAGGGGGCGCGGGTCTGTGTGTCGGACCTGGATCCGGACAAGGCCACTATGGTTGCCGCTGAGGTTGGCGGCATTGCTGTTCAGTGTGATGTTCGGGACGAAGCGGCCATTCAACGGCTGGTGACGCAAGCGTCGCAGTCGCATGGCGATGTGGAAATCTACGTGTCAAATGCGGGGTTGGGCAAAGGTGATCCATCCCATGCAGCGTCACAGCCGAACGATCATTGGGAATTGAACTGGCAGGTGCACGTGATGAGCCACGTCTATGCATCCCGTGCGCTTTTGCCGAAAATGATCGAACGCGGGTCTGGGTATCTGGTCAATGTTGCCTCGGCCGCCGGGTTGTTGAACCAGATCGGCGATGCCGCTTATTCAGCGACAAAACATGCCGCGGTCAGCTTTGCGGAATCGCTGGCGATTACACATGGTGCCGATGGGATCGGGGTATCGGTGGTGTGCCCACAATATGTGGCGACCCCGCTTTTGGGTCTGTCGGATGCGGATGCGGGGGCGAACCTGCTGACCGCAAAAGACGTTGCCGATGCGGTTGTGGCGGGGGTTGAGGCGGATCGCTTCCTGATCCTGTCACACCCCGAAGCCGCGACATACGCCGCCCTTCGCGGCGCGGATCACGATCGCTGGATCACGGGAATGCAAATGCTGCGCGCCAGAGCGATTTCTGAATTTGGCGAAATATCTGTCGAAAATTTCTACAAGCTGGTTTGACCAACCGGGCAAGGCGGCCCTCAGAAGTCGAAGTCCTGAATGTCTTTCAGATCGGGGATCACATCCGCCGTACCGTGCCGCGTGACCATCAGGGCACCGGCGCGCATCGCCAGATCAAGTGCGTCGTCCATCATCAGACCCCGATCCAAACCGGCCACCAGGTATCCGGTGAATGTATCACCCGCCCCGGTCGTGTCGACCGGAACAACAGGGTAGGCTTTGAAATCTTGCGCCGTTTTCGCCTTGTTAGAGACCCATTTGCAGCCATCACCCCCCAAGGTGACAACAATATCGGCAACCGGCAAATCATTCAACGAATGGCCGGTTTCGGTCAAAAGCTGTGCTGCCTCGACCGCGTTCAGGACCAGCAGATCAACTTGATCCAGCACCGCCATGACCGCATCAGTAGAAAAAGGGGCAGCCGCATAGGCGACCTTCAGGCCAAGTGTTCTTGCGGTTTGCACGGCAAACTCCTGACCTGTGGTTTCATTCTGCATCAACAGCACATCACCGGGGGACGCCTCGGTCAGGGCGGCACCGATTATCTGTTCCGTAACCGCATGATTGGCGCCGGGCAGCAAAACAATGTTGTTCTCTCCCTTTGCATCGACACAGATATTGGCATGGCCTGTCGGCGCATCCACGGTCCTGATGTGCGAGGTTTCAACCCCGTATTCCAGCAACCTGTCACGTGCCCAGATACCATCGGAGCCGACCGCGCCGATGTGCTGAACCCGCGCGGCGGCGCGGGCGGCAGCAACGGACATGTTAGCGCCCTTACCGCCCAGCCCCTGATGAAAACGGGTCGCGGCAAGCGTTTCCCCCGGCGCGGGCAGATGCGGCACCTGGTAAAAGTTGTCCGCATTGATCGAGCCGAGGTTCCAGATCATTCGCCAACCTTGCAGGCGGCAAGAATTGCCATGTTCAGGATGTCATTGGCCGTGGAGGTGGAGGAACATATCTGGATCGACTTGTCCAACCCGGTCAGGATCGGACCAATCACCGTCGCGCCGGCCATTTCCTGCATCAGCTTCACGGAAATGCTTGCCGAATGTCGGGCCGGCACCACCAGAATGTTCGCAGGTCCAGTAAGCCGCGAGAAGGGGTATTGCGCCTGCGCTGCCGGGTTCAGCGCGACATCCACCGTCATCTCGCCTTCGTATTCGAAGTCGACACCACGTTCATCTAGCACTCTGGGGGCTTCATGCATTTTTTCCGCCCGTTCGGACACAGGATAGCCAAAGGTGGAAAAGCTGACAAAGGCCACGCGCGGTTCAAGCCCCAGATGCCGTGCCACGCGCGCGCCGCTTTGCGCGATATTGGCAAGGTCATATTGATCGGGCCATTCATGCACCAGCGTATCGGCAATGAACACGATCCGCCCCTTGTGCATCAGCGCCGTGAACCCTGCCGCGCCATGTTCGGCGTTGGCCTCGAACACATGGTTCAGCCGTTCCAGAACATGCGCCGATTTTCGGGTCGCCCCGGTCACCAGCCCATCGCCATGACCATGCTGCAACATCAGCGCACCAAACACGTGACGGTCGCGTGCGGCAAGACGATGGATGTCCTTGCTGTCAAAGCCGCGCCGCTGCAACCGGCCATAGAGATAGTCCTTATAAGTCTCTAAATGGGTGGTATTTGCCGCGTTTACAATTTCCAGCTCGCGGACCGCATCGCCCAATCCCGTGACTTCGAGCTTTTCCCTGACGTCTTCGGGTCGCCCGACAACCAATGCCTTGCCCAGACCCGAGCGTTGATACAGCACCGCCGCCCGCAGCACCCGCGGATCGTCGCCTTCGGCAAAGATCATCCGCGCCTGATTGTTGCGCGCGCGGGCATTGATACCGCGCAGGATGTTTGCCGTTGGGTCCATCCGGGATTTCAACGTCAGCTCATAGGCGTCCATATCAATGATCGGACGCCGCGCGGCACCGGTGTTCATGCCCGCCCGAGCCACGGCAGGTGGAATGCGCCAGATCAGGCGCGGATCGAACGGTGTCGGAATGATGTAGTCCCGGCCAAAGCTGAGCGTCTTGCCATAGGCCAGAGCCACCTCATCCGGCACGTCCTCGCGGGCGAGATTGGCAAGCGCATGGGCGCAGGCGATCTTCATTTCGTCGTTGATGGCGCGGGCGTGAATGTCCAATGCTCCCCGGAAAAGATAAGGAAAGCCGAGAACATTGTTCACCTGATTGGGATAATCGGACCGCCCCGTGGCAACGATGGCGTCCATGCGGACCTCGTGCGCCTCTTCCGGGGTGATTTCCGGATCGGGATTCGCCATGGCAAAGATCACCGGGTTGTCCGCCATGCTGGCAACCATGTCTTGTGTGACCGCGCCCTTGACCGACACCCCAAGGAAAACATCCGCGCCGATCATTGCGTCTTCGAGGCTGCGCAGCTTGGTGTTGGCCGCATGGGCCGACTTCCACTGGTTCATGCCTTCTGTGCGGCCCTGATAGATCACGCCCTTGGTGTCGCACATGATGCAATTGTCGTGTTTGGCCCCCATCGCCTTGAGCAGCTCAAGACAGGCAATGCCCGCAGCCCCCGCTCCATTGAGAACAATGCGGACATCTTCGATCTTTTTGCCGGAAATATGCAGCGCATTAATCAACCCCGCAGCACAGATAACCGCCGTCCCGTGCTGATCGTCATGAAAGACGGGGATGTCCATCTCTTCTTTAAGCCGTTGTTCAATAATGAAACATTCCGGCGCCTTGATGTCTTCAAGGTTGATGCCGCCAAAAGTTGGCCCCATCAGCTTGCACGCGTTGATGAACGCCTCCGTGTCTTCGGTATCCAGTTCGATGTCGATGGAATTGACGTCCGCAAATCGTTTGAACAGAACCGCCTTTCCCTCCATCACGGGCTTGGACGCCAACGCCCCGAGATTGCCCAGACCAAGGACCGCCGTTCCGTTGGAAATGACCGCCACAAGGTTGCCCTTGTTGGTATAATCATACGCTGTTTCGGGGGATGCCGCGATCGCCTCGCAGGGGACCGCAACGCCGGGCGAATAGGCCAGCGACAAATCACGCTGCGTTGTCATCGGCACGGTGGCGGTGATCTCGAACTTGCCGGGGCTGGGCTCAAGATGGAAGGCTAGCGCCTCTTCATCGGTAACTCTGTTCTTGGACACGGGGAGTGGACTCTCTTTTTGTTTGAGCCGTCATAGCCAAGGATGCCGCCGCGCACAATCACAGGCATGGCTAAGCAACATATCGAAGCCATTCATGGTTGCTGACAAAGGCAGTATGGCGGTCAGGAAATTCAAGTTTCAATCGGGACAAGGCCCAGCGGATCACCTGCGGTCGCTCGACCCGGTGCGCGCACCAGACGATGCGGATGAGGGTCTGCCATCGGTTCGGGTCCGCCTTGACAGCAAGGTCAAGGGCCACCAACTCTTGCTTGGGTAAGTCCATTTTCTTGTAGTAATCTGCCGCCTGCAGACACAAATCGAAATTGCCAGGCAACAGATCCTTGTGCGCTTCCAATACCTCGCCTGCCCTGTCTGTCTCCTGCGCAAGCATCAGCGCCCCAAGCAGTTCGGCAACCCGGCCCGCCGATTTCAATTCCGGCTGATGGCCAAGAATCGTCACGACAAAGGCCATGACCTGTGCAACGGCCCTGTCTGAAATGGACACCGGGACGATACCGTCTTTCTTGAAATCAGGCTCTACTAAAGGTGTTTCAGAGAAATAATCGCAAAAGAAGTTGATGTATTTACACTGCGCCGCATGGGCCAGCGGCCAGAAGTCCTCCCACCGATACTGTGCAGTTTGCAAGGTACCCAACTCAATCACATAGGTATCAGGACTTGCAAAGAGCATGTTGGTAAACCCGGCCCCATGATAAGACATCATCACCTCGGCCTGGGCCATGATGGCAATCTGCTCAAGTGGCGAAAGGTTCTCAAAAACTACATATTCAAAGCCGAACAGCTGCAGGTGCTCAAAAAGAAGATCCTCCCCCGCCATGTGCCTGACCCGGCTGACCCTGTCGTCCCGACCGACAAAGAAACGCTTGGGAAGGTAGGAAAAATCATGCCCCTCAATCGCGTTGAGCGCCCGTTTGCGCAGTGCCAGCAACGGTGTGCCATAACCATTCGCTGCAATCATCCGCCAATTGGCAATGTTGGAATTTGCACCCTTGTACAGCGTCGGCCCACCGGCGGCATCATGCAGCCCATCAAACAGGGAAGATGGCGCAAAGGGATAAGTGCTTAATAAATCGTAGCCGGTCAGGGCGAGATCGTACTCCTTTGGCGCACGTTCAAAATGAACGCGGCCCTGATATTCGGGGAACAGCGCCTCGACAAATGTGTGAATGAAGGGTCGATGCTTTTTTTCGTGGTTGGGATAGTGGAAATAGATGTCGCCCTCGAAATCCTGCCCGTCCAGCAACGTCAACTGGCACAGGGATTCAGTCACGAAGTGATAGAAATTGAATGTATTTCGGCACTCGATGACAAAGGGTACGCCAGAGTCCAATCTGCCGGAATAGAGAGGAAAAAGCCGGTCGGCGTTTTCCTCCTGACACCGCTCGAAATACTGGGTCATCTCCTCTTCTGCCTCGACAACACCGGCGACTGCGTTCTCGCGCCGGTATCTGTTCACGGCGCGGGTGCCGGCCGCCCCGGACAGCAACACACGACCGCCAGCCATCACGATGGATTTGCGGATACTTGCCGACTTCAGGATCGCAGGCACAGCTTCGAATTCTATTGCCCTGTCAAATCGTCTGTTGCGTCTTATTCCCTTGATCGTGGAGGTGATCCGGGCGTTGATCTCATCAAGAGCGCTTGCCGGGATACCCTCGATGATTGCGGGTTCTACAGCGCGCCAGAAAAAGTCCGGCTCTGCCAACAGCCTAAAACCCTCATCCTGCCACGGATTCAGGAAAGTATCTTCGGGTGCCAGTGACATGTCGATTTTGTTGCGCACGGTTTTCTGCGTCTCTTGATCTGCTCGGCGGTGGCACAGTTTAACACGATGTTCCAACCCGTCCAGCGACAAGCGGTGCTTTCCCTGTCGGCTGTAGTTTAGTACAGAACCCTACGGTGACCGGGGGGCTGTGAGTGACTGCCGAAAAAATCACGCCGATGATGGCGCAGTACCTTGAGATCAAGGCAGGGCATCCCGATGCGCTGCTGTTTTATCGAATGGGCGACTTTTACGAGATGTTCTTTGATGATGCCGTAGTCGCAGCCGAAGCGTTGGACATCGCGCTGACCAAACGCGGCAAACATGGCGGCGAGGACATTCCGATGTGCGGTGTGCCGGTTCATTCGGCAGAGGGGTATCTTCTGACGCTGATCCGCAAGGGGTTCCGTGTCGCGGTCTGTGAACAAATGGAAAGCCCGGCGGAAGCCAAGAAGCGCGGCTACAAGTCTGTTGTTCGGCGAGAGGTCGTGCGGCTTGTTACCCCCGGTACCCTGACCGAAGAAGCCTTGCTAGAGGCGCGGCGGCATAACTATCTGGCCGCCTACGCCGAGATCAGAGATGGGGCGGCCCTGGCCTGGGTCGATATTTCCACCGGCGCGTTTCATGTCATGGCCCTGCCGACGGTCCGGTTGGCGCCGGAGTTGGCACGTTTGTCCCCATCAGAGTTGATTGTCTCAGAAACGAATGAGAGAGAATTGCGCCATTTAGTCTCTGATTTCGATCTGTCGCTTACGGGTCTGGCGCGATCAGCATTTGACAGCACCAGCGCAGAAACCCGGATTTGCGACCTTTTCAAGATTGCCACGCTGGATGCCTTTGGCAGCTTTTCGCGGGCCGAAGTGTCAGCGATGGGCGCGTTGATCGAATACCTTGAGATCACCCAAAAGGGCAAGCTGCCCCTGCTCAGACCACCGCAGAGGGAAAGTGAAAACCGAACCGTCCAGATCGACGCAGCGACTCGCCGAAATCTGGAGTTGACGCAAGGGTTGACCGGGGGCCGGACGGGTTCCTTGCTGGCCATTTTGGACCGCACCTGCACCGCTGCGGGTGCGCGGTTGATGGAGCGGCGGATTTCCAGCCCCTCGCGGGTTCTTGATGTGGTTCTTGATCGCCTTGATGCGGTGTCTTTCGGGTATTCCGATGTGCGTCTGACCCAGAATGTCCGCAACGCGCTGCGAAAGGTGCCGGATCTGGACCGTGCGCTGTCCCGATTGTCACTGGATCGGGGCGGGCCCCGTGATCTGGCCGCCATTCGCAACGGACTTGCCCAGGCGGAGCAACTGGCAGTGGCATTTGCAGACACGGACCTGCCGGCGCTGTTGAAAAATGCGGTTTCCGGGCTGACGGGACATGATGATTTGATGGATCGGCTGGATCAGGCGCTGGTGGCGGAGCCTCCGCTTTTGACGCGGGATGGCGGGTTCATTGCGCCGGGCCATGCCGATGATCTTGATGAGGCCCGGACGTTGCGGGATGAAGGGCGCTCAATCATCGCTCAAATGCAACAGCAATATGTTTCTGATACCGGCATCTCAAGCCTTAAGATCAAACATAACAATGTGCTTGGATACTTCATCGAAACCACGGCCACGCACGCCGAAAAGATGCTGTCTGTACCCTTGTCAGAGACCTTTATTCACCGTCAGACCACGGCAAATCAGGTCCGGTTCACAACAGTCCCATTGTCCGAAATGGAAACGAAGATCCTGAATTCGGGAAACCGTGCGTTAGAGATCGAAAAGCGGCTCTATGAAGGGTTGAGGGACGCTGTTTTGGCATCAGCCGCCGGGATTGGCGTGACCTCTGCGGGCCTTGCAGAGTTGGATCTGACCTTTGCGCTTGCTGATCTGGCGCAGGCCGAAAACTGGGTGCGGCCAACCGTAGACAACAGCAGGGCCTTTTCGATTGAGGCGGGGAGACACCCGGTTGTAGAGCGCGCATTGGCGCAGCAATCCGGCGAGCCGTTCATCGCCAATGACTGTGATCTGAGTGCTGACGGAGACAGCGCGAACATCTGGCTGCTTACCGGCCCGAACATGGCCGGTAAATCAACCTTTCTGCGCCAGAACGCGCTGATTGCCCTAATGGCCCAGATGGGCAGCTTTGTTCCCGCCGCCAGGGCACATATTGGCCTTGTCAGTCAATTGTTCAGCCGGGTGGGTGCATCCGACGATCTGGCAAGGGGACGGTCGACTTTTATGGTCGAAATGGTCGAAACCGCTGCGATTCTCAATCAGGCGGACGACCGGGCCTTGGTGATCTTGGACGAAATCGGGCGCGGCACCGCCACTTATGACGGGTTGTCCATCGCCTGGGCCACTCTGGAACATCTACATGACGCAAACAGGTCGCGCGCACTCTTTGCCACGCATTACCACGAGATGACCGCGCTTTCTGCGAAACTGTCCGGGGTCGAAAACGCCACCGTTGCCGTGAAGGAATGGGATGGAGAGGTGATTTTCCTGCATGAGGTACTCAAGGGCGCGGCAGATCGGTCTTATGGGGTGCAGGTGGCGCAACTGGCGGGGCTGCCCGACAGCGTGATTGCCCGTGCTCGCGTGGTGCTGGACGCATTGGAAAAAGGTGAACGCCAAGGGGGCGGTGGCAAAAAGGCGCTGATTGATGATCTGCCGCTGTTTTCGGTGAATCCGGCGCCCGCGCCGCAACCGACAAAACCATCCAAGATCGAAGAACAATTGCGCGGCGTGATGCCGGATGAGCTTACCCCGCGCGAGGCGCTTGATCTGGTATACAGGTTGAAGGACGCAGCGCGGGAGTAGTGGAAAACGTCCCGGCGGCGAACCGGGATTGTTGGCCAAGGCGTGACGCCCCGGAACCGGTCCGGGGCGGTAGTATATTAGCCCGCCGGCATCGACGACACGCCAACCTGCGCAGGCCGCAGCAGGCGATCATGCAACATGAAGCCTTCGGCGGCCACCTGAATGATCTCGCCTGTTTTGGTGCCGGGAACAGGTGCTTCAAACATGGCCTGATGATGCTGTGGATCAAAGCGGTCGCCAATCTCTGGCGCAATGACCTCGATCCCGTGTTTCTTGAAAACGCTCAGCAGCTCGCGCATCGTCAACTCGACGCCCTCAAGCAGCGGGCCGGAAACGGCGCGCTGTTCTTCTGTTGCCGCCTCAAGGGCGCGCTTCA
>Ga0316204_10009677_pt1 | contig 12755 bp, 14 predicted proteins | sample 6monrhotite_MG_2_FD_205661 | JGI IMG/M metagenome (GOLD analysis project Ga0316204, IMG submission 205661) | Microbial mat bacterial communities from mineral coupon in-situ incubated in ocean water Damariscotta River, Maine, United States -... | ecosystem: Environmental > Aquatic > Marine >...
GCTGAGGTCATGCGATTCCTTGCAGAACGCGTGGCACAATGCGAACAGGCGGGCCTGGGCCGCGAGCGCATTATTCTGGATCCGGGCTTTGGCTTCGGCAAAACGCCGCAGCAAAATGTCGAGCTGCTGGCGAATCTGCGACAATTGCAGAAACTGGCCTGTCCTGTATTGATTGGGGTGTCGAGGAAGACGACACTGGGGGTCATAACCGGACGGGATGTGGAAGATCGCCTTGCAGCTAGCATCGCTGCCGCTACCGCAGCCGTACTTCAGGGTGCGCAGATTGTTCGGGCACACGACATTGCCGAGACTTTGGATGCAGTGCGCGTTGCCTATTGTATTCGGGAAAAACTTTTGATCGAAAACGGCGGAATCTAATGAGCAGGAAGTATTTTGGTACTGATGGAGTCCGCGGACGGGTCGGCAGTGATCCGATGACGGCGGATTTTGCGATGCGTCTGGCCAGTGCCGCAGCACAGGTTTTAGTGCCCGCGGGCGGCACGGTGCTTATCGGCAAGGACACGCGGCTTTCGGGTTATATGTTTGAGTCGGCGCTCGAAGCGGGGTTTGTAGCGGCGGGCGTGGATGTGATGCTGCTCGGGCCGTTGCCAACGCCCGGCATAGCGCAGCTCACACAGCATCTCGAGGCGGATCTTGGCGTCGTGATCAGCGCCTCGCACAATCTCTATGAAGACAACGGCATCAAGTTTTTTGACCGCAATGGCGCAAAGCTCAGCGACGATATTGAATTGCAGATTGAGGCGCATCTAGACCAACCCGCGATCACCCGAGAGTCCGGAGCGCTGGGTAGCGCAAAGCGCATCGATACCGCGCGCATTGATTATCAGCAATTTGCCGTATCGACGTTTCCTGAGGACCTCACGCTGCAAGGCCTGAAAATTGTTTTTGATGGCGCAAACGGGGCCGGTTACAAGGTGGGACCCAGAACGCTCAGCCACCTCGGCGCAGAGGTAATACCGATCGGTTGCTCGCCTAATGGTCGCAACATCAACGACGGCTGCGGTTCGACTCATACCGAGTTACTGCAGTTGACGGTACCGGCCGTGCGGGCAGACGTGGGAGTGGCACTGGATGGCGATGGCGACCGCGTCGTGATGGTCGACGAGAGCGGCGCGTTGGTTGATGGCGATCAGATGCTCTATATATTGGCGACTTCGCGGCATCAGGACGGCACGTTGACCGGGCCTGTTGTCGGCACCGTGATGAGTAATCTCGGGCTGGAGCATGCCTTGGGCAAAGCCGGAATCGAGTTCAAACGCGCCAATGTGGGTGACCGCTATGTGCTTGAGGCTATGCGAGAGTCGGGTGGCAATATTGGCGGAGAGTCGTCAGGGCATATGCTGATTCTGGACCAGACGACCACCGGAGACGGGCTGGTTTGCGCGTTACAGATACTCGCCATCATGAAACAGTCCGGCAAGAAGCTCTCAGAGCTGGCCGCCGGCATGCCAAAATATCCACAGATCATGCTGAATGTGCGCACGGAGAAACGATTTGATCCGGCGCAATCGGTCGTCATTCAGGACGCCGTTGTGGCCGCGGAAGGCGAATTGGCCGCCAGCGGCAGGGTTGTATTGCGAGCTTCGGGCACCGAGCCGCTGATCCGGGTGATGGTTGAAGGTCAGGATTCGGAGCAAGTTACGGCGCTGGCGAAGCGTCTTGCAGCCGTAGTGGCCGACGCCACGGCCTGATTGAGCCATGAAGTACGTTGATTTGCAGGGTTAGCCTCGGTATCCTGCGCGCCTTTTTGGGGCTCAGGACTTATATCCATGCGAGATATATTAGTAGCCGGAAATTGGAAGATGAATGGCGATTTGACCGGTAATTCCGAGCTCATAGCGGGGATACTGGCGGGTATGCCAAATAGCGGGCGGGTCAAGCTGCTGGTTTGTCCTCCGTTTCCGTACCTGGCATCGGCTGCGCGGCAAGTGGCGGGTAGTGACCTGTTGCTGGGAGCACAGACAGTGTCGGAGAAATCCGCGGGCGCATATACCGGTGAGGTATCTGTGTCCATGCTCAAGGATGTCGGCTGCGAGTACGTGGTGGTCGGGCATTCGGAGCGCCGCAGCTTGTATGCTGAGAGCAGTAGCGACGTGGCGGCCAAGTTCAAGGCGGTCCTGGAGGGTGGCTTGATACCTATCCTATGTGTCGGTGAATCGCTCGAAGAACGTGAAACAGACGCAACCAAGCGCGTCATCGGTGAGCAGCTCGGCGCGGTGCTGGAGCTCGTCGGCGCGGCCGGACTGGCGCGGGCCGTTGTGGCCTATGAGCCGGTATGGGCAATTGGCACCGGCATGACAGCGTCACCGCAACAAGCACAAGATGTGCACGAATTTATTCGGCAAACGATAGCGGCAGAAGACGCTGATATCGCCGAAGCGATACTTATCCTGTACGGCGGCAGCGTGAAAGGCGACAATGCGGCAGGTTTATTTTCTATGTCTGATATTGATGGTGGCCTGATCGGTGGCGCATCGCTAAAAGCAGACGATTTTCTGGCTATTGCCATTGCGGCAGCCGGCATTTGAGGTCCTGATGGAAACGATTCAAAAAGGCGTGCTGATCGCACACACATTGATTGCACTGGGCATTATCGCCCTGGTGCTGCTACAGCGCGGTAAGGGTGCTGATGCCGGGGCGGCCTTTGGTGCCGGCGCGTCGGGAACCGTATTCGGTTCGCGCGGATCGGGCAGTTTCTTCTCGCGCGCGACCGCGGTACTGGCCACTGCGTTCTTCGCGAGCAGCCTGACGCTGGCGTATATCAGCAGCCAGCATGTTACGGCAGACGAAAGCCTCATCGATCCGGCGCTGGCGATCGAGGAGCAGGTCGAGGAGGCCGCGGTAGTGGTCGAAGAGGCGCTGGATGACAATATCCCGGCGCTGGATCCGGCGATTGAAGAAAGCGACATGCCGGCACTCGAGGCAGAGGTGCTAGAAGAAGGCGCTGGCAACGAGTAGCGGCAGACTTTGTCGAAAAAAATAGCTCTGGTGGTGGAATTGGTAGACACGCTGTCTTGAGGGGGCAGTGGCGAAAGCCGTGCGAGTTCGAGTCTCGCCCAGAGCACCAATCAAAATAGGTGGTTTCATAAGTGTTTTTAAATCGCGCCACACTGATACAATGCTGCGCTGATCAGGGCAGGTAATAATGTTACAAGAATATTTTCCCATCCTCGTATTTTTAGGCGTCGCTTCCGGTATCGGAGTGGTGCTGCTCGCATTGGGATTCCTGATTGGTCGAGGCAGCAAAGACGACGAGAAATTGTCCCCGTACGAGTGCGGATTCGAACCATTCGATGATTCGCGCACGAAATTCGATGTGCGGTATTACCTCGTCGCAATTCTGTTTATCATCTTCGACTTGGAAATCGCGTTTCTGTTTCCGTGGGCAGTTTCGCTGGATACCGTAGGCCGCTTCGGCATATTAGCTATGGGGCTGTTTCTCGCGATACTTGTTGTCGGTTTTATCTATGAATGGAAGAAAGGGGCACTTGAGTGGGACTAGCGAGTAACGCTGAGTCGGCAGCGCCTGCGAGCGGTGCTGAAGATGCTGGCCAAAGCCTGCAGGAAAAGGGCTTTGTCGTCACCAGTGTCGACGCCGTCATGAATTGGGCTCGCACGGGCTCGCTGTGGCCAATGACGTTTGGTCTGGCTTGTTGTGCTGTTGAGATGATGCAGGCGGGCGCGTCGCGCTACGATCTTGATCGTTTCGGCATTATTTTTCGCCCCAGTCCGCGACAGTCGGATTGCATGATTGTTGCCGGCACACTGACTAATAAGATGGCCCCGGCGCTGCGTAAAGTCTATGACCAAATGCCGGAGCCGCGCTGGGTCGTTTCCATGGGCTCATGCGCAAACGGCGGTGGCTACTATCACTATTCCTACGCAGTCGTGCGCGGCTGCGATCGCATTGTTCCCGTGGATGTGTACGTACCCGGTTGTCCGCCAACCGCGGAGGCCCTTATCTATGGGCTCATCCAGTTGCAAAACAAAATTCGTCGCACGAGCACGATTGCTCGATAAGAAATGGCCAGATAAGAAGAGCAAATGACCGACCGGCACGAGACATTGGCAGCTCGCATAGACGAGCGCTTCGGCGAACTAGTTAAGCGCGTGGCATCGTCATGCCGTGAGTTGACTATCGAGGTTGGCAAGGATGACCTGGCCGCAGTTGCCACGGCATTACGTAACGAACCCGAGTTTGGCTTTGAAATGCTGATGGATGTTTGCGGTGTTGATTATCTGAACTACGGCGAAAGTGAGTGGACGACCTCCAGTGCAACCGAATCTGGCTTCAGTCGTGGCGTCCAACGCAAGCCGGTATTGCTTGATGAGGCGGATGAATTTGATGCGCGTCGTTTCGCGGTTGTGTATCACTTGCTATCCCTGCGGCATAACACCCGACTTCGACTTAGAGTCTATACCGGTACGGGCAACCCGCCGATCGTGCGCTCGGTCGTTGATATCTGGAACGCAGCAAACTGGTTTGAACGCGAAGTGTTCGACATGTACGGCATCCTGTTTGAGGGGCATCCTGATCTGCGTCGAATTCTTACTGACTACGGTTTTATCGGCCATCCGTTCCGCAAGGACTTCCCTCTGATGGGCGCTGTCGAGGTTAGCTACGATGCCGAAAAAGGGCGCGTCGCCTATCAGCCGGTGAGCATCGAGGAGCGCACTCTGGTGCCACGAGTTATCCGCGACGACAACCGCTATGACGAGCAGTTGCGAGGTACCGGCGATGAGTGAAATTCATAACTACACGATGAATTTCGGTCCGCAGCATCCGGCCGCGCATGGCGTGCTGCGCCTGGTGTTGGAGATGGACGGCGAAACGATTCAAAAGGCCGATCCGCACGTTGGCCTGCTGCACCGCGGTACAGAGAAGCTGGCTGAGAGCAAACCATACAATCAAAGCATTGGTTACATGGACCGGCTCGACTACGTATCGATGATGTGCAACGAGCATGGCTATGTGCTGGCCATCGAGAAGTTGCTCGGTATCGAAGCGCCGCCGCGAGCGCAGTACATCCGCGTGATGTTCGACGAGATCACACGCGTTTTGAATCACCTGATGTGGCTCGGTGCACACGGTCTCGATATTGGTGCCATGACAATGTTCCTGTACTGCTTCCGTGAGCGCGAAGACCTCATGGATTGTTACGAAGCAGTATCCGGTACGCGTATGCACGCGACCTACTATCGGCCTGGCGGTGTTTATCGTGACTTGCCCGACACGATGCCGAAGTATCAGTACTCCAAGTTCCGCAGCAAGAAGGACGTCGATCGACTGAATTCGGTGCGTGACGGATCCATTCTCGACTTTATCGAGGCTTTCACGAAGAAATTTCCGGGTTGTATCGATGAGTATGAAACGTTGCTTACCGATAACCGTATTTGGAAACAGCGTACGGTCAATATTGCCGTGGTGTCGCCAGAGCGTGCGATGCAATTGGGCTTCTCGGGTCCGATGCTGCGTGGTTCGGGCGTTGAGTGGGACCTGCGCAAGAAACAACCCTACGAAGTCTACGAGCACATGGATTTCGATATCCCGATCGGCACAAACGGCGATTGCTACGACCGCTATCTGGTGCGCGTCGAGGAGATGCGCCAGTCAAATCGAATTATTGCGCAGTGCGTTGATTGGCTGCGTGCAAATCCGGGTCCGGTAATGCTGGATGACCGCAAAGTCATCGCGCCGAGTCGCGTCGAAATGAAAGATGACATGGAATCCCTGATCCATCATTTCAAATTGTTCACCGAAGGCTATTGTGTGCCGGAAGGCGAGGCCTACGCTGCGGTAGAGCATCCGAAGGGTGAGTTCGGCGTCTATCTGATTTCGGACGGTGCTAACAAACCCTACCGGGTCAAGATTCGTGCGCCGGGTTTTGCACATCTTTCCGCTATGTCGGAGATGGTTGAGGGGCACATGCTGGCCGATGTTGTTGCTGTAATCGGTACACAGGATATCGTTTTTGGTGAGGTGGATCGATGAGCGACGCCATCAGCAATAGCGACTTGCTTTCTGAGCACGTGCGCGGCGAGATCGACCACTGGAAAGCACGATTTCCGGAAGGTCGGCAGCGCTCGGCTGTGATCGGTGCGTTGCATGCGGTGCAGCATGAGAACAATGGTTACCTGACGGCAGAATTGATGAATGCGGTTGCAGAGTATCTCGACCTGCCCACCATCCAGGTTTATGAAGTCGCCACTTTTTACTCCATGTTTCAGACCCGACCGGTGGGTCGCCACAACGTCGCCATCTGTACCAATATTTCCTGCATGTTGCGTGGTGCGGATGACATCGTGGCGCACGTGGAAGGCAGGTTAGGCGTGAAGCTGGGTGAGAGCACGGCAGACGGACGTATCTATCTCAAGCGCGAAGAAGAGTGCCTGGCGGCGTGCTGTGGTGCGCCCATGATGATGGTCGATCACGTTTATCACGAGAATTTAACTAACGACAAAGTGGATGAGCTTTTGGACGGATTGGACTGATGGCATACGAACACAATCTCGTTTGTTTCAATACGTTCGACGAAGACGAATCGTGGACGCTCAGTACGTATGAGAAAAAGGGCGGCTATGAGTCCTGGCGCAAGATTCTGGCCGGCAAAATGACGCCCGATGAAGTCATCGAAGAAGTTAAGGCGTCCGGTCTGCGTGGTCGTGGTGGTGCCGGATTCCCGACGGGTCTGAAATGGAGTTTCATGCCACGCACAGCGCCGGGGCAGAAATACCTGGTCTGTAACTCGGACGAGAGCGAGCCGGGTACCTGTCATGACCGCGAGATTCTTCGATACAACCCGCATGCACTGGTCGAAGGCATGGCTATTGCTGCGTTCTCGATGGGTGCAACAGTTGCGTACAACTATATTCGTGGCGAGTTCATTGACGAGCCAGTGCCGCGTTTTGAGAATGCGGTGAAAGAGGCCTATGCAGCGGGACTGTTAGGCAAGAACATTCAGGGCTCGGGTATCGACTTCGACCTCGAGACCTTTGTGGGCGCAGGCGCTTACATATGCGGTGAAGAAACCGCGCTACTGGATTCTCTGGAAGGTAAGCAGGGTAAGCCGCGCTTTAAGCCGCCATTTCCTGCGAATTTTGGTTTGTACGGCAAGCCAACGACTATCAATAACACGCAAAGCCTCGCGAGTGTGCCTTCGATTCTTCGCAACGGTGCGGCATGGTTTGCGGGTCTGGGTCCAGAGGGCTCCGGCGGCACGGCCTTGTTTTCGGTCTCCGGCCACGTTGAGAAACCCGGCAATTATGAGCTGCCGATGGGTATTCCGTTTAAGGATCTGCTTGAGATCTGCGGTGGCATGCTCGGCGGTCGCAAGTTAAAGGCGATTATTCCTGGTGGTTCATCCTGCAAGGTCATTCGGGGCGAGACTGCACTGGAATGCACGATGGACTACAACGCCCTGCAAGGTGCAGGTTCGTCGTTCGGCACCGGTGCCGTTATTGTCATGGACGAAACAACCTGCATGGTGAAAGTGCTGCGACGAATCTCGCGGTTCTACATGGCGGAGTCCTGTGGCCAATGTACGCCTTGCCGTGAAGGCACTGGCTGGTTGTATCGCATGCTGACCCGAATTGTCGAAGGCGAAGGTAAGGAAGAGGATCTGGACAAGTTGATGGACGTAGCCAACAAGATAGAAGGCCACACGATCTGTGCCCTCGGTGATGCCGCGGCATGGCCGGTGCAAAGTTTCTTAACCCAATTTCATCATGAGTTTGAATACATGGTTCGTAATCACGGTCGCAGCATTGTTGACGACCCAGCGGCGGCGGCAGCCTGACTGTTATGAGTGACGACGTCGTAAATATAGAAGTGGACGGTAAGCCCGTCGAGGCCAAGAAGGGCCAGATGGTCATTGAAATTACGGACCAGATCGGCGCGTATATTCCACGGTTCTGCTATCACGAGAAGCTCAGCATCGCGGCTAACTGTCGCATGTGCCTCGTTGAAGTTGAGAAAGCGCCGAAGCCGATGCCCGCGTGTGCTACGCCGGTCGGTGAAGGCATGAAGATCTTCACGAAATCACCAAAAGCCATCGCTGCACAAAAAGCCACGATGGAATTTCTGCTGATCAATCATCCGTTGGATTGTCCGATTTGTGATCAGGGCGGCGAGTGCGAGCTGCAGGATCTGGCGATGGGCTACGGCCGTGACGTATCGCGCTACCAGGATGGTAAGCGTGTCGTGAAAGATAAGGACATTGGCCCGCTGGTCTCCACTGACATGACGCGTTGCATTCACTGCACCCGCTGCGTTCGGTTTGGCGATGAAGTTACGGGTATGCAGCAGCTTGGTACAACCGAACGCGGCGAGAACATGAAAATCGGCACCTTCGTTGAGCAAAGCATCGATCACGAAATGTCGGCCAATATTATTGATCTGTGCCCGGTGGGTGCATTGAACAACAAGCCATACCGCTATAGCGCGCGTGCCTGGGAAATGATGCAGCATGAAACGGTATCGCCGCATGATTGTGTCGGTTCAAACATGTACGCGCACGTGCTGCGTGGCACGATTAAACGAATTGTCCCGCGCACCAATGAAAGTATTAATGAAACCTGGTTGTCTGACCGCGATCGCTTCAGCTATGAAGGTATCTACAGCGCCGATCGCCTGCAGGGTCCGCAGATCCGTGAGAACGACGAGTGGCGCGATATCAGCTGGGAAGATGCGCTCGGCAAGATGGCCGAAGTTCTTGCAGCGGCAAAAAGCGATAAAACCGGTTTGATCGCGTCGCCGAGTGCAACGCTGGAAGAGGCGCATTTGCTCGCACGCCTCGCAGCGCACCTGCAAACGTCGAACATTGACCACCGTGTTGGCCGCCGTGATTTTTCGGATCAGGACAACGACCCGATTTATCCATGGCTGGGCTGTGATATTGCAGCCCTGGAAGAGCAGGGTGCAATTCTCGTGGTTGGATCCAATCTTCGACACGAGGCACCGATATTGGCGCATCGTCTGCGCAAAGCGTCTCTGCGCGGTGCCAAAGTCAGTTTCGCCAACAGTTCGCGCTACGAGTACTTTTTTGACGTTGACGCCTATGTCGACGGTTCCGGACTGGTAGAACTGCTCGCCGGCATAGCGGTTGCGATGGGTGGCAAGAAATTGCCGACTTCGATTGCCGAGCTTTGCAAGGGCGTCACGCCTGGTGATGAGCAGAAGCGTGCAGCTGCAGCATTAGCAGAGGCCGGCGACGCGAGCATTATTCTCGGCAATATAGCGACCCGTCACGGCGCTTTCGCTGCGCTACGGGATCTCGCCAGCTATATCGCTGCAGAAAGCGGCGCGAAGCTGGGTTTCATTTCAGAGGGCGCAAACTCAGCGGGCCTGCATCTTGCGGGCGTCTTGCCGCATCGCGAACAAGCTGGCAAGTCCAGAGCCTCGACCGGCCTCGCAGCAGCGCAGATGCTGCAAAGCAAGCTGGACGCGCTGGTGTTACTCAATCTGGAGCCGGGTTCAGACCTGCCTGCCATCGGCGAGCATGGTTTTGTTATTGCGCTGACACCGTTCGACTCCGAGTCTCTGCGTGCTTCGGCTGATCTGCTGTTACCGGTAGGAACATTCGCCGAATCATCGGGTACGTATGTAAATGTTGCTGGCACCTGGCAGAGTTTTGCCGGCGTCGCGTCGCCGGTTGGAGAAGCTCGGCCAGCCTGGAAGGTCTTGCGTGTCCTGGGCAATCTGCTTGATGCAGCTGGTTTTGAGTACGTCACCAGCGAAGACGTTCGGGACGAGCTCGCCGCAGAGTTGGGCGATGTAGTGCCGAACAATCAGATTGATAGCACAACAAAACATGCACTGACAAACGGTGCAGATGCGCCGGACGCGGAGCTTGATGTGCCACTGTATTCGGTAGACGGACTTGTGCGACGTGCGGCTGCACTGCAGATGACGCCGGAAGCGAAACGCTGCAAGGATCTTAGCGGATGAGTTTCGTCGTCGACTTCTTTGTTGGCATGTGGGACGCGCTGCCGCCGCTGGTGCAGTACCTGACGACGGTGCTGTCGAAAGTATTGCTGGTCACAATCGTTGTGATTTTGGTCGTGGCATTCTCCACCTACTTCGAACGCAAAGTGATCGGCAGTATGCAGGGCAGGGTTGGACCTAATCGGGTCGGTCCGCTGGGACTCGGCCAGCCATTTGCCGATGTTATCAAGCTGCTCATTAAAGAAGTTGTCGTACCGTCGAAGTCGAATCGTTTTCTGTTTGTCATCGCGCCGCTGCTAACACTGGTTCCCGCCCTGGCCGCCTGGGCTGTTATTCCGATGAATGACTGGTTCGTCATCGCGGATATCAATGCAGGCCTGCTGTATGTACTGGCACTGACCTCACTTGGTGTTTACGGCGTCATCCTGGCGGGCTGGGCGACCAACTCGAAGTACGCTTTTCTGGGTGCGATGCGTTCAGCCGCGCAGATCGTCGCCTATGAAATCGCAATGGGCTTTGCATTGGTTGGTGTCCTGATGGCAGGCGGTAGCCTGAATCTCGGCGACATCGTACGCGCACAGGCGGGTGGCTTTACCCAGTGGTTCCTGTTGCCGTTGTTCCCGCTTTTCCTCGTTTATTGGATCTCCGGTGTTGCAGAAACCAATCGTGCGCCGTTTGACGTGGCGGAGGGCGAGTCTGAAATCGTCGCAGGCTTCCATGTCGAGTACTCGGGCGTGGCTTTTGCGCTGTTCTTCTTGGCCGAATACGCGAATATGGTGCTTATCTCAGGCCTGACCGCGATATTTTTCCTGGGTGGCTGGGCGTCGCCTTTTGAAGGCATCGAATTCCTGCAGCCATTTGGCGATATCGCCTTCGTTGGCTGGATAGTGTCAGGCGGTTTTCCCTGGCTGTTTATCAAGATCGCGTTTTTCATGTACACCTTCTTTTGGTTACGCGCGACATTTCCGCGTTACCGATACGACCAAATCATGCGACTGGGTTGGAAGGTCTTTATTCCTATTACCATTATCTGGATTGCAGTCGAAGCGGTAATGGCATGGATGCACGTGGGTCCATGGTCCGGTCTGACAATCTGAGCTGGCAGAAATAACGATGAGTCAATTTATTAGTTACATCAAGACTTTTACTTTGTGGGAACTCCTCAAGGGTCTGTCGGTAACGCAGCGCAATTTCTTCCGTAAAAGCGTCACGCTGGAATATCCGGATGAAAAAACGCCGCAGTCGCCGCGATTCAGGGGTTTGCATGCATTGCGTCGCTATCCAAACGGTGAAGAGCGCTGCATCGCATGCAAGTTGTGCGAGGCGGTCTGTCCGGCGCTCGCAATTACTATCGAGTCAAATGTTAGTGACGATGGCACACGCCGAACCAGCCGCTACGACATCGACCTGTTCAAGTGCATTTACTGTGGTTTTTGCGAAGAGGCTTGTCCGGTTGATGCGATCGTCGAGACCCGTATTCACGAATACCACATGGAAGCGCCTGGTGAGAACATCATGACCAAGGACAAGTTGCTGGCTATCGGTGATAAGTACGACACAATGATTTCAGCTGACAAAGCTGCGGACGCGAAGTATCGATAATGGGTGATTTACTCCACATCGTTCTGTTCTATACGTTTGCTGCAGTGCTCGTTGGCGCTGCGCTCGGTGTCGTGTTTTCACGCAATCCGGTGCACGCTGTCATGTTCCTCGTGCTGGCATTTTTCCAGAGCGCAATGCTGTGGATGCTGGCCGAAGCAGAGTTCCTCGCCATTGTTCTGGTGCTGGTATACGTCGGCGCCGTGATGGTGTTGTTTCTGTTTGTCGTGATGATGTTGGATATTGACGTTGAGACCGTGCGTAAAGGCGTCGATCGCTATGCGCCGCTGGCAATTGCCGTTGCCTTGCTGATGGCCTTCGAGTTGATTCAGCTTATTGTGCTGCGCAGCAGTGGCGCGATCACCGGTGGTTCGTTTGCGCCGAACGAAGAGGGTTACAACAACACCAAGGCGCTTGGCTCGATTCTCTACACTGAGCATGTTTATGCCTTCGAGATCGCAGCGGTCATATTGCTGTTGGCTATTGTTGCCGCGATTACGCTGACGATGCGCAAACGCCCCGGTTTGAAAGTCCAGGACATCTCGAAGCAAGTGGCCGTGCGCAGCAAGGACAGGCTTCGCGTTATCAAGATGGATTCGGAGAAGAAGCAGTGATCGGCTTGCACCACTATCTGATTGTATCGGCAATGTTGTTCGTATTGAGCATCGCCGGGATCGTATTGAATCGTCGTAACCTTATTTTGATGCTGATGTGTATCGAGTTGATGCTGCTTGCGGTCAATTTTAATTTCGTCGCATTTTCTCGCTACCTGGGTGACGACACGGGCCAGGTATTCGTTTTCTTCATCCTGACTGTTGCTGCGGCAGAAGCGGCGATCGGCCTCGCTATTCTGGTGGTGCTGTTCCGCAATAAGCGCTCCATCAGTGTGCAGGAACTTAACGAGATGAAGGGCTAGCCGAGGATGTTGAATTATTACCTCACTATCGTCCTCGCGCCGCTAACCGCGGCAATCGTTGCTGGCCTGTTTGGTAAGCGAATCGGTCGTGCGGGTGCTCACTGGATCACCATCCTTGCGGTTGGTACTTCAAGCATTCTTTCGATGTACGTACTCAAGGAAATGTTCTGGGGCGGGGCGCAAAGCGAAAATATTAGTCTCTACACCTGGGCGGTTACGGACGGCCTGCGCATGGAGGTTGGCTTTTTGGTCGATCGACTGACCGCATTGATGATG
>Ga0316204_10009678_pt1 | contig 12754 bp, 9 predicted proteins | sample 6monrhotite_MG_2_FD_205661 | JGI IMG/M metagenome (GOLD analysis project Ga0316204, IMG submission 205661) | Microbial mat bacterial communities from mineral coupon in-situ incubated in ocean water Damariscotta River, Maine, United States -... | ecosystem: Environmental > Aquatic > Marine >...
GTCTATCATCGCCCGGTGCGAACGATCGCGTGTCCTAAAGGCCTTGTACCAGCGCTTGCGGTCGGGCGAAGAACGGTTTGGTTCGATCACCCGTTCGGCCAACGAAGCGATAATTTCGGCCAATAACCTTGGTCTTGTCCTGTCCTGGAATCCCAGCGCAGAAAGAATATTTGGTTACAAAAAACGTGAAATTCTTGGTAAGCCGCTGACCTTGCTGGTGCCGGAACAATTCCGCGAGGCCCATACGGCGGGGTTCCAGAGGTACTGTGAAGGCGGTAAGGCGAAAATTCTTGGCCGCACGATTGAAATGGTCGGCCTGCGCAAGGACGGTGCGGAATTCCCGTTGGATTTGTCCCTGTCGTCCTGGGAATCGGATGGGGAGCTTTTTTTCGCCGCCACAATGCGGGATATTACCGAACGTAAGGAATTTCAAGCCGCTTTGCAAAGCGCCAAGGAAGAGGCCGATAGCGCCAACCTTGCGAAATCTGATTTTCTGTCTTCCATGAGCCATGAACTTCGCACGCCCTTGAACGCCATTCTGGGCTTTGGCCAGCTATTGCAATACAACCCGAAAGAGCCTTTGAGCAAAACCCAGAATTCAAGCGTCGACTTGATGATGAAGGGTGGCGCACATCTTCTTGAGTTGATCAATGACATTCTCGATCTGGCCAAGATCGAATCCGGAAACGTCGAATTTATCATCGAGAATATTCAGATTTCTGCGGTCATTGAAGAATGCCTGCCGCTGGTGGCCGATATGGCGGAAAAACGAGGCATCGATATCAATTTTGATATGCCCGATGGTGGTGTCTCAGGAATCCAAACCGATTTTACGCGCATCAAGCAGGTCTTGATTAATCTGCTGTCAAATGCGGTCAAATACAATCGGGATGGCGGCGCAGTGACAGTTCGTATTGAAGAAATGCCAACGGGTATGTTGCGGGTTTCCGTTATCGATACAGGTAATGGCATTCCACAGCAATTGCTTGGGGACCTGTTCAAGCCCTTCAGCCGTCTGGGTGCGGAAAGCACCGAAATTGAAGGTACCGGCATTGGTCTTGTCGTATGCAAGCAGCTGGTTGAATCCATGCACGGCAAGATCGGCGTGGATAGTGTTGAAGGGTCTGGAAGCACATTCTGGTTCGAAATGCCTTTGTCCTCCGGGAAGGAAACCCAGGACCAAGCTCAAGCCACAAACGAAAGTGATACGACGGACAATACCCCGACAGCAGAGGCTGCCGAGGTGATCCCGGATTTAGGCCTGATGCTTTACGTGGAGGATAACCCTTCCAACTTGCGACTTATGGAAATGATCGTTTCTCGTGTCGGCGGATTGGAACTTATTTCGGCCCACACCGCTGAACTTGGCATCGAACTGGCCAGGTCCAGAAAGCCCGATATTATTTTTATGGATATCAACCTGCCCGGCATGAACGGTTTTCAGGCCTTGGAAAAGCTTAAACAATATGAAGAAACCCGCGAAATTCCTGTGCTGGCGCTCAGCGCTGCGGCGACCAAGCGCGATATTGAAAAGGGCATCTCCGCCGGATTTTCCCGTTACATGACCAAGCCCATGCAGATCAGGGATGTGATCGCGGCAATTAAGGAAGAACTAGCCGATTAAGGTGCATGCTTTGGTCGCCTGATCCTTGTGGCGATTTTCCCGCCAGACGACGAATGCCAAGCTATTCGCAACGTGAGGTTAATATACCTACCCCATAAATATTGCGAGGCTCAGGCCGTTGTCGTCAAGTGGCGCAACCCTGATTGCCTATGCTCCTTGCGCCGCCTTTGCCCTGCCGATGCCTGCCCTTGGCGGCAGTTCACAATGCCAGAACGAAGTGTTACAACAGGCGATATTTAAACGAGGGGAACGGGAGCATGCAATGTCCTGTTTCCTTCTGCATTTTTTGATTGTTCTGTGGAAGGTCAACATACATGGGCGAGCCGACAATAGCATCTGGCGGCGATCGGGATATTCGGTATTTTTCCCTCCAGAAAAAGCACATCCGTCAATACGATATAGAGTTTTTGGCCTTCACCAAAGCTGAAAGCAGCATGTCCGTTCTTGAGATTGGCTGCGGCACGGGCATTTTTTCACGCTATCTTAGGCACAAAGGTTTTACCGACGTTGTCTGTCTGGACCTGGACAAAAGACTTGCTCCCGTGCTCGCCGACCTTGACACCTTTCAAGTGGTTTTTGAGGAAGCAGAAACATATGTAGCTTCCATTTCAGGAAAACGCACGTTCGACCTAATTGTTATGCAAGATGTCCTGGAACATATTCCAATTGAAAAAGCGTGCTCTTTGTTCAAGGCATTCCACGCCGCACTCGCGCCTGGTGGCCGTATTCTAATCAGGGTTCCCAACTTATCTTCACCTTGGGGGGCACGCTTGTATTACGGCGACTTTGAGCACGTCACCCCTTTTTCTCCTGACCGGGTTCTGCAATTTGCAAGTATAACGGGCTTTCAGGTTGCCGGGATGACGGGGCAGAAAACGGGTAAACGCCGTAAGCAGATAGCAGCCAACGTCTTACATGCCGTTCTGTCGCGCATTCTGCCGGAGCACCCCCGAATTTGGGAAGCTAACATTTTGGCTTTGCTAGAAAAGCAGAAGTCTTAGCACGAGGGCTTCCTTTAATACTCCTTGGTATGAAGTGTCAGAGGCCGCAACCCAGAGGATCTCTTTGTCATTGAAAAGAAATGGCTTTAGCCGGTCCGACGCCTGGGGCGTGGGTAAAACAAGCAGCAAGATTTTTGACAGAGAATAAATCGAAAAATCAGCGGGATGGCTTTAACGCAGCGTTTGGCTGGTTTTCCCGCGGGCCATAACCTGATGAAATTCAGGAGGCCTGAAAAATTGGTCGGGGCGAGAGGATTTGAACCTCCGACCCCCTCGTTCCGAACAAGGTGCGCTACCAGGCTGCGCTACGCCCCGACCGCTGCGACGCACCGGTTTAGGGCCGGTGCGTGCCTGATAAATCGGTTTATAGCGCCCAACTTGAAGAAGGGCAAGGCGGCATTACAGGGCGAGGGGGAACCGCCGGGATGACAACTGTCAGTAAGGGCGTTCGATGCAGAAGTCGATCAGGTTGATCATGGCATTCTTGGCCGCGCCGTCACTAAAGATTCCCAAGGAATCCCGGGCGATCGAGCCGTAATGACGGGCGCGTTCGACCGTGTCGCTGAGCGCCTGGTGTTTTTCGAGCAGGTCAATGGCGTGTTTGAGATCAGTATCGGTCTGGTCCAGTTCTCCCAGCGTGCGCCGCCAGAATTTCCGTTCTTCGTCGTCGCCCCGGCGAAACGCCAGGATCACCGGCAGGGTGATCTTGCCTTCGCGAAAATCATCCCCCACGGTTTTACCCAGGGTTGCTTGCTTGGCGGAATAATCGAGCACGTCATCGATCAACTGAAAGGCAATGCCCAAATTCATGCCAAAGGCTTGCAGGGCCTCTTCTTCGATTTTCGGGCGTTCGGCGACAATAGTGCCCAGGCGGCAGGCGGCGGCGAAGAGTTGCGCCGTTTTTGCCTTGATCACATCCAGATAGGCGGTTTCGCCGGTTTCGGTATCGTTGACGGTCATCAACTGCATGACTTCGCCTTCGGCCAGCCTGGCCGATGCCGATGACAGGATGCCCATAACCGTGACCGAGCCGTCTTCGACCATCAATTCAAATGCCCGACTGAACAGGAAATCGCCGACCAGTACGCTGGCCTGATTGCCCCAGACGGAATTGGCCGTTGCCAAGCCCCGGCGCAGGTCGCTCTCATCGACCACGTCGTCGTGCAACAAGGTCGCGGTGTGAATAAATTCAATGCACGTGGCCAGCGTTATATGGCGCGTTCCCTGATACCCGCATAATTTGGCCGATGCGAGTGTCAGCATGGGCCGCAGCCGTTTGCCGCCAGCGGAAATGACATGTCCGGCAAGCTGCGGAATCAGCGCCACCTGGCTTTCCATGCGTTTGAGGATCAGCGTGTTAACGGCCGCCATATCGTCGGCGACAAGGGCACTTAAATCATCAAAGGACGGTTTTTTATCCCGTTCACCCTCTAGATTGACAACTATTCCCACGAAAAATTCCTTTAGCGATGCTATCGTTTCTTAAATCAGAGCATAGAAACTGGTAGGCCCTGCGGTCAAGCGATCATACACCCAAACGGCACAGAGTAGTTGAAGATATATTATGCACGAACTGACCCGAACCAACGATCCCGTTTTGCTGTCCTGGCTGGTGCAGGCGCTGGCCCATGTGGGGGTCGAGGCCCTTGTCTTCGATAATCACACCAGCATCCTGGAAGGTAGTATTTCGGCCATTCCGCGGCGGGTCATGGTTCGCGAGGCAGATCTGGCCCGGGCCAAGCGGGTGCTTGCCGAGGGCGAAGCCATCGCCAGCGGCATACCGAAGGAAACTGAAAATTGAACGGCGAAGATACCCTGATGGGTGGACGAGTAAGATTGCTGCAGGGGCAGGACGGCTACCGGGCGGCGATCGATCCGGTTTTGCTGGCTGCCAGCGTCCCCGCGACGCACCGTCAACAGGTGCTGGAACTGGGGGCAGGCGGTGGTGCCGCGGCCTTGTGCCTGGGTATGCGGGTCGCGGGGGTGCGCATCACCGGCATCGAACTGCAGGCCGACCTGGTTGATCTGGCACGGCAAAGTGCCGACCTAAACGGACTTGGCGACAGGGTTATCTTTAGGGTGGGTGATGTACTTGCCCCGCCCCGCGACCTCATCGCGGGGTCTTTTGATCATGTCATGGCAAACCCACCCTATCTGAGCGCCAGCAGTGGGCACCCGCCACCCGATCCCGCCAAGGCCATGGCCAATGTAGAAGGTGCCGCAGTACTGGTGGATTGGATCGATTGCGCCGTGGCCATGGTGCGCGACAAGGGACACCTGACCTTTATCCACCGGGCCGACCGGATTGATGAGATTATTGCGGCCCTGCACGGCAAACTGGGGGCTGTCACTATCGTACCCCTGTGGCCGCAGCCCGGCAAGGCGGCGAAGCGGGTGATCGTGCAAGGCCGCAAGGGTGTCGCCAGCCCATCGGTGATGCACCCGGGGATAGTCCTGCATGGTGTCGATGGTGGCTATACGCAGGCGGCCGAAATGGTTCTTAAGGATGGTGCTGCGCTGGCTTTATAATTGCCCGCTTGCCATCCCGGAGGGGGGCCTTTACAAAGGCGGGCATGTTCGGATTTTCCATCGCCAAGCTTATCTTTACCATTGTTGCCGTGCTGGCCATTTGGCACGGCTTCAAGTGGTTTAGCCGCTATCAGCAAGACCGCCTCGACAACCGGGGTAAGGTCCGCAAAGCGGGTGGGGCGGCGACACCCGGCGCGGCGCCAAGCGAACCCGAATTCGAAGCCGAAGAGATGATCAAGTGCCCGGTCTGCGAAACCTATGTTTCGGCGAAGTCCGCCGTATCATGTGGCCGCAACGGGTGCCCTTATCCTGGATGAATTTATTGCGTCTTGATCTCGCCCCGCGCTTGACCGGGTATCAGCGGGGCTTTATCTTTCGCTGCACCGCAACATAACGGAATTTAAGCGCCATGCCCGGCGATACAGCCTCTAAACCAAATTTCCAAACAATGATCCTGACCCTGCAAACGTTCTGGGCAGGTCATGGCTGTGTGCTGTTACAACCCTATGACATGGAAGTGGGGGCCGGTACATTCCACCCGGCGACGACCCTGCGCGCCCTGGGGCCTGACCCATGGAAAGCCGCCTATGTGCAGCCTTCGCGTCGTCCCACCGATGGTCGCTATGGCGAGAACCCCAACCGGTTGCAGCATTATTATCAGTTCCAGGTGATTTGGAAACCGTCACCACCCAACAGCCAGGACCTGTATCTCGATAGCCTCAAGGCCATTGGAATCGATTCCACGCTGCACGATATCCGTTTCGTCGAAGACGATTGGGAAAGCCCGACACTGGGTGCCTGGGGGCTGGGGTGGGAAGTGTGGTGCGATGGCATGGAAGTCAGCCAGTTCACCTATTTCCAGCAGGTCGGTGGTATCGAATGTAATCCGGTGTCGTTGGAACTGACCTATGGTTTGGAGCGTCTGGCCATGTATATCCAGGGGGTCGAAAATGTTTACGATCTCGACTGGAACGGCGAAATGAGTTACGGCGACGTGTACCTGCGTAACGAGCGCGAACAGTCGGCATTCAATTTCGAACATACCGATACCGACGTCCTGTTCCGCCAGTTCACGGATGCCGAAAATCAGTGCAATACCGTGCTGGCGTTGGACCCGCCGTTGGCGCTTCCGGCCTACGAACAGTGCATCAAAGCCAGCCATTTGTTTAACCTGCTCGATGCCCGCGGGGTGATTTCGGTGACCGAACGCGCCGCCTATATCGGCCGGGTGCGCAAACTGGCGACGGGTTGCGCCCAAGCGTGGGTCGCAGGAGGCGAAAATGCCTGAACTGCTACTTGAAATCCTCAGCGAAGAAATCCCGGCCCGCATGCAAAAACGCGCGGCGGATGATTTGCAGCGGCTTGTTTGTGATGGCCTGAAAAAAGCCGGGCTGACCTTTGACAGCGCCCAGTCTTTTTCCACCCCCCGCCGCCTGACGCTTGTGGTCGATGGACTGCCGGAAAAACAGCCCGACGTTAAAGACGAACGCAAAGGCCCGCAGGTCGGTGCACCCGAACAGGCGATTAACGGCTTCCTGGGGTCCTTGAGTGGTTTGACCTTGGACGATTGCGAACAACGGGACGTCAAGGGCAAGACCTTCTGGTTCGCGGTGATCGACAAGAAGGGCAAACCGACAGTCGAAATCCTTAAAGATCTGATCGATACGGCGTTAACCGCCATGGCCGGGTCTTGGCCGAAATCCATGCGCTGGGGTGAAAATACCATGCGCTGGGCGCGCCCGGTGCACGGCATTCTTTGCGTGCTGGACAGGGGCGTGGTTCCGGTGGAAATGGGGCCCGTTACAGCATCAGATGCGACCATGGGGCATCGTTTCATGACGTCCGGAGAATTTGCCGTTGTGGGTGCTGCCGATTACAAGGCCAAGCTCTCAATCGGAAAAGTCATGCTCGACCCTGCCGACCGTCGCCAGAAAATCAAGGCCGATGCCGAAGCGTTGGCCCGCGCCGCCGGATTGACGGTTAAAACCGATGATGCGTTGCTGGACGAAGTTGCAGGACTGGTCGAATGGCCGGTTGTGCTGATGGGTAAAATCGATGAAGCCTTTATGGAAGTGCCGCCAGAAGTGCTGATTGCCGCCATGCGCGGCCACCAGAAATATTTTTCGTGCCTTGACGCCGATGGCAAACTGGCGTCACGCTTTATCGTCGTTTCCAATATGGAAGCCCCCGATGGCGGGGCGGCGATCATCACCGGTAACGAACGCGTCCTGCGTGCCCGTCTGTCCGATACCAAATTCTTCTGGGACCAGGACCGCAAGCACAGCCTGGGCAGTCGCGCGCCGAAACTGCAAAGTATTGTTTTTCATGCAAAAATTGGCACGCTGGACGAAAAAGTCGACCGCGTGCAGGCCCTGGCCAGCGATCTGGCCGCGTCCATCCCCGGCGCCGACCGCGACCAGGTGCGTTCTGCCGCGCGTTTGGCCAAGGCCGACCTGACCACCGCCATGGTCGCCGAACTGCCCGAACTGCAAGGCCTCATGGGGCGCTATTATGCGCTGAACGATGGCGAGAATGACGCCGTCGCCGATGCCATCGCCGAACATTATTCGCCGGTTGGACCGGGCGATATGTGCCCGAATAAACCGGTCAGCGTCGCCGTCGCCCTGGCCGACAAGATCGATACGCTGATCGCGTTTTGGGTCATCGATGAAAAACCGACGGGGTCGAAAGACCCGTTTGCGTTGCGCCGTGCGGCCTTGGGTGTGATCCGGTTGATATGTGAAAACAATTTGCGAATTTCTTTGGCTGATGTTTTTGCCCGCGCCGGCGGCAAGGATATCGCGGCCGACTTACTGGCCTTTTTCGCCGACCGCCTGAAAGTTCACTTGAAGGAACAGGGCGTGCGGCACGATTTGATCGACGCCGTGTTTGCGTTGGGCGAGGACGATCTGGTGCGCATGTTAGCCCGCGTCGACGCCTTGGGTGGATTTGTCACCAGTGCCGATGGTGCCAATTTACTGGTCGCCTATAAACGCGCCGCCAACATTCTTAAAATCGAGGAAAAGAAAGACGGTCGCACTTACGATGGTGCGGCGGCGGAGAGTGCGCTGGCCGAAACCGCCGAAAAAGATCTTTTCAAGGCATTGGGGACGGCGGAAAATGCTTGCCAGACGGCATTGGCAAACGAGGATTTCGCCGCTGCCATGGCGGCGCTGGCCGGATTGCGTACCTCGGTAGATGAATTCTTTGATCAGGTTACGGTCAATTGCGACGATGGCTCATTACGTGAAAACCGATTGAAGCTGTTAAACAGGATCAGGGCGGTGATGCAACGCGTCGCCGACTTTTCGAAAATCGAAGGCTGAAGATAAAAGGATTTTGGGCAATGACACAGTGGGTCTATTCGTTCGGCAACGGCACCGCCGACGGCAATGCGGGTATGAAAAACCTGTTGGGGGGCAAGGGGGCCAACCTGGCTGAAATGAGCGCGCTCGGCCTGCCCGTGCCTCCGGGCTTCACCCTGACCACCGAGGTCTGCACCCATTATACCGATAACGACAACACCTATCCCGATGCCCTGAAGGATCAGGTGAGCGCCGCCATGGCCGGGATCGAAAAGGCCATGGGGCTTAAATTCGGTGATCCGGAAAACGTGCTGCTGGTATCGGTTCGATCGGGTGCGCGCGCCTCTATGCCGGGCATGATGGATACGGTCCTTAATTTGGGCCTGAACGATGCAACCGTCGAAGGGCTGGCCCGCGTGTCGGGCGACGAACGCTTCGCGTTTGACAGCTACCGCCGCTTTATCCAGATGTATGGCGATGTTGTGCTGGGCGTCGAACATCACAATTTTGAAGACATTCTTGAAGATCACAAGGACCGGCTTGGAGTTGCCCTTGATACGGACCTGAGCGCCGCAGACTGGCGCAAGCTGGTTGACCAGTACAAGGAAATGGTTCAGCGCGAACTGGGCGCCCCGTTCCCCCAGGATCCTGTGGAACAGTTGTGGGGGGCTGTCAACGCGGTGTTTGGATCGTGGATGAACAAGCGCGCGGAAACCTATCGCAGGCTGCATGACATTCCCAGAAGCTGGGGCACGGCGGTCAATGTGCAATCCATGGTGTTTGGTAACATGGGTGACGACTGCGCCACCGGCGTCGCCTTCACCCGTGACCCCTCGACCGGCGAAAACCTGTATTACGGTGAATTCCTGATCAACGCCCAGGGCGAAGACGTGGTTGCGGGTATCCGCACGCCGCAATCCCTGACCATCGAAGGCAAGGAAAAAAGTGGTTCGGACCTGCCCTCCATGCAGGAAGTCATGCCCGAAACCTATGGCGAACTGGTTCAGGTCCGCGACCAGCTGGAACGCCACTATAAAGACATGCAGGACATGGAATTCACGGTCCAGAAAGGCCGTTTGTGGATGCTGCAAACCCGTAACGGCAAACGCACGACCAAGGCGGCGCTTAAAATTGCCGTCGATATGGTCGATGAAGGACTGATCAATAAAGCCGAAGCGATTGCCAGAATAGACCCCGGCCAGCTGGATCAACTTTTGCATCCCACGCTTGATCCCCACGCCGAACGTAATCTTCTGGCGACGGGTCTGCCGGCCTCTCCGGGGGCGGCATCGGGCAAGGTTGTGTTCAGCGCCGAAGATGCCGAAGCCTATAATGAACGCGGTGAAAAAAGTACTATTCTGGTGCGCATCGAAACCTCGCCCGAAGACATCGGCGGCATGCATATCGCCAAAGGTATCCTGACCACCCGTGGCGGCATGACCAGCCACGCTGCAGTGGTCGCCCGTGGTATGGGAACGCCATGTGTTTCCGGGGCCGGGACGATTGATGTCAATTACCGTGAAAAAACCATGACGGCACTGGGTGAAGTCATCCACGAAGGCGACATCATCACCATCGACGGGTCCAGCGGCGAAGTCATGAAGGGGGCCGTGGCGACCATTCAGCCGGAATTGTCCGGCGATTTTTCAAGACTCATGGTTTGGGTCGATGAAATTCGCAAGCTGGGTGTCCGGGCGAATGCGGAAACCCCGACGGATGCTAAAACGGCCCGTGAATTCGGTGCCGAAGGGATCGGGTTATGCCGGACCGAACACATGTTTTTTGATTCCGAGCGGATCATTCATGTGCGCGAAATGATCGTCGCGGATGATGAAAGTCATCGTCGCAGCGCGCTCGACAAGCTTTTGCCGTTTCAGCGGCAAGATTTTATCGATTTGTTCCGGATCATGGATGGCTTGCCCGTAACGATCCGCTTGCTGGATCCACCACTGCACGAATTCTTGCCGCACAGCGAAGAAGACATGGCAGAAGTCGCCAAGTCCGCCGGGATCGATGTGGCCCAGGTCAAGGCGCGCGCCGATCAACTGCATGAATTCAATCCCATGCTGGGGCATCGGGGATGTCGATTGGGTGTGACCTATCCTGAAATTTACGAAATGCAGACCCGGGCTATTATCGAGGCGGCGATCTCGGTTGCGGCCGAAGGCGTCATCGTGCTTCCCGAAGTGATGATTCCGCTGGTTGGCATGAAAACCGAACTGGACTGCATGAAAGACCTGGTCGATCTGACGGCAAACACCGTTATGACTGAAAAGGGTGCCCGGATAGATTATATGGTCGGCACCATGATCGAGCTGCCGCGAGCCGCCTTGCGGGCAGGGGATCTGGCGGAAGGCGCTGAATTTTTCAGCTTCGGCACCAACGATCTGACACAAACGGCGCTGGGCCTGTCGCGGGATGATGCCGGGCCGTTCATCCAGATCTATCAGGAAAAGGGTGTGCTGGAAGTTGATCCCTTCGTCAGCATCGATCAGGAAGGTGTTGGCGAACTGGTGCGTCTGGCTGTGCAGCGTGGGCGTGCCGCCCGTCCCGAAATCAAATTGGGAATTTGCGGGGAACATGGTGGAGACCCGGCATCGGTGGCATTTTTCCACCAGGTTGGGCTCGACTACGTTTCGTGCTCGCCCTACCGTGTTCCCATTGCCCGTTTGGCTGCGGCACAGGCGACGTTGAAGAACGGCGACTAGCAAAATCGCGTAAAAAAAACGACGAACGCGGGGCGCTCGCCGTTAGCGACGAATGAAAATCGTCCATTCATCAAGTGGATAATCATCGATCAGGGTGACGTCGGCTGAAAACCGGGTGCAGAATTCCATGAATTCATCGCGGTCTGCGTAATACAGCCCCGCCAGATGGTTGGGATGGTGTTTGTCCAGCATGTTAAATGCCAAACCCCGATCGCTCCTGGCCCAAAGCTGAGACAGGCTTTCCTTGATGAATTCGCTCCAAACCCCGGTGTCTACATCAACATGCAGGTTATAGGTGCCTGATACGAACGTGTAATCGGCGGTACGCCCAGGGCAATCGGCAACGTGGAAGTGCGCCCGGTGGTCTTTGATGCGGCCTTGGGCCTGGGCGACCATTTCGGACGAAATATCATATCCGGCATAATCAAATTCAGGCATCTGGGGCAGGGCGTGCAGGAAGTCGAAGAAAGCACCATACCCGCAGCCCAGGTCATTTATGGTGATTTTCGATGCTGGCGGCGCGTCGTTCATGATGTTGCACAAAACTTCGAAGCGCAGTTGCTGGCCATCCCGGCCTTTCCACAGGACACCGGCGGGTGACGGGCCGTATTGCCGGACCCGCAGACTGAAAATTTTCGACAGCTTGTCGAGAAACACCGGAGGATCAGCGTGGGTTTCGTTCATTCCGGTTCGGGAAATTCGGCCCAGGCCGGTTTGTCGGGGACAATTGTCGCCTCGCCAGCGATGAACGGCTCATTGCTTGTTGCCCTGTTGCGGTAGGGCTCCAGTCGTATCAACGCCAGGCCCCGGCTTCCCAAAGCTGTTCGAATTTCGCCCGCGTCCTTGCCGTTGAACAGGATTTGAGTTCCCGGTTCCGGCGTTGGTCCTTCAATGTGGATGGGCATCAGGCGTTTTTTGACCAGTCCACGGTAATGGGTGCGTGCGGTCAATTCCTGCCCCATGTAACAACCCTTGTTCCAGTCGACACCGTGCAGTTCCGCAAAACCGTTTTCCAGCAGAATGGCTTTGTCGACCACCATGTCACGGCTGCCGTCTGGCAGGCCATTGTCCAGGCGTTGGCGTTCGTAATCAGACGGGTCACCGACTTTAAACCCGGCGTTTTCAATTTGCGCCGCAGCATCTTTTCGGGAGACGACTGCGCGCCCCCCCATGACGGCAAGGCGGGGGTCCATACAGGCGGTGCCGTCGGCAAATGGTATCGTCGCGCCTTCGGTATTTTCCACCCCAAGGGCCTTTGCGACGGTGTCACCGATCAGGGCGGCGACGGCCAGGTCCGGTGTGCGGTCCGATAGCGTGACCTTGGCGCGCATTTTGTACATCGAAAGTTTGCGTTTAAAGTCTTCCAGGCGATCAAGCTCGCAGTCGATTAACAGGCCCGTATTGGATGCACTGAGGAAAAAGTCGTACTGAAACTTTCCCTGCGGGGTCAGCAGGGCGGCATAAAGTGTATTTTCAGCCGTTACCTTGTGGACGTCGTTGGATATCAGCCCTTGCAGAAAGTCGCGGGCGTCTTCACCGTCCAGCCCAATCAGGCCGCGGTTTTCAAGCATGATGTATGAAAGGTCT
>Ga0316204_10009679_pt1 | contig 12750 bp, 10 predicted proteins | sample 6monrhotite_MG_2_FD_205661 | JGI IMG/M metagenome (GOLD analysis project Ga0316204, IMG submission 205661) | Microbial mat bacterial communities from mineral coupon in-situ incubated in ocean water Damariscotta River, Maine, United States -... | ecosystem: Environmental > Aquatic > Marine >...
CAAACGCAAAGCAATGTTGGTTATGTCACAGCTGATGCAGCCAATGACACCACATATGGCCGAAGAAGTCTGGAGCACACTTGGCGGCGAAGGTCTTGTCAGTCAGGCCCCCTGGCCCAAGGCTGATCCAGCCCTTTTGATTGATGACACTGTTACATTGCCCATACAGGTGAACGGAAAACGACGCTCGGAAGTCACTGTTCCCAAGGATATGGCAAAAGAAGAGGTTGAAAAACTTGTGCTGGCCGATGATGCTGTGATCAAATTCCTTGGGGGCAAGCCTCCGAAGAAGCTGATCGTTGTACCCGGGCGGATCGTGAATGTCGTTGTTTAACCGAAGAACCCTGCTGTTGTCCCTAACCACGCTGCCCTTGGCGGCCTGCGGCTTTAGCCCGGTCTACCGTAAGGGAGGGGCGGCAAGCTCACTTTACGGGACTCTCAGGTTCAATCTGATCGAAAGCCGCGAAGGTTTCCTTTTGCTTGAACATGTAACTGCACGCCTGGGCCCATCCAACCCGGCGGCGAGATTTGACGTTAGCCTCACGATGGAAATTACAGAGGACGAATTGGTCCTGACTTCGACGACGTCGATCATACGCCACACGTTAAACGGACTGATCAAGCTCACGGTGACAGATGTTGAAAGCGGCGAGGCGGTATTCACCGACAAATTCCGCGAAACTTCTGGCTACAGCACCAATGCACAAACGGCTGTCTCAGCCTCAGCCAAGCGCGATGCAACTGACCGGCTGGTTCAGGCACTCGCGGACATGGTTGTGCTGCGTCTGAGTTCAACTTCCGAAAGCTGGGCTGCATGAAACTGACCGGGCGCGATGCGGTCAGGTATTTTTCAAAACCCGAACAGGGGCGCACGGGCCTGCTGATCTATGGGCCGGATTCAATGCGTGTTGCACTTAAGCGCCAGGAAGTCCTGAAATCCCTTTTGGGCGAAAATGCCGAAGAGGAAATGCGCCTGACCCGAATTTCTGCATCCGAACTTCGCAAAGATGCATCAGTGTTGTCAGATGGTATTCGCGCGCAAGGTTTCTTCCCCGGCCCTCGTGCTGTGTTTCTGGAGGACGCGACCGACAGTTTAACCAAAGTAGTTACCGCAGCGCTGGCAGACTGGCAAAAAGAGGATGCAACAGTCGTCGTCACCGCGGGCCAGCTTGCAGCTCGCTCGACACTACGCAAGTATTTTGAATCGCACCCAAGCGCCTATGCTGCCGCGATCTACGCCGAGCCACCGTCGCGTGAAGAGATCGAGGCAACGCTGGTCAAGGCGGGTATCACGGATGTCGGCTCGGACGCGATGGCCGATCTGACGGCCTTGTCGCGCACCTTAGACCCCGGTGATTTCACGCAGACGATGGAAAAGCTGGCGCTTTATAAGCTTGGCGATGCAACTGCGGTCAACAGTGACGATGTCACCGCCTGCGCGCCGTCCACATCCGAAGCGGTTCTGGATGATGCCTTGCATGTCATCGCCGAAGCCCGCGTTGGCGAAGTTGGCCCGATCATGCACAAGCTGCAAGGTCAGGGCATGAACCCGACGACGATCTGTATTGGCGCAACCCGGCATTTCCGCACGCTCCATATGGCCGCCAGCCATCCGGGCGGCCCCGAAGCCGGTCTAAGCGCAAGCCGTCCGCCGGTATTTGGGCCTCGCCGCGACAGGATGGTAAGGCAAGCCCGTGCGATGGGCATGCACAAGCTGGAAAACGTGCTGGGTATTCTGACGGACACCGACCTGAACCTCAGAAGTTCACGGCCCATACCCGCGCGGGCCATGCTGGAACGCGCCTTCATTCGCATCGCCATGCTGGCGCGGACATAGTTCAACAAAGGAAAACACAGATGTACAAACTGATCGGCAGTAAAAAAAGCCGCGCATTCCGGGTTCTTTGGGCACTGGAAGAAATGGAGCTCGAGTACGAGCATATCGCTGCCTCGCCACGATCTGACGAAGTACGCGCCCTGAATCCTTCGGGCAAAGTTCCGGCCTTCATGGATGGGGATGACGTTCTGCTCGATTCGGTCGCGATCATCCAGTACCTCGCCGACAAGCATGGGAAACTGACGTATCCGGCGGGCACGATCGAACGCGCGAAACAGGACAGCTTTATGCAATTCGCCTGTGACGAGCTGGATGGAACCTTGTGGACCGCAGCCCGCAACTCGTTCATCCTGCCCGAAGACAAACGCGTTCCGGCGATCAAGGACACCCTGCGTTGGGAATTTGCACGGTCCCTAAAGGTGTTGGCCAAACGGTTGGGCGACAATGAATACCTGATGGGCGACAAATTTACCGTTGCAGATATCGTCGCTGTCCACAGCGGCACCTGGGCCCGAAACGCAAAGTTTGAGATCACCGAGCCCGCGATTGACGCCTATATCGACCGCGCAATTGCCCGACCCGCCTACAAGCGCGCAGTCGCAGCCTGACCCAAATTTAGGTTTACAAATGTTATCAAAGCCGCTGAAAGCACCCAGCGGCTTTGTTCATTCCATCAGGCTCAGGATTTCGGCGTGCAGGCTTTTCGGGATGCCAATACCTTCAACCGGCGTGATTTTGCGGTTTAGGAATCTACGCTCGCCCGGCAAGCGAGCACCCTCCTGCTCCAGTATCGCGGCAAACAACTTTTCGCCGTGATCCAGAAAGCCGTCGGGATCGCCGAACCGCGCGGGATCCAGCGCGATCATGAACTCACCACCCTTCGGCGGCCCTCCAAGACCCGCATCGTCGACTTCTGATTCCAGACTTAGAAACTCGCCAATCAACGGACCCGCCAACAATTCGACCATCATCGCCAAAGATGCGCCCTTATAGCCGCCGAACCCCAATTGCGCGCCTTGCAGCACCACGTTCGGGTCAATCGTCGCCTTTCCATCAGGCCCAATGCCAGCCGTTTCCGGCACATCATGACCATCCCGCGCTGCGATCTGGATTTCCCCCCGCGCCATCGCGGACGAAGCCTGATCGAACACCATCGGTGGGCCATCCCGGCGAGGCCATGCAAACCCCATCGGATTGGTCCCAAACAACGCTTTGATCCCACCGGCCGGTGCAACATACGGATAAGACGCGGTCACGGCGATCGCACATAACCCTTCTTCGGCAAGGGCTTCGGTTTCCGGCCACATCGCCGCAATGTGGAACATGTTCGTCAAGGCAAGTGCAGCGATACCGTTTTCGCGCGCAGCTGTCGCCAAATGAGTGTGGGCAACTTTTTGACAAAGCGGTGCATAACCGCCGTCCCCATCGACTTTCACAACCGCTGAGGCCAGCTTTTCAACCTTCGGTCTGGCCGTTCCGTTAACCCGTCCGGATTTTACCCCGGACACATACCACGGCAGTCGGAACAACCCGTGTGAATGACACATATCCCGTTCGGCCTGGATCATCCGATCCGCCGCTGCGGTTGCATTTTCCGTGTCGCACCCGTTCTTCAGCAAGCATTTCAGGGCTAGGTCATGCGCCTCTTCAAGGGTCATGCGGATATCGGTCATGGTCTGGTCCTTTGCAATCTCAGATCAGGTTCGCACAACGTCTGCCCTGCAGCAAGACGTCAACGCGCAAGGTATTTCATCGCGCCGAGACCTGCCCAACGCCCCGTCGAAAGACAGGCGGTCAACAGATACCCACCGGTCGGGGCCTCCCAATCGAGCATTTCGCCAGCGCAAAAAACGCCGGGAAGGTCCCGAAGCATCAGGTCGTCATCAACGGCCTGATGCGCAATCCCACCTGCGGTCGAGATCGCTTCATCCAACGGTCGCGGGCCATCGTGCTGGACGGGAAGCGCTTTGATACATGCGGAAAGATCCGCAGCATCAGTGGGCAATGGCCGTGCAAATTCCTGCAACAAGGCGATCCGTGCGGGATCCAGACGCAGTGCCTTTCGCAACCGGTTTGCAAGGCTGGTCTTACCGCTCGGTTTTGAAAGACGACGGGCGACCTCGGCCTGCGAAAGGTCGGGTAACAGGTCCAGCGTAAGCGCGCCGCCTTCCCGAATTGCCTTGCTGACCATATAGATACCGCCACCTTCAAGACCGCGTTCTGAGATCACGAACTCACCGCGCGACATGTGTTCACCAACCTTTAAGGCCACCGACTTCACCGGCTTGCCGAAATGTTTGGCCATATATTTGGACCAACCAACAGATAGCCCAAAATTCGCAGGCTGAAACGGTGTCAGCGCAACATTCTTGTCCTTCAGAATATCCGCCCAAGCGCCATCAGACCCCAAACGTGCCCAGCTCGCCCCGCCAAGCGCCAGAATCACAGCCTTGGGTTCAAGCGACTGCTCACCATTGGGTGTCGAAAATCGCAATGCGCCATCCTGCCAACCCATCCAATACCAACGGGTGAGGAACTGGACATTCTTGGCTGTCAGATCAGCCAGCAACGCCCGGAGCAACGGAGACGCCTTCATCTTTTTGGGAAACACGCGCCCTGTCGAACCAGTGAAAAGCTCTTGCCCCAAACCCTCGGCCCAGATTTTAACGTCTTCATTCGAGAAATCCGCCAGCATCGGGCGCAGCCAATCAGCGGCCTGATCATACTTGGCCATAAACGAGTCAAATTCTTCGTTGCGCGTCAGGTTCAACCCGGACTTTCCGGCCATAAGAAACTTGCGCCCGACGGACGGCTTTGCGTCAACAACTGTAACCGACACCCCGGCCCCGGCCATCACTTGCGCGGCCATCAGGCCCGCTGGCCCTGCCCCGATTATCACCGCATCTGTCATTGTGCCTGCTCCAAATTTTCAGCGCACCATAGGCTGCGCGGTCAGGCGCAACAAGGCAGAGACGGATTGACCAACCGCGTTTTCACCCCTAGCGTTTGATCTGCTCAAGTCGGCAGGCAGTGAGCAAAATCGGTGTGTGCCATGACAATCCTCGGTTCTGACATTTCAGGAGGTCGTTATGGAAACCAGGCCAACACCCAACCAACCCCGTCGTCGGGGGCGTGGCACCCCTAAACCCGTTGCAAAAACGCCCGACGCCTTCACATTGTCGTCGGTCTCATCAGCATCAACCCGGTTCGGATTTCTGTCTGAAGCCGACATTGCCGAGCTGAAAACCCGTAGCTTTGATTTGTTACAGGATTACGGCGTTGTCGTCATTCACCCGATTGCAAAGGCCGCCCTGCTAAAGGCCGGAGCAAAACCAAGCACGGACCCGGATCGCCTGCGCCTTCCGCGTGAATTGGTGGAACAGGCGATTGCCGACGCGCCAAAGAAGGTTACGCTATACGGTAAATCCCCGGAATTTGATCTCCATCTGCCGCGCGCCGATGGCAGCTTTATCATGCGAACCGGAACCGGTGCGCATGGTTATGTAAATCCTCGGGATGCAAAATACCGCAACCTTGACCAGACAGCGGTGCGCGAAATGGCAGCCGTCGCCAGCGGTCTGAACCAGATCGGATTTATCGCGCATCCGTTTGTGGCCGGCGTTCCCGAGGTGACCGCCGACATTCATTCGTTTGCCGAAATGGTCTCTTTCACGGACAAGCATTGTTGGATGCAGCCCTACGGCAAAGAAAACGTCGAATTCCTGATGCGAATTGCAGCGATTGCCGCAGGAGGCGAAGACCAGTTGAGAGCGCGGCCTTTGACCTCGGTCATCACCTGTTCGTTCTCGCCACTGGAATTCAAGCACATGGACAGCGAAGTGATCATTCAGGCCGGGAAATACAACATCCCGATCCACGCATGTTCACTGCCATCCGCCGGAGGAACCGCCCCGCTGACGACCGCCGGAATGGTGCTGATGGCCTCGGCTGAAATTCTGTCGATGGTCACACTGGCTCATGTTCTGTCACCCGGCACGCCAGTGATTGCGACACCGCTGATGTTCACGCTCGACATGAAAACCGGGTCGGCATTACAGTCCTGCCCGGAATCCCTGCAAGCCGCCAGCATGGCAATTCAACTGATGAAACAGGGCTTTGGTTTGCCAGCGCATACCTATGGATCCGGGGCTGACACCCCTGATGTGGATCATCAGTCGATGGCTGAGCGCGCGATGCTGTCAAAAACTGTGGCGCTTTCCGGGGCTGATATCCTTGGTGGTATAGGTCAGTTGGAATGCGCTACGGTGTTCAGCCCGGTTCAGGCAGTTCTGGACAATGAAATCGGCGCAATGATCCGCCGTTTCATGCAACCACCTGAGATCAGCGACACCAGCCTGAACTGGAATGAGGTGTCCAACATTCGCACCGGCGGTCATTTCCTTGACAGTCCCCATACGCTTGAGCTGTGCCGGGATCAGCACATGCCGGATGTTTTCCTGCGCGAGGGTCGGGATGATTATGAACGTTCTGGCCGACGCACCGCTTTTGAGGTGGCCCGTGACCGTGCCCTGGATCTGATTGCTGCGGCCCCACCCGAGGGGGTGCTGTCGGAAGATCAGAGGCGTGAAATCGCTGATGTTGTCGCTGCCGGGGATAAGTGCGTTCTTGAAATGAACGCAGCCCCGGGTGCTGTAAGTGTGATCTGAACAACCCCTCTGCCGGTCAAATGGCAGAGGGGTTTCTCCGTGGACGGCCATCGGCTTCTCAGCCTGTACCGTCAGACCAACTTGCCCGCAAATCCCTTCTTCATGGTTAAAATATCCTCGCCGAAGGCTAAAATCTAAGGGCGTGCCAGGGACTATAATGCCTTTGGCGAGGATATTTCCGCCACCGAGAAAGAAGCCAACCCAGCGCTTGTGGCCGGTGGTGGAGGTGTCAATCTGTCCCTGAGCAGAGCCAGTGGATGCGACCTGAGCGTCAGGCGCATTGACACGTAATCTTCGACCACATGTTCACCCTCAGTCATCTCGGGCAACGCGACACGTGGCTCATTGATGCCTTCGCCTTCCAGTTCACGGGCGAATAACGGCAATGGATCGGTGCTGGTGATCGCACGCGCCTGCCACTGTGCTTCGCGACGACTTAGGCCAAGGGTTGCGAAAGTGTCGGCCTCGGCCAGAGCATAAAGCAGCCGGGGCGAGGTTCCGGCGCGGCGCCAGACGTCCTCGACCGTTTGATAGCCGTTGCCGCGCGCGGCGGTAATCCATGTCGCCTCTTCCTCGCGCATCGCCTTGATCTGACGAAATCCAAGCCGCAGGGCCAGGCCACCTTGGCCGTCGGGTTCCATGACATTGTCCCAGTAAGAGGTGTTGATGCAGATCGGGCGCAGGTCCACCTTGTGCTCGCGGGCATCACGAACAATCTGAGCCGGAGCATAAAACCCCATCGGTTGTGAATTCAGCAACGCGCAGGCAAAGATGCCGGGGTGGTGTTTCTTAATCCATGCGCTGGCATAGACCAAGAGCGCGAAACTGGCGGCGTGGCTTTCGGGAAAGCCGTATTCGCCGAAGCCTTCGATCTGGCTGAAGCACCGCTCGGCAAAGTCCAATTCATAGCCGTTCTTCAGCATGCCTTTGAGGAACCGATCCCGAAACAGGTGGATCGTGCCGGATTTCTTGAAGGTTGCCAGCGCACGGCGCAACCGGTCCGCCTCGTCCGGGGAAAAGCCGGCTCCGATGATGGCGATCTGCATCGCCTGCTCCTGAAATAACGGTACGCCCAGCGTTTTGCCCAACACAGCACCCAGTTCATCCGACGGGAACACCACCTTTTCCTCGCCATTACGCCGCCGGATATAGGGATGCACCATGTCGCCCTGAATCGGGCCGGGGCGGATGATCGCGACCTCAATCACCAGGTCATAGAAACTTCGCGGCTTCATTCGCGGCAGAAAATTCATTTGCGCGCGGCTTTCGACCTGAAACACCCCGACACTGTCCGCAACACACAGCATGTCGTAAACCGCAGGATCTTCAGGCGGCAGGGTGGCCAGATCATACTCCAGCTGGTGATGTTGACGCATCAGGTCAAACGCTTTGCGAATGCAGGTCAGCATCCCAAGGCTAAGGACATCAACCTTGAGGATGCCCAGCGCATCGATATCGTCCTTGTCCCAGCAAATGACTGTACGGTCCTCCATCGAGGCGTTTTCGATCGGCACCAGTTCATCCAGCCGCCCTTCGGTCATGATGAAGCCGCCAACATGCTGAGACAGATGTCTGGGAAAGCCCCTGATCTGATGGCACAGATCCAGCGTCTGCATCAGGCGCGGATCATTCGGGTCAAGTCCGATTTCCCGCAACCGGTCCTCGGGCAGACCATTCCCGCCCCACCCCCAGAGTTGCGAGGAAATGCCCGAGATCGTATCCTCAGACAACCCCATCACCTTGCCAACCTCGCGGATTGCCCGCTTGCCGCGATAGTGGATCACTGTGGCGCACAGACCCGCGCGATGGCGGCCATAGCGTTCATAGATATGCTGGATCACCTCTTCGCGTCGCTCATGTTCGAAATCAACGTCGATATCCGGTGGCTCGTCCCGCGCCTCTGACACGAATCGTTCAAACACCATCGTGCCGATTTCGGGGCTGACCGACGTGACGCCAAGGCAATAGCACGTCACCGAGTTCGCGGCTGATCCCCGCCCCTGACAGAGGATGCCACGCGAGCGGGCAAAACCGACCACATCGTTGACGGTCAGGAAATAGGGCTCATAGTTGAGCTTGCTGATCAGCGCCAACTCATGATTAAGCATTTTCTTAACCCGATCAGTCGCCCCCCCCGGATAGCGCCATTTGAGGCCAGCGCGGGCCAGCCGGTCAAGCCGCTGGGTCGGGGTTTCACCGGGGGAAATCTCGGACGGGTATTCATACCGCAACTCGTCAAGCGTGAAGGTACAGCCCGCTGCGATCTCGCCAGACCGATGAACAGCGCCTTCATGGCCCCGGAACAAGCGCAGCATTTCGGGCTCGGACCGCAGGCGCTGTTCGGCATTGGTCTGCGCTGACCGGCCGAGTTGATCGACCCGGCTACCCGTACGGATCGCGGTCAGCACGTCGGTCAACTTGCGGCGATGGGCGGCATGCATGATAGGCGCGGCTGTGGCCAGTGTCAGGATACCAAGGCCATCGGCCAACGCAGCAAGACGCTGAAATCGCGTGCCGTCCTGTCCATCATAGCGCGGTGCCATCAAAAGACTGCACTGACCGGGAAAGCGGCGCGTCAGTCGTTGTGCCTGCGGGTGCCAGCTTTCGACGCTAAGACCGGCGCTATCTTGCACGTGTGACCCTGCCTCCGAACCCGTTCGGGCGGTGGGATGCAGCAACATTTCCAGCCCTTCCCCCCAGTCCAGCAGATCACCGAACCTTAAAAGGCAGCTCCCCTTTTCCACCCGCTGCCGCCCCAATGACAGGATCCGGCACAACCGGCCCCAGGCAGTCCGGTCGCGTGGAAGCACAGTTACCGTAAATCCGTCGTCCAGCACCAACTTGGCCGCTGCCAGCAAACGGGGGATATTGCGAATGGCCGCCGAGATGCCATCAGGCATCGCGGCCGGACCCAAAATGGATGCGCCAGGCCCGACAGGGCCGGCATCGTCCATGCGGGAGCGCTCTTTGACGTGCCGTGCCACTTCGCGCAATTCCACATGCGCCCGAACAATCCCGGCAACCGAGTTCTCATCCGCAACCGCAAAAGCAGGCATCCCCATCAGGGCCCCGGTTTGTGCATATTCCTCGGCATGTGATCCGCCGGTCAGGAACGAAAAATTGGACGTGATATTGAGTTCTGCAAAAGCCATGCACACCATAATATTCACGTTTTGTTCCTATGTGGAGTCGGAAAATATCTTACAGGCGGTCCGGCGCTCAACAGCCACGGTGTTACCCGGTCGGTTTCAGCCGCATCATCAGATATGTGTTGTAAAGGCAGAAGTTTTCTGCGGATCGGGTCTTTTGGTTCAACCGTTGATCAAGCCGCACCCGGCGGCGTTCGCTCAGGAACAGGCCGATGACCCGTCGAAGTAAACCGCGCAAGAACGGGTGCGCGTCCGCAAGCCCCTCATCAGAACGGTGAATCGCATATCCGATCACGTTGAACAATTCCTGCTCAACCTCAACCGTTGGGGCGGTTGCCGCTGTGATGTCCTCTTCTGACACGACTTCCAGCGGCATCTCTGAAAGAGCCTTGCGGAACTCGGCCAGCGCGTGACCGCCGCCAACCCGTGCTTTGTCTCGTGGTTCGGCATAAAAGGCGCTGGTTCGAAAACAGTCTGACACAATGATCAACCCGTCGTCATCCAGCAAACCCATTGCTTTGCCCAGTGCGGTTCGGATCGGGATGTATTGAAAACTCTCGGAAAACAGACAGAGATCGAAAGTCTTATCCGTCTCAAACGCTTCGAACATACACTCGTGAACGCTGGCCGAAGGACCGGCATTTTTCCGGCATCGTTCGGCCAGAAAAGGGCTGGGAATAACGATATCAACCTCGTGGCCCAGCGCGATCAGCTTTTTCGCAGTTTCCCCGGCCCCGCCACCAATATCCAGAATGCGCAAGCTTTTCCCTTGCGGCAGCAAACCAAACAGCTTTTCGGTATAGGCTTCCTGCGCCGCGCCAACATTTGCAGCACACACATCAACACCCTGAGACCAAAGCCCATAGTGGAGATTTTCTTTTCCGGTCAGGAACTTGGAGAACGCCAGCCCGACATCAAGACCGATCGAACGAGTGTCCGTTTTTTTGCGCGCCATAGAGCGAATTCCGCCTTCACCGAAAAAGTTCGGGCAGCAATAGCGGTTTGTCCGTCTCTAGGGAATAGCGGTGGAACGATTTATCCGACTTGTGCTTGAAATTCCCGAATAACGCGCTCGTATGTGTCGCGTTTGAACGGAACGATACGCGTCAACAATTCCTCAGGCGGCAACCAGCACCAGCGGCTGAACTCCTGATGTTCGGTCTCGATGTTGATCACATCATCTTCGCCGTGAAACCGCATCAGGAACCAACGCTGTTTTTGCCCGCGAAATCGCCCTTTCCAGAGCTTCGGCACCAGATGATGTGGCAGATCATAAGGAATCCAGTCTGCCGTTTCGGCCAGAACCTCGACCGCGTGCGGGGGGATTCCGGTCTCTTCTTCCAGCTCGCGCAAGGCTGCTTCTTGTGCATCCTCACCTTTTTCCACGCCGCCTTGCGGCATTTGCCAGGCATCAAGATTGCTGTCCAGCCGTTGGCCCGCAAAAATCCGGCCTTCCCGGTTGCAGATCATCATGCCGACGCAGGGCCGATAAGGCAGGGTCAGGATATGTTCAGGGTCCATAATCGTTCATTCTTTTTCTGGGTGCCATAGGCCACCAGCGTCCCGGATGATGCTTATCATCCGGGCTCCTACTGGAAATATAGGGATTTAGTTTGCTTTTTGAAGAACCGAAAGACCGCGCAGAATATCCAGCGCATAAGAAAGCTGATAATCGTCGTTGCGTTTCTTCGCCGTTTCTTCCTGCACGCGACGCTCTTCTTCAAGCAGCTTCTTCTCGTCTTCGGTCAGGCTGTCGTTTTCCAAGCTTCCCCGCAGATCCGCCTCGGAACGCTGGTTGCGCTGAGGGCCATCCTCGATCTCTTCAACCGCAGGGCGCTGTTCAACCAGAATGTCCGGAGCCACGCCGAGTGCCTGAATGGACCGTCCGGACGGGGTGTAATACCGCGCCGTGGTCAACCGCATTGCGCCATCGCCCTGCAATGGCATAATTGTCTGCACGGAACCCTTGCCGAAGCTTTTGGTCCCGACAACGATTGCGCGACGGTGATCCTGCAAGGCGCCCGCGACAATCTCGGATGCCGAGGCAGAGCCGCCGTTGATCAGAACCACAATCGGTTTGCCACCGGCCAAATCGCCAGGATTGGCATTATAGCGCTCGCTGTCTTGTGGATCGCGACCACGTGTCGAGACGATCTCGCCCTTATCAAGGAAGGCATTCGAAACAAGGATCGCCTGATTAAGCAAACCACCGGGATTGTTGCGCAGATCAAGCACGACACCCGATACGTTGTCCATTCCACCAATTTCCTGAATCGTCTTTTTCAAGCCATCTTCAAGGTTGGGATAGGTCTGATCGGTGAACGAACTGATCCGCAGGACAACTGCGGTGCCTTCGACGCGGGCTTTGACCGCCGCGATTTTGATCGTGTCGCGGATGATCGAAACATCAAATGGCTCGTCAGTCCCTTCACGGACGACAGTGATCACGATTTCTGAGCCAACCGGGCCACGCATCAGCTCGACCGCTTGATTAAGCGTAAGACCCAAAACTGCTTCGCCATCGACATGGGTGATGAAATCTCCGGCCTGCATTCCGGCCTCGTCCGCAGGGGTGCCATCAATTGGCGAAACGACTTTCACATAGCCGTCTTCCTGCGTGACTTCGATGCCAAGACCACCAAATTCACCCCGGGTCTGAACCTGCATGTTGTCAAAATCGCGCGGTGGTAAATACGACGAATGCGGATCAAGTGACGTTAGCATGCCGTTGATCGCGTTTTCGATCAGATCAGCCTCGTCTACTTCCTCAACATATTGCGAACGAATACGTTCGAAAATATCCCCGAACAGATCAAGCTGTTCGTACGTCGATTTCTTTCGATCAGCTTCGTCTGCGATCAAAGGTCCGGCAACCTGTGAGGTCAGGAGTATTCCGGCGATGGTGCCACCAACTGCGGCCAACATGTATCTTTTCATAATCCTGTCCTACCTGTCATTCAGCGCGAACCACGCACCCGGATCGATTGCGTCACGATCCTGTCTTATCTCTATATACAGCGTTTCCTGCCGGATATCGCCACTTCCTTGTGAAGTCACCACCAGAAAATCCTGCGCTGCGGGGTCTGTGCCACTTAAA
>Ga0316204_10009680_pt1 | contig 12750 bp, 10 predicted proteins | sample 6monrhotite_MG_2_FD_205661 | JGI IMG/M metagenome (GOLD analysis project Ga0316204, IMG submission 205661) | Microbial mat bacterial communities from mineral coupon in-situ incubated in ocean water Damariscotta River, Maine, United States -... | ecosystem: Environmental > Aquatic > Marine >...
GGAAGCCATGTCTTCTAGAAGACCCGACATCACCCCAGCCGAAATACCCAGAACAATTGCCCCAAGAATCATGGAAATGATGCCAACGATGACGACGAGAAGAAGCATCTGCCCAATGATGGAACCTCGATAGCCGCGTGTGAGTTGAAGACTACGGCCCAATGCGGAAAAGCCTGCGTTTTCAAATACGATGGCCGGCACAAAAACATATATCATCGCGGTTACGATTAGACCGCCAACCATCAGCGCGGGCACGATAAAGAAAAGGAGCCACAACAAGCTCTGATTGGCGAGAAACAACCAGACAATCAGCCCGTATATGGGCGCAACGGCCAGCATCAATAAAAGGGAAATACCAAAGATCGGCAAAATCGAGCGAAACGCGGCTTGTAATGCTTTCCCGAAAGCGATGCCTTGGCCGACCTTAACGCTGATCGCGATGTAGATCAAAATGGCCTGAATGAAAATGAAGACCAATATAAAGGCAATCATCACCATAACGAATACGGGAACCATCGAAGCGATGTCCAGGTTTCCGGCTAGCATCCGCGGTTGAATGTATTGGGCCATCCCAAGGTCGAGCAGAAAATATGGCAAAAACACCAACAGGAATGACACCGGAATTGTTTTGAAATACACGGAAAATGTGTCGCCGATAATTTTCCCCACATCGAGGGGCATTTTGCCAAACATGGGTTCTGGCGTGCCAGCTGTGTCAGTCATATTCCCCCCCAGGGTTTTTAAATCAATTCCATCAGTTTGCCGCCTTGGCGGATACAATCAAGAGTTATCTGGCCGAGCTTTACCGGTGCCTTCTTGATGATGCTTGTCATCACGCACATCACCAAAGAGCTGTTTCTGTTCCAGATAGGCGCGCTGCGCGGTATAGAAGGCGTGTAGAAACGCCAAAACACGCGCATCTGGCACAGAGTCATCAAAGCCAATTTTTTTGCGGATTTGCGTGGCCACTTCGATCAAGGTTGCGCGCATTTCGGTTTTAACCGGCTTGTCTAACGGGTTGGCCCGCAACAGGGTTTCGAGGGTTTGAAGCTCGAACCGGCCATAATGCTCGAGATGTGAAGCCGAAAAAACAAACTCTTCTTCCGGACTGACCTTCGCGAGGTCTGGCAGAAGCAGTGTTTTTGGCTGCCGAGCCACATACGTATTTGCCAGAATATCGCCGATCCGTTGGCGCTTTTTATTCGTGAGCGGTACGAATAGCAGGATAGCGATCCAGAGCAATAGAATAGCCGTCCAGAAAGTGCCCAACTCCCCAGCGCTCAAAAGCATCGTGCCAGGAAAAAAGACCTCGACCTCCTTCATGATATTGCGTGCCACAATGCCGTGCGTTGTCAGCCCGCGCCCATCGGCCGACAGCACGCGAAGCCCTGTCAGACGTTTGCCCAGAGTTCGCCCATTCCAGAACAGCTCCGCCATAATGTAATAGGGTGCCCGCATGAAAAGCATGAGGAGCGAAAACACAATCCCGGCCGCCTGAAAACCAATTCCGAAAGGCAATAGCGCGATCACAAGCGTGAGTGCCAAAGCACCGATTGCTGTGATCAATATGTCTGCAATTTGCGCCCCGAACCGCGCGATCAGTGTCGCAATTTCAAACCGGATCGGTACGCCTTCCGGCGGTGTGAGTATGGAGTAACGGCGACCGGCACCTTCCAATTTTGCCGCTTCGGCGGGAGTGCGTGCATGCGCCATTACCGTCGCTCCCATCCGGCCAGAAGGAACCATCCAGCCCAAAGCGCGCCAATACCCCACCCGATGACCAATCGCATCTCGGTATCCTGGACCAATTGTCGGCCAAAGCCTTCCAACAAACCCGCAACAAACAGCATGATCGCTGCGATCAGAGCCAACTTCATCGCATCCTTCGACGCCGCCCTGATGGCGTCACGCCGACGCATCTCGCCCGGAAAAAGAAAAGCCAGTCCGAGCATGAATCCGCCGCCGGATGCGATAATAATCGCCGATAGTTCGGTCACACCATGAATGCTGAGCCAGCCAAAGACTTCATAACCGAGGTCGCGACTATCATGAAGCGCGTAAAAGGCACCTAGCGTTAGTCCCTGATACAATGTCAAAAAAAAGCTTGGGACACAGGCAAATATACCCAATGAGAATGCGAAAATTGCGATCCGCGTATTGTGTGAAAACAGGAAGGCCGCAAAAAAACTAAGACCGCCAATCGCGCCTTCACCATTGTCGAAAATCACCTCGCGAAGGGATTCAGTGCTGGCACCTGGATGCCGTCCTCCCGCCATTTCCATTGGCATGAAGGTATAAAACCAGGACTCGTCCTGCATGAAGAGGGCGTAGGCGATGATCCCGCCCAGCGCCATTGCGACAAAGCCGAGCAAAACTCCCACCCAGCTGCGACGCATGGCTTGCGGCGCGGACGATGCAAAGAAGCGCGTCACAACGCCGGCCAGACTTTCCTGCGGTGCATAGACAGCGATATAGGCGCGGGCGACGAGCGCTTCGAGATAGGCGAGAAGGGCTTTATCCATCGATATATCACGGGCGACGGAAAGGCTGGTTGCGGTCGATCGATACAGCCGTGAAAGATCCCGAGCTTCCTTGAAGGACAATTTCGCAGCCGCCCCGCGTTCGGCTTTCTGGACCAGCGTTTCCAACGCCAACCAGTCACTTTCGCGTTGCTCCCGGAAACGGGCAGATCGGATGCGGGCAACATCTGTCATGCAACCTCCCGCGCTTTCAGGTCGAGATAGGTCGACACCAGGCGGGGCGTCAGCTTGTTGGGTTCAACATCCAGACACATCACGCCCAGCCGGTTCAGGCGTTCAAAAACCACACGGCGCTCCCTCACCAATTCGGCAGCGGCAACGCTGGCTGCGGCATGCTCGATCGATGTGACAGGCTGACTGCCAAGAGATTCTGTTTCAGGGTCGCGCAGCGCAATAAATATTACCAGATGTTCGCGCGCCAAATGCCCGACCTGCTCGACCATCAATTCAGCGGTCGTGGTGTCTACAAAGTCGGAAAACACGATGACAAGGCTTCGTCGTTTCAGCTGCCCCTTCAGGGTCGCGAGAGCCAGTGTATGATTACTCTCCCGGCTTTCATAGGCGAGGTCGGCCAAAGTCCGGCGGATTTTCGGAAAAGCCTGCCGACCGGCTGCCGGTGGCAACCAGATCCGTGGACGGGAATCATAGGTAAATAAACCGACTTGGTCTCCGCCAGTTGCCGCTGCCCACGCCGTTGCCAATCCAGCATTGATGGCGTGGTCAATCTTCGGCAGGCCCAGTATTTCCTCACGCATCAGATAGCCGTTATCCAGCGCGATGATAACCGAGTGGTTGCGCTCAGCCCGCGTTTCTTTGGAGAGCATGCGACGCTGGCGAGCCGACCGTTTCCAGTCAATGCGGCGCAGGCTTTCGCCTGGCACGTAATCACGCAATTGATGGAATTCCGAGCCTTCACCTTCATGAAATGAGTTCTTTTGCCCCATCAGGCTGGTGCGAACCTGAAGGTCAATTTCACCATTGAGAACGGGGCGAATATCCGGCAGGACCGAAATCGGCTGGGGCATACGAGCCTTGGGTACAAATTCAAACAGACCCAGCCCGCTCGGCCAGCTCATCCAGATGTCGCTAAAAGCCCAACTGCCCCGACTTGTAGCCCGCACCTGAAAACCGAGCGAGCGCTCCGCCGTCTCATCGCTATATTCTGCCGGACCTTTGAGACCGTCCGGCCAGTCAAAGCGCAAGCGAAATCTGGCCGGCAAGCGCCGCCGAAAAACCAGCTCATAGTTTCCTGTTTCATTACAAAAAAGCTGAAGTGGGCCGGAGATTTCAAATTTCGGTCGCAGACGAAAACTGGTCAAAAGGTCAAACAGAATGACCAAGCCCAGCAATATCCAGGGCAAAGTCAGCGACATGCCATTGCCCGTCGCGACCGGCAACATCAGGCCGGTGACGATCAAGGCCCCCAAAGCAAGCCACAGAAGACGAGTTGTCGGTCGCACTAGCGCGGCACCTCGATCCGCCCGAGAACGGTCGACAGCACATCATCCGCTGTCCGGCCTTCGATTTCCGCCGTCGGTCCCAGAACAATGCGATGCCGCAAGGCGGGCAAGAAAAGATCCCGGACATCATCCGGAATAGCATAATCGCGCCCGTCCAACGCAGCCGTCACTCTTACCGCACCGGCGATCGCGTCAGCCGCCCGAGTAGACGCTCCTTCACGAATGTCTGGATCTGAGCGAGTTTCACGCACGAGGTCGACGATATAGGTCAAAATTTTCTCATCGAGCCGAATGCCGTCGATCAATCCCTGAGCCGCGCTCAGTTGCTCGCCGGACATCACGGCCTCGATGCCGTCAGTCTGGCCCGCCTTGTTGAGAGATTGAGTGGCATGCCGCCGCAGAATTTCCAGTTCGGCTTCCCGATCCGGAAACTCCAGCACGATCTTGAACAGGAAGCGGTCATTTTGCGCTTCGGGAAGCGGATACGTCCCTTGCTGTTCGATAGGGTTTTGCGTCGCAATCGCATGGAAATGATCGCCCAACGACATGTCCTGCCCGTCAATCGTGACGATCCCTTCCTGCATGGCTTGCAGGAGAGCCGCTTGCGTTTTGGGCGGTGCGCGGTTGATCTCGTCCGCCAGCAAAATATCGGTGAACACCGGGCCTTTGACGAGGCGAAAAGCGTTGGAACCAAAGTCAAAAAGATTTGCGCCAAGAACATCGCCAGGCATCAGATCCGGTGTGAATTGGATACGCCCGAAATCTATCGCCATCGCGGCAGCAAAACTCCGCGCGAGTAGGGTTTTCGCTGTTCCTGGCGGCCCCTCAAGCAGGCAATGCCCGCGTGAAAAGACGGACACCAGTAATTGGTTGATGACGGCATCCTGCCCATGAACGGTTTTTCGGATTTCTTGCCGCATGGCCTCTGCGCAAGCAGCAAAGTCTTCTAGCGTAAATTCGGTCATGTCAGTGTCAGCGCCTTCTTGTAAGCAGTTTCCAAGCGGGAAAGAGCGGGAACGGTCTGATCCAGACCAGCGGTGTCGGGCAAATTGCGAATTTCGGCGATAGCGTCGCGAAAGGCTGTCGCTGCGGCGACATCGCGATGCTTCAAGCCGCGCATCACGCGACCCTCGCGGTCGGATTGTGAGCCGTCACGGCCCAACATGCGCTCCGCCAATGTGGCAATATGCGTCGCCAAAAGCGTCTTCAAAAGAGCTCCATCGGCCCGCGCGCGGCGCATCAACTGCGCCTGAGTGGCAAGAGATGCCTTGCGCTCGGCCCCATGGCCTTCTGAAAAACGTCGAAGCAGGGGCGTGCCGCGAACGCCGCCGCGCCACAAGAGAATGATCAGAAAACCAAGCCCTGCCAACCACAACCAACGAAATGGCGGTTCGAAATAACGAAGCAGGTCCGACAAGGAGCGCGCATGCTCCTCCATATCCGGGAGCAGCCATGGACGGGTCGAATAATCGACCAACACCACGCCATCCACCGTCAGGCCCCGGATCAACTCCAAAGCCAGGCGTTGATTTTCGCCGCGCGCCAGCCCGTGATTGTTCAACAAATCAGGATCGCTAAGCAGCCAATAGGAGATACCATTCGATAAGCATTCGAAGAGTAATCCGCCATCACCATCACCCACCAACACTTCGCAATTCGGTGGGCCCACGGCCCTTTGCGGTGCATAGATTGTCGCTTCGCCCGACAGGCGCGGCGCGAGTGAAATCAACTCAAGATCGCCCGGCGTGTGATCGACCTGTCTATAAAATGCGCCAAATTCGGCTTGCTGATAGTCATCGAACGCGTCGTTTGCCAACGTCTCGATAGGAGGCTTCGAGGGTTCCGGTTCGGCCTCGGATTCCTCCGAAGACACCAGTTCAACGATATCACCGTCCCCGGCAAAGCCCTCAACATCCCAGTCATCATCGGCTGTAGAGTCGACCGTCGGCGAATAAGCATTACCTGATTCCTCAGCGCTAACCGGCTCGGTCGGAATTGCATTCTCGGCTGGAAGCAGGAAATCCGGATGGATAAAACCAGCGAGTCGAATGCCGTCTCGCCATTTGGCCATAACGACCAGCGTGGGAAGGGTCTCGATCTTCGTGGAAATAACATCTCTGAAAATACGTTGAATTTCCGGACGAAGATATTGGCTTTCCTCTCCCGATGGGGTCGACGCCGTCAAATACAAGTCATCGTCAAAGAGCGGTAGAATCCGTAGGCCAATGCCATCAGCGTTCAAGGTACCGCCGCCATAAAAACTTCGACTGTCAACGCCATTCGCGTCCAACAATGCGACCAGCCCGTCAAAGCCCATAGCGCTGCGCGATAAGCGAGGAGGTGATTTGAGCGACATTATTAGGAAGACGCTGGTGGCCAAAAATACAATGAGCAGAGCGACGCCAATGATCGGAAAGCGGCTGGATTTTGACTTTTCCATTACGCCCGCCCCTTCGCATCTCGAAGGATTGGGCGCGCTTGTTCGACCGCAGCTATCAGGCCCTCACGGTCAAGGTGTTCACCAGCAAAACGTACACGCTCCGCCAATCTGACTAGAGCCGCGACTGGATCGAAATAGCGCCAATCAATCGGCAGCCGACCCAATACCGCCCGCGCCGTCTCGCTTTTTCTCAAAGTCGCATTGATGGATTCCAGCGCTGTCTCCAACACCAGTCTTTGCAGTGCTCCAATGGCGATGGCCTCATCTTCAATGGCAAGCACAGCTTCGAGTGTTGGCGTTTTCGCTTCACTTGCAAGTGCAGGCCCCGCCTCAACCGCGCCATCCTCCGTCTGCCCCGTAGCGGCCTCGCGTCTGGTGCCCACTTGAATGACAGAACCATACCGCCAAACCAAATAAATTATGGCAAACAATATGCCGGCAGCGATCAGCCAAATCAGAGCCCAGATAATCATCGCCACCGTCAGCCACTCACTAAAGTCCGTTGGCCTGTCTGTGGCGTCCGAATCTTCTATTCCGACCCGCGCGCGCCAATCTTCCTCTGCCGGGAGAATTTCCGGATCAGATTGCAGATCGAGCCGGTCAGTGATCTCGGAATAATCTGTTTCCCCTCCGGTAATTGCCGCGCTGTCGGTTATGCCGGCAAACAGGCTGAAGGCAGCGACCAGCAAAAGCACGGCAACAACGGCGATGATGACCACCAGAACCGGTCTCGGCAATCGGGAACCGACCGAATTATTTGACAATTCCGGATACTCCCCAATACGCACGCAACCCCATCCAGCGACCCTAGATAGTGAACTTTGAGAGAGCAAGGCCATTGCCTGACTCCGGAGGAATATCAGATTCCATGTGGATTTGATGATTGCCTGTCACACGGCGCACTGAAACACTCGGCTCATGTTTGCTCGCCCCCGTCTTATTGTTGATCTGGATGCCATCGCGGCCAATTATCGTCGGCTTCGTCAGACGGTAGCTGCCGCAGAATGTGCGGCGGTCATCAAGGCTGATGCCTATGGACTGGGAGCAAGCACCGTTGGACGACGGCTCCTGGCCGAAAATTGCCGAACTTTTTTCTTCGCCCATTTGACAGAAGCGATTGAGTTGGCACCTTCCATTCAAGACGCTGGCGGAAGAGCTTTTATTCTGAACGGCCTGGGCCTCAATCGGGTGGACGATGTTGTTGGGCACGGCATCATTCCGGTTTTGAGCACATTGGAGGAAGCCCGACAGTGGAAGATGGACGCAAGCGGCGCGCCTGCAGCCCTTCACCTTGATACGGGTATGAACCGGCTGGGTTTGCCTGCGCGGCATGATCAAACCGTCCGTGACTTACAATCGAGTGACTTGAATCTCGTCCACATAATGAGCCATCTCGCCTGCGCCGACGAACCCGGTCGCCCAGAAAACCGCGCGCAATTGAACCGTTTTATCGAACGCGCGAACGGTTTTGGCGACTTGCCGCGGTCACTTTCAAATTCAGCAGGTTGTTTCCTCGGACCTGATTTTCAATTCGACATGGCCCGGCCAGGTCTCGCGCTCTATGGCGCTCAGCCGGTGATCGGACAACGCATTCCATTGACGATCGCTTGTCGGTTTGAAGCCCCAGTTTTGCAAGTTCGTCGCTTCTCCAAGGGCGAGGCATTCGGTTATGGCGGCACGCACATTGCGGCATCAGATGGTTTCTCGGCGACCATCGGCGCAGGCTATGCTGACGGCGTGCCACGCTGTTTCTCTAATCGCTGCCACGTCAGAATCTGCGGTCTCAACGCCCCCATAATTGGGCGTGTCTCCATGGATTCTTTCACCATCGACATATCGAAAGTGCCCGACCCAGAAAGCCTGCTGCACCAAAGCGCGCAGATTTATGGATCGGAATTATCTGTCGATGATCAAGCTGCCAATGCCGGCCTGTCAGCCTACGAGTTGCTGACCCGCATCGGTGGGCGCACCGAGCGCGTTCACATCAACGAATTGGCTTCGCGCTGACACCGCGCTAAGTCTTCTAACGATATTATCTGGGGGATTGCATGTTCAAGGTTTTGATCGCCATTTCGACCTTATTGGGGGCGAGTGCGGCAGCAAATGCTGATCCAATCGGGTACTTCCAAGTTGACGGCATCAGCTATGATGGCTCCGTCCCTGTGCCGGAAGACGTCCTCGGTTTTGGTGTCGGAGACCGTCCCATCCGCCATGATGTGATGGTAGAATATCTAACTGAATTGGCCGAGCAATCTGACCGAATTTCGGTCGAAACAATCGGATACTCTCACGAGCAACGTCCGATCCTCTTCTTTACGGTCACCTCGCCAAACAACCACAACCGCATTGAAGATATCCGCCAACAACATCTCGCACAGCTAAATCCGGAAAGCGCCGCAGGCGATGGCCCGGCGATCATCTGGCTCAATTACGGGGTTCACGGTGCGGAAAGCGCAGGCATGGATGCTGCCATTCCAACTCTTTACCATCTCGCCGCCGCACGAGGCTCCGAGATCGAAGAGACGCTCGCCAACAGCGTCATTCTGATCACCGCGGTTTTTAATCCGGACGGTCATTCCCGACGCGTCAATCATGTCGAGACCTTCGGATCCGCTGTACCGGTTACCGATCCGGACAATGAACAGCACAATTTATGGACGGCTGCGCGCACCAATCACTACTGGTTTGATCTCAATCGACAATGGTTGTTGCAAACCCAACCGGAATCGCAAGCATGGCTGGAGCAATGGCATCGCTGGAAACCGCAAGTCTCTGCCGATTTCCATGAAATGCAGACTGCCGCGACGTTCTATTTCCACCCCGGCGAGCCTCTACGTCGCAACCCGCTTATTCCCGAACGCGCCCGCGAGCTGACCGAAGGCATCGCGCAATATCACGTCCGCTTTCTCGATAGCGAGGCGCGGCTTTATACCTCCGCTGAAGGCTTCGACAATTTCTACGTCGGCAAGGGATCAACCTACCCGCAGGTCAATGGCTCACTCGGCATCCTATTTGAAGTCGGCGCAGCGCGCGGTGGCCTGATTGAAGCCGATCGCGGCCTGGTGCGACATGGAGAAAATGTGCGCACTCATTTCCGCACCGGCCTGACGACGATTGAAGGCGCATTGGCGCAGCGTCAAGCCATCGCGGATTATCAACGACAATTCTTCGCTAATTCCGCAGAGCAAGCAGCGCGGGATTCCAATCGCGCCTATGTTTTCTCGGCAGAGGGCGACCCTGAACGTCTAAATCTGTTCGTCGATTTGATGGATCGTCATGACATTACCGTCAACGCGCTATCTCGAAATGTACGTGTGGATGATCGGGATTATAGAGCTGGAGACGCGCTCGTCGTCCGTCTGGATCAGCCTCAATATACGATGATCCGCAGCCTGTTTGATCGCGTCACCGAATTTGACGAAAACATCTTTTACGATGTCTCTGGTTGGACCTTGCCACTGGCTTACGATCTCGACTACGCGCCGCTTGGCAGAGCCTTTGCCGCGGATCTCCTGGGTGAGGTGGTAACGCCGCGTCCGACCGGTGCAACACCACCGCAACGCTCGACCTATGGCTACGTCTTGCGGTGGTCGGATTATTATGCGCCGCGCAGCCTCTACCGTCTTCTCGACAATGAAATTCGTGTCCGTGTCGCGACAGAAACAGTCACCATCCCGGTCACTGGCGGCCTTCGTCAATTTGGCCCGGGTAGCGTCTTTATTCCGCTGGTGGGTCAGGATGTTTCCAACGACCGTATTTATGAATTGGTTGCTGAAGCCGCCCGCGAAGACGGTGTTTCGGCTCATGCTGTGACGTCCGGCTCCACGCCGGGCAATACTCCCGACCTTGGCGATAGCCGGGGCTTCAGATCCGTTGACCAACCAAATGTGTTGGTTCTGTTTGACGACGGTCTGGCATCCTATGATGCCGGTGAAGTCTGGCACCAGCTGGATCAGCGCATGCATATCCCCGTTACGCTACGTCGCAAGGATGAGATTGGTGGGCTGGATTGGTCTCGCTACACCCACCTTGTCATCGTTGGCGGGGGCAACACCAACCTTTCCGAAAACGCGACAGAACGGGTCCGGCAATGGGTACGTGAGGAAGGCGGTGTCATCATCGCCAGCCGACAAGCCGCTTTGATGGCCCAGGAAGTTTTTCTCGGTGTTGAACCAGATGAGGAAGAGGACGAGACTGAAGAGGTCGATGATGAAACGCCGGACCGCCGCAATTACACCGACCTCTCACTCGACGACGCCGAGCACATCATCGGCGGAGCGCTGTTTGAGGGGGATATTGACCCCTCTCACCCGATCGGGTTTGGCTATTCGGACCGTTTCATCGCGCTTCACCGCAATATGGTTGAAACCCTGGAATGGCCGGAAGAAGACCCGTTTGCGGTCGTCGTTCAATACGCCGAGGAACCGCTTTTATCGGGATATGCTTCCGAACGTCGGCGCGAGGAAATCGGTGGGACACCAGCGGTTATCGCCCAGCGCATGGGCCGGGGAGCCGTCATTCTGTTTGCTGACAATCCCAATTTTCGCGCGACCTATAGAGGCAATGAGCGCATGTTCATGAATGCGATTTTCTTTTCGCGTCTGATCACACCGCCAAGCGGAGAATACTGACCCCTCAATGACGGATCAGCCCCTTTTCCTTCGCCAGAATGGCAAAATCGCAGAACTGGTTCTCAACAGGCCGGATAAGCGCAACGCGCTGACGAGAGCCATGTGGCAAGCTTTGCCCGTATTGTTGAAAGAGGCAGAATCCGACACCGACCTTCGGGTCCTCATCGTGCGCGGTGAGGGCGGTGCGTTTGCGGCGGGTGCCGATATTGGTGAGTTTGAAGACGTCTACGCCACGCCGGAAAGCGCTGACGCCTTTTCTGGCGAAGTGGCTGATGCGCTCAACGCGCTGGCAAAATTTCCTCTTCCCACCATCGCGCTGATAGACGGCGCATGTATCGGTGCCGGGTGCGGCATCGCTCTGTCTTGTGATCTTCGGTACGCAAGCCAGAATGCGAAATTCGGGATTACCCCGGCCAAACTCGGCTTGCTCTATCCCCTTAGCGACACACGGCGGTTGGTAGATGCAGTCGGCCAGGCCGTCGCGCGCGACATGCTGTTTTCAGCGCGCCACCTCGACGCAAGCGAAGCGGCAAAGGTAGGTCTCATCAATGCCAGCTTCTCTGACGACGAACTGAAGACGACAGTCACCGAAATGGCTGACCTCATCGCCTCGCGATCACGAGAAAGCCTGGGCGGCCTCAAATTCATTCTCGGCCAAATCGCCGATGGCGTTCACAACGACACATCACAAACGCGGGCGCTCTTCCGTCAAGCATTTGATGGTGATGATTTTGCCGAAGGGTATCGCGCTTTTCTCGAAAAACGGGCGCCGGATTTCTCCGGATCAAAAAAGGAATAGACATGAAACGCGGACTTCAGATTTTCCTCGCTGTCTTCAGCCTCGCCCCGCTTTATTTCGGGATCACCGGCGTTCTGTTTGGCGCTGCCGGACTAATGCCGCTTGAGAGTGTAACGCCGGGAATCGACAGCCAATTTCGATACCTCTCTGGCCTCTATATCGGTTTCGCGGCGCTCATCTGGTGGTTCATTCCGAATATCGATCGTCATGTCTGGCTCTTCAGACTGGTCACGCTGGCCATATTTCTCGGCGGTCTATCGCGCCTGCTTTCATACCTGACAGTTGGTGCGCCAGCACCGGAAATGATGGTCGGGATCGGCATTGAAATGGCCTTGCCGCTTATCATCATCTGGCAGACAGCCGTGGCGCGCAAAGCCGCTCGCGAGGACGGATGATATCCAATGGCCGATGCCCCGTTGAAAGGCCTGAAAGTTCTCGAACTGGCCCGTGTTCTCGCGGGTCCATGGATCGGGCAAACTCTGGCCGATCTTGGCGCAGATGTGATCAAGGTCGAAGCACCACAGGGCGATGATACGCGCCGATGGGGCCCACCCTGGATCGACCACAAAGGCGAGCGTTCCGCTGCCTATTATCACGCCTGCAATCGCGGCAAGCGCTCGATCACGGCCGACTTCAAGACCGCAGCAGGACAAGACCTCGTCCGTAAACTGGCCATGCAGTCGGATGTTCTTGTCGAGAATTTCAAACATGGTGGCTTGGCGAAATACGGCCTGGACTATGACGCGCTGAAAGCCATCAATCCACGCCTTGTCTATTGCTCCGTCACCGGCTTCGGCCATACCGGACCCTATGCCGACTATGCCGGATATGACTTCATCATTCAGGGCATGTCCGGCTTGATGGATTTGACCGGTGACGC
>Ga0316204_10009681_pt1 | contig 12749 bp, 6 predicted proteins | sample 6monrhotite_MG_2_FD_205661 | JGI IMG/M metagenome (GOLD analysis project Ga0316204, IMG submission 205661) | Microbial mat bacterial communities from mineral coupon in-situ incubated in ocean water Damariscotta River, Maine, United States -... | ecosystem: Environmental > Aquatic > Marine >...
GTGATCCCGACTGATCCGACCAAGCAAACCAATAGAGGAAGACAGCGGGAGCGTAAGAACTGTCCAGAAAACATGACCATCTGATTTCGTCCTTAATGACTGATCGATCGTGGTATCACCGCCCCGATTCATCTGTCGCTGGGCCTTAGCCCGCGGTTTCGCAGGGGAACCGAATGCTAGTTGATCCAGTCATGGTCTTAAACCCCCCTTTCGCATATCTGTCCCTCTGCATTGGTCACGTAAACGTACAGAAGCCCCACCCAAAAAAGCTGCACGGGTACCACTGGTTCCGCCAGTATTCTCGTGGGATCAGCCCGAGGTATCCGCCGACCGGTTGAAAGCCATCGTTGCTTGCACGATGTGGCGTCGTAGAACCGCAGGCGATGACCGGATCGGGGTTTGCTGCCATCGTTCCCCAAAATACACCGGCACATCCAGCTGCCGCGAGAATGCTGAAACTGGGGCAAATCAAGGAAAACACCGCGTGAAATCGAAATTATTGCCAACGTTGTTGGGTGATCCGCATGCGTAGGCCGGGTCCCGGGACACGCGCATTGACCCTACCACTCACCAGGGGCTAGAATTGATGCTGGTCGCGGGCGGGGTTGTTGGATCTGCGACGGAATCACAGGGTTCACCAGCATGGTATCTGGGGTGGGGAGGCGATTGCGGTGGGGGTGCTCAAAATGCTTGAGGGGGATGTCCCCGGACGCATTGTCGTGCTCAATCATGAAAAGATGGTGCTCGGGCGCCATCCCAACTGCGAAATTGTCTTGGACAATGCCGCGGTTAGCCGTCGCCATGCGCAGTTCCTGGAGAACCACGGTACCTATTTCGTCGAGGATCTGCAAAGCCGCAACGGCACGATCGTCAACGGCGAACAGATCGAGGGACGCACACAACTGCAGGACACGGATCTGGTCAAAATCTGCAACGTCGTGCTCCGTTTTCACGCAGTGATGCCGCCGGCCGTTGACCCAGCAACAGCCGCCGTCCCTGGAGACACGCATCAACTCAGCCCTGACACCGCCCACGTTAAGCCGGTGGTTGGGCAGACGACGACATCATTGCCCCCGGTGTCGATGGACGATTCCAATGCCGCCGTGATTTCGTCGATGGATGCGTCGTCGGTCACGCACATCAGCCTCAAAGTACAACCCGAGGCGAAGCTGGCAGCCGTGTTGGCCATTAGTCGCGATCTAGGTGCGGCGCTCGAAGTGGACGACGTGCTGCCGCGGATTCTTGACAGTCTATTTCAGATTTTCCCTCAGGCGGATCGCGGCGTCGCTTTGTTGCACGACAACGACGCAGACAAGCTGGTCGTCAAAGCCTCCAAAACGCGGCATCGCCACGAAGACGATATTGTCGAGATCAGCCAAACGATCATCCAAAAAGCGGTCGACACCGGACAGGCGTTTCTCAGCGCCGACGCGGGGACCGATCAACGGTTCGACAGTAGCGAAAGCATCTCCAAATTTCGCATTCGCTCGCTGATGTGCGCGCCACTCGTCGGCCAGGACGGAACACGGTTGGGCGTAATCCAAATCGATTCCAAAACCTCTGCCCCGGGTTTCATTGCCGATGACCTAGAACTGCTCATCGCCGTCGCCTGCCAAGCCGCAGTCGTGGTCGAAAAAGCTGTGCTCTACCATCGGGCCGAAACACTCCGCGACCTCGAACGGGAACTGAATTTCGCCACCCAAATTCAGTTGGGATTTCTGCCCACCGAACGGCCGCACATTGCTGGCTACGAGTTTTTCCATTACTACGAAGCCGCGCAAAGCGTGGGCGGCGACTTTTTTGACTATGTGACTTTGCGAAACGGAAAAATCGCGATCACGCTCGGCGACGTTGCCGGCAAGGGAGTCCCCGCAGCATTGATGATGGCGCGGTTATATGCCGATGCCCGCTACCATTTGTTGATGGAACAAACGGCCGGCGGGGCACTCACCAAACTCAACGACGACGTGGTCCGCGGCGGTCATGGACACCGCTTCGTGACCTATGCCGCGGCAATACTCGATCCGCAGGCGCATCAACTCACGATCGCCAACGCGGGCCATTTGCCGCCGCTGCTCAAAAAAGCCAATCAAACAGTCGAACGCATGGGCGTTGATCACGCCAACTTGCCGCTGGGAGTCGACGGGAGTCTGGAATTTGAAGAGGCCGTCTTCGACTTGGCCCCCGGCGACGCAATCGTGCTTTACACCGATGGCGTCACCGAAGCCACAAATGCCGCTAATGATTTGTATGGCATGCGACGGTTGATAAAATGCATTGCCGATGCGCCGCCAGGTATCGGTGAATTGGGCGAGCGACTCATCGCCGACGTTGAGGAATTCTGTGGGGGACGCGCCCAGCGCGACGACATTTGCCTGCTTGGCCTCCGCCGACTTCAAGTCTGATACCATGTGCTCATCATTCTCATCCTGACATTCTCGAAACATCCACTTTCGACGAACGATGCCGATTCTCAATATCCCAGAATTCATACCGCACCCCGTGCTGAAGGGTGGACACGCTCAAACCTTGGCAGGTACCTACTTGCCGGGAAGTAAGTTCGCCTATAGCGCCACACAACACCGGCTTGATTTGCCCGATGGGGACGCGCTGATTCTGCACGATGACCGACCGGAAAGCTGGGACAACGGCGACCGGGCCGTGTTGATGATGCACGGTCTGGCCGGCTGTTACGAAAGCCCGTATATGGTCCGCATCGCCGGGAAACTCAATTCCGCTGGCGCGCGCGTCTTCCGTTTGGACCATCGCGACTGCGGCGCCGGCGTTGGGCTGGCAATACAACCCTACAACGCCGGACGGTCCGACGACGCGCTGGCCGCGCTCAAAGAAGTGATTCGACTCTGTCCGAATTCCCCCGTAGCCATCGTCGGGTTTTCGCTCAGTGCAAATATCGTGCTCAAATTGCTGGGGGAAAATCCGTCGGTCTTGCCACCCGAACTCGACCGCGGCATGGCAGTCAATCCGCCGATCGATTTGCTCCACAGCGTCAAAGCGCTTGACCTCCCCTTGGGACGGCTGTACGACCGGCACTTTATGGGTTTGCTGATAGCACAAGTCATGCAACGCAATCTGCGGCTTGCGGATAAACCGTTTGAATTTCCCCGCAAACCACGGCGGCTGATGGAATTCGACGACTGGTACACGGCGCCGGAGTCGGGATACGGCAATGCCACCAACTATTACGCTCGTTGCAGCGCCTCGCAATTCATCCCCAACATCGGCCTCAAAACGTTGGTGATTACTTCCGGCGACGACCCATTGGTCCCCGCCGACCAATTTGACAACGTGCATCTTCCATCATCCGTGCAACTGCACATCGCCCGTTCGGGCGGGCACATGGGATACATGTCGAAAAACGGCAACGACCCCGACCGCCGCTGGCTCGACTGGCGCGTGGTGGATTGGGTCATGCACTGATCGAGTAACCACATCACTCGTCCGTCACGCAACCCTCGGACGCGGATTTCACGTTCTTGATGTATTTGTACAACGTGCCCCGTGTCGCTTTGAACGGCGGAGCAACCCACGCGGCTTTCCGCGCGGCCATTTCGTCGTCACTGACATCGACGCTGATTTCGTTTTTCTCAGCATCGATCGTGATCACGTCGCCGGTTTGAATCAGACCGATTGGTCCGCCCACCTGTGCTTCGGGGGTGACGTGCCCCACAATGAATCCGTGCGATCCGCCCGAAAACCGGCCGTCGGTCATCAACGCCACGTGCTGCCCTAGACCAGCTCCGACGATTGCCGATGTCGGCGTGAGCATCTCCGGCATGCCGGGTCCCCCTTGTGGGCCTTCGAAACGGATGACGACGACGTCCCCTTTTTCGATACCCTTTTGTTCCAGCGCCGCCAGCATGTCTTCCTCGGAATCATACACCTTGGCCGGCCCCTGAAAGCGTTGTCCCTCTTTGCCGGTGATCTTGGCGACGGCACCTTCGGGAGCCAAATTCCCTTTCAGAATCTGCAAGTGACCAGTCGCTTGAATTGGATTGCTCAACGGGCGGTACAAATCCTGTCCTTCAGTGAAACCAGGCAAGTCCTCCAGATTTTCGGCAATCGTTTTCCCGGTGACGGTCAGCAAGTCGCCCTGGATCAACCCTTCGGCCAACAGATACTTCATCACCGCCGGCGTCCCACCAATTTTGTGCAAGTCCTCTTCGACGTACTTCCCACTCGGCTTCAAATCGGCCAGATAGGGAACGCGATCACTGACGGCCTGGAAATCGTCAATCGTTAACGGCACGTCAACCGCACGGGCGATCGCAATTAGGTGGAGCACCGCATTCGTCGAGCCGCCCAAAGTCATGATTACGACCATCGCATTTTCAAAGGCTTCGCGGGTCATGATATCGCGGGGCTTGATGTCCCGCTCCAAACACAGGCGAATGGCCTCGCCGGCCGCGAAACATTCCTCAAGTTTTTTTGGATCGACCGCCGGAGTCGACGAACTGTACGGCAAGGACATCCCCATCGCTTCAATGGCCGATGCCATCGTGTTCGCCGTATACATGCCGCCGCATGCGCCGGCGCCGGGACAGGAATTGCGGACAATGTCGCGGCGCTGTTCCTCGTCGATCGAACCGCCCAGATACTCGCCGTAACTTTGAAACGCTGAGACAATATCCAACTTGCAACCACCAGCGGTTCCCGGCTTGATCGTGCCGCCGTACACCATCAACGACGGTCGATTGAAGCGGCCCATCGCCATTAGGCAACCGGGCATGTTCTTGTCGCAACCGGGCAGCGAAATGTTGGCATCGTACCATTGGGCTTCGGTGACTGTTTCGATGGAATCGGCAATCAAGTCCCGCGATTGCAGCGAGTAACTCATCCCCGAGGTCCCCATCGAGATCCCGTCGCTGACGCCAATCGTGTTGAACCGCATTCCTACCAACCCGGCGGCTGTGACCCCCTCCTTGACCTTGGCGGCGAGGTCCAGCAGATGCATATTGCAGGTGTTGCCCTCATACCACATGCTGGAAATCCCAATTTGTGGCTTATTCATGTCGTCTTCGGTCATCCCCGTGCCATACAGCATCGCTTGCGAGGCGCCTTGCGACTTGGGCTGCGTGATGCGCGAGCTGTATTTGTTTAAATCGGCGGAGGTTGTCGTGTCTGTCATGTCAAATTCCTGAAATTCAATGTCTGCAAATACGCGTTTGAGATTTAAGTATCCATGAATATTTTCGCTTCGGCTGTGCCGGACGATTTTGACGTCGTGCACTGCGCGAGGCAAAGACCAATAGAACCGGGCCTACGCTATTAAAACACGTTCGTGGGTTCTCTGAGATCACAATATCCCAGCAGAAGGTCCCTCGATTTCATGAGACCAACAAGAGATCAAGGTATGAGCCGCTAACTAAATGCTCGCCGAACCAGAAGTACTCCCATTGGTCAACGACTCCTGGCAGGCAAACAGGAGGGTTCCAAGCCTCCCAGCATGGCAGATTTCCCCCCCAACTCAAGTGTCCCATCCTGGATTTGGTGGATTGTCGCTTGAAATCTTCGTAGAAAACTATTGCGATAGCAAAATAACGGTGTCTAAACGCCCCCAATCCGTTCGTCAAACCGGTCGGTCTGAACTTCCTCTCGCATGACAATTATCCTCTGCCTTTACGAGAAACCCAATGCACTTGGTCATTAGTTGCAACCTGAAGTCGCACAGCCGAACGCGCATCTTGGCGCGGCAAGCGTTCGATGTCTTGTGCGAATTGAACGAACCGGCTGATCTGGTTGATCTCCAAGATTACGCATCAGCTTTGGAGCAGGACGACGCAGAAGCCCCTGAAATCCAGGCGCTGTCGGCCAAGATTGCTGCGGCGGACAGCGTATTGTTGGCTACGCCGATTTATCATTTCGACGTGGGGTCCACCACGAAACATCTGATTGAATTGACCACGAAATCCTGGAAGCACAAAGTGGTTGGAATTCTGGGAACAGCAGCCGGTCGACGGAATTACATGGCGCTGACCGGGCTGGCCAATAGTCTGATGTTGGAATTCCATTGCCTGATCGTGCCATACTTTGTTGTCGCCACGCCCGAATCGTTTGATGGCGACGTCTTAACCGGCCAGCGCGCGCTCAGACGCATCGATGATCTTACCCGAACAGCCTCCCAATGGGCGTCTGCGGCTGCTGCCATTCGTGGCTCACGGCAGGTTCGACGATCCCATTAAGTAGCGATCACATTCGCGGGCCACAGCACGGCCTTCGTTGATCGCCCAGACCACGAGGCTTTGACCGCGACGACAATCGCCGGCAGCGAAGACCCCGTCGACATTCGTGGTGAAGGTACCGTGCTCGGCTTGGTAATTTGAACGGCCATCGCATGTCACCCCCAGTTGCTCGGCAACTGGTGATTCCGGCCCCAAGAATCCCAAAGCCAACAACACTAGGTCCGCCTCGAAGATCCGTTCTGAACCTTCCACCCGGCTAAACGGAGGGCCTTTCGGCACCGGCTTAGACCAATCGACTTCGGTCGTTTTCAAAGCTTTAACATGCCCATTTTCGTCGCCGATGAATTCCACCGTTTCGATTTCAAACACGCGAGGGTCGGCACCAAAGCGGTCCGCTGCTTCCTCGTGGCCGTAATCGACGCGGAAAATCTTTGGCCATTGCGGCCAAGGATTATTCGCCGCGCGGTCGGTCGGCGGTTCAGGGACGATTTCAAAATTGGTTAAGGTTTTGCAACCGTGTCGAAGCGACGTCCCGATACAGTCCGTTCCCGTATCACCACCGCCGATCACGATCACCCGTTTGTCCTTGGCCGAAATGTATTTGCCATCCTCGTGTTGCGAGTCCAGCAGGCTCCGCGTATTGGGACGCAGAAAATCCATGGCGAGATGAATCCCTGCAAACTCGCGTCCAGGAATTGGCAAATCCCGCGGACGGGTTGCTCCGGTACATAGGACAACTGCATCAAAATCATTCTTGAGTTTGTCAGCCGGCATATCCTTGCCGATCGCACAATTGACAACGAACTGCACTCCCTCGGCTTTGAGCAAATCGACTCGGCGCTGGACGACCTCCTTATCGAGTTTCATGTTGGGAATGCCATACATCAACAGGCCGCCGATGCGGTCGTCGCGTTCATAGACCGTCACCGTATGGCCCGCTTTGTTGAGCTGCGCGGCGGCAGATAATCCGGCGGGGCCTGAACCGACAACAGCAATCGTTTTTCCGGTCCGTTCCTGCGGCGGCTGCGGGACAATCCAGCCTTCCTCAAATCCACGATCGACAATCGCGCACTCGATACTCTTAATGGTCACCGCCGGTTCGATAATGCCCAGCACGCACGAACCTTCGCACGGCGCGGGGCAGACCCGACCAGTGAATTCAGGGAAGTTGTTCGTTTTGTGCAAACGATCCAACGCTTCGTGCCAATGGCCGCGGTAAACCAAATCGTTCCACTCGGGGATCAGATTGTGGATCGGACATCCCGCCGCCATGCCGCCGATCATTTCACCGGTATGGCAAAACGGGACCCCACAATCCATACAGCGCGCTCCTTGCTCCTGCATGGCGTCGACGGTCATGTGCTCGTGGAACTCATTCCAATCCAAAACCCGTAATTCCGGCGCGCGATCCGTGGCGACTTGCCGTTCATACTCCATAAAACCGGTCGGCTTACCCATAACGTTACCTTACTCTGCATGAAATACCGGGTGCGCGTGTTCGGCGTTCCCGTGTCAATAGTTCGTACCTGAAATGTGCGGCGGAGTGGCTGTCGGCCTGAGTCCGTAGACATTAGGTGCTGCGCGGATTTCACCGCATCGCGCTGAAACGCACGACCTGAAAGTCTAAAGCCTACGGCCTACCGCCTAATTCTGCCCCGCGGCCGTGACCGCTTCGGCTTGTTGCTGGTCTTCCTCACGGGCGAATTCCAAAGCCCGCTTGTAGTCCACCGGCATCACCTTGCGGAATTGGGCGACGGACGTCTCCCAGTCTTCAAGGATCCGTGCCGCGACCGGCGATCCGGTATAATTCTGGTGTTTCTGGATCAGCTCTCGCAGTTCGGCGATATCCGCTTCCTCTTCCAGTCTCTCCAGTTCCACCATTTCTAAATTGCAGTTTTGCAAAAACTCGTCGCGCGGGTCGTAAATGTACGCCACTCCACCCGACATCCCCGCTGCAAAGTTGCGGCCGGTGGGACCGAGAACGACTACCCGCCCGCCGGTCATATATTCACAACCGTGGTCTCCGACCCCTTCCACAACGGCACGGGCTCCGGAGTTGCGAATACAGAATCGTTCCGCCGCCAGGCCCCGGAAAAAGGCTTCGCCATGCACCGCTCCATAGAGCGCCACGTTGCCAATGATGAAGTTCTCCTCGGCGACAAACGTCGAATCCTCCGGCGGAGCAATCACAATTCGCCCGCCTGAGAGGCCTTTGCCCACAAAGTCGTTTGCGTCGCCCGACAATTCGATCGTGACACCGTGCGCCATCCAGGCACCGATGCTTTGACCGGCCGAGCCGCGCGCCCGGATATGGATCGTATCCTCAGGCAGCCCTTGGGGTCCCCATTTTTTAGAAATCTCGTGGCTGAGCATCGTCCCCAAAGCACGGTCGATATTTTGCACGTCAATCTCCAAGGCCACTTTCGTGCCATCTTGAATCGCCGGTTGGCATTCCTTGATCAATTTTTGGTCCAACACTTTGTCCAGACCATGGTCCTGTTTGATCGTGCAATACACCTCGACACCCGGGTGCGGTTTTTTCGCCGGCGCGAGAATCGGCGACAAGTCGATGCCGTCCGCCTTCCAATGCTTGATGGCAGCGTCGGTCTCCAGGCAATCGGCCCGGCCGACCATCTCGTTGATCGTGCGGAAGCCTAATTCAGCCATGATTTCGCGGCATTCTTCGGCCACCATAAACAGATAGTTCACGACATGTTCCGGCTTGCCGGCAAATTTCTTGCGGAGCTCTTCATCCTGAGTCGCAATGCCGACTGGGCAGGTATTCAAGTGACACTTCCGCATCATGATGCACCCCAAGGTAATCAGCGGAGCCGTCGCAAATCCGAATTCCTCCGCCCCCAACAGGCAGGCAATCGCCACGTCGCGACCAGTCTTGAGTTGTCCGTCGGTCTGCAACACCACGCGGCTGCGCAGGTCGTTGAGCACCAACGTTTGATGCGTCTCGGCGATACCCAATTCCCAGGGCAAACCGGCGTGCTTGATGCTCGTCAACGGCGATGCACCCGTTCCACCGTCGTGGCCGGAAATCAGGATGTGATCGGCGTGTCCTTTAGCCACACCGGCAGCAATCGTGCCGACCCCGACCTCGGACACCAACTTCACGCTCACCCGAGCTGAAGGGTTCGAGTTTTTTAAGTCAAAGATCAATTGCGCGAGATCTTCGATCGAGTAAATATCGTGATGCGGCGGCGGGCTGATGAGTCCCACGCCGGGAGTCGAATGCCGCGTGTCGGCAATGATCTTATTGACCTTGTGTCCCGGCAGTTCTCCTCCTTCGCCCGGCTTTGCACCTTGCGCGATTTTGATCTGTAGTTCGTCGGCGTTGGTTAGGTACCAACTGGTCACGCCGAAACGGCCCGACGCAATTTGCTTGATCGCGGATCGCTTGGAGTCGCCGTTGGGCATTGGATTGAAACGTTCGTAATCCTCGCCCCCTTCGCCGGTATTGCTTTTTCCGCCCATGCGATTCATGGCAATCGCCAACGTTTCGTGCGACTCGGCCGAAATCGAGCCGTAGCTCATCGCTCCGGTGCAAAACCGCTTGACAATTTCCGCAGCCGGTTCCACTTCATCAAGCGGAATCGGATTACCCGGTTTGATTTTGAGCAATCCCCGCAGATAGCAATCGCGGCGATTCTGTTCGTTGATCATCTCCTTGAATTGATCGTAGGCTGTACGGTCGCCAGTCCGGGCGGCCGCTTGCAGGCGGGAAATCGACTGCGGATTCCAGGCATGCTTTTCTCCCTCAGCCCGCCATTGGAATTGACCTTCGTTGGACAAGATCGGCAACTGCGATTCGTCATGGCGAAGCGGATACCCCAAATTGTGCCGGCGAATCGCTTCTTCGGCCAGAACATCCAAGCCGACTCCTTTGATGCGGCTGGCTGTTCCGACAAAACTGCGATCGATGACTTCTTCGTTCAGACCGACCGCCTCGAAGATTTGTGCGCCCTTGTAACTTTGCAGCGTGGAAATGCCCATTTTGGCCATCACCTTCAGCATGCCGTTTTTCACAGCCAAGCGGTAGGCGGAGACAACTTTATCGTCACACCACTCTTCACCCAACGCGCCATCGGCGCGGCATTGCCACAAGGCTTCGAATGCACAATACGGGTTGATCGCATCGGCGCCATAACCAATCAGCAGGCAGTGATGATGCACTTCCCGCGCCTCAGCCGACTCGATCACAATCCCCAATTGCGTGCGTTGCTCGTTGCGGACGAGATGATGATGCACCGCTCCGCAAGCCAATAACGCAGAGACCGGAACACGATCCGGGCCGGCAGCTCGGTCGGAGAGGACCACGAGGCTATGGCCATCGGTGATCGCTTGGCTGGCCTCTTCGCAAATCCGGTCTAACGTCGACCGCAATCCAGAGGGTCCCTCGGAACGGGCAAACGTAATATCGATCGTCTTCGACGTCCAGCCGCGATGATCCATGGCCTTGATCGCGGCCATCTCTCCATCGGTCAAAATCGGATGTTGAATCGAGAGGCGATGGCAGTCCTTCTCCTCGGTTGCCAACAGATTGCCCTCGGAACCGATAAAACATTCCAAGGACATCACGATCTCTTCGCGGATTGAATCAATCGGTGGATTCGTCACCTGCGCGAAAAGCTGCTTGAAATAGTCATAGACCAACCGCGGTTTGTCGCTCAGGCAGGCCAGTGCCGCATCGTTCCCCATCGAGCCGATCGGGTCCTTCTTGACGCGGAGCATCGGCAACAACATGTACTGAATCGTCTCGGTCGTATAACCGAACGATTGCATCTTGGCCAACAAGTCTTTTCCGTTAGATGCCTCTGGAGTCTCAGCAGCGGCAAGGTCGGTCAGTTGAATCCGCTGGTCCTGCAACCATTGTCCGTAGGGACGTTTGGTGGCAATGTCACGTTTCACTTCTTCATCGTCGATAATCCGTCCCTGCTCGAAGTCGACGAGAAACATCTTTCCAGGCTGCAAACGGCCTTTGATTTTCACGTTGGCCGAATCGACATCCAACACGCCGACTTCACTGGCCATCACGACTTTGTCGTCGTGCGTGACATAGTATCGACTGGGGCGCAGACCGTTGCGGTCCAAGACCGCGCCGATGTAGTGCCCGTCCGTAAACGCGATCGAGGCAGGACCATCCCATGGTTCTTGCTTCGAAGAATAGAATTCGTAAAACGCCCGCTTGGCTTCGGACATCGACTCGTGATTCTGCCAAGCCTCGGGTACCATCATCATCACTGCTTCGGGCAGACTTCGGCCGGCGTGCAGCAACAATTCCAGTGCGTTGTCAAACGTTCCGGAGTCGGAGCAGTGCGGCTCGATGATCGGACACAGTTTTTTCAGGTCCTCGCCGAACAGTTCGCTTTCCATCACGCCTTGGCGGGCGAACAGCCAGTTGGCATTTCCCCGCAACGTATTGATCTCACCGTTGTGGCTCATGAATCGCAGCGGTTGCGCACGGTCCCAACTCGGGAACGTATTCGTCGAAAACCGCGAATGCACCATCGCCAAATGACTGGTGTAATCCTCGTCCTGCAAATCCGGGAAGTACGGCAACAATTGATCGGGCGTCAATTGTCCCTTGTAGATGATCACTTTTGTCGACAAGGAGCAGACATAGAACATCAAGGCCTGCTTCATTTCGCTGGTCCGCAAAACGCGGCTGGCCCGTTTTCGAATGATGTACAGTTGCCGTTCAAACGCTTCGGGATCGAGACCTTCGGCCGCGGCAATGAACAGTTGTTCCATCACCGGTTCGGTCGCCCGCGCCGAGGGACCAATGTCTGCCTTCACCGGTTCTTGTGGAACCGGCCGCCAACCAAGCGTGGTTTGGCCCTGTGATTGGACCAAATCCTCCATTTGTTTTTTGCACTGCTTGCGTTCTTCATCATCCTGAGGCAGATAGATGATACCCGCGCCATACGTCCCTGGTGCAGGCAACTCGCAACCCAAATCGGTTTTCGCAACCTTGGCAAAGAATTCGTGCGGCAACGCAGTCATCATTCCCGCACCGTCACCGGTATTGGGTTCGCAACCACAGGCGCCGCGATGATTCATGTGCCGCAAAATGCGGTCGGCATCCAATACCATCTGGTGCGATTGACGGCCTTTGATATCGGCAACAAATCCGACACCGCAATTGTCCTTTTCGTTGGCCGGGTCGTACAACCCCTGCTTAACGGGCTGGCCAAGTACAAATGTGGCAGCGTCGTGTTGATTCGAATTCTGTTCCATGTCAGTTCTGTCCGAAAGTATATAGTCGATTGTTCCGTAGACTCAGCGACGACGATTCGGAATGCTTCGTCCGCTCTTTGCGGGCCGCTGCCGAAACGGAGGTGTCGTCGTTTTATTATTTTCGTTCCCGGAGAATGGGAAGCGTCGATATTCTGGAGATGATCGCGAAAACCGTATCTGATTCAAAATCGATGGATCCGGTGAATCAGGATGGGATGCCGACCTCTGCCACCGGTTTTTGATCACCCGATTCGCCCACCGCGAATGATCCGGGATCCTCATGCAGCAACTCGATAAATTTCG
>Ga0316204_10009683_pt1 | contig 12748 bp, 8 predicted proteins | sample 6monrhotite_MG_2_FD_205661 | JGI IMG/M metagenome (GOLD analysis project Ga0316204, IMG submission 205661) | Microbial mat bacterial communities from mineral coupon in-situ incubated in ocean water Damariscotta River, Maine, United States -... | ecosystem: Environmental > Aquatic > Marine >...
CCGATGTTTCTTTGCACAAAGAAATATTTAGTTCGAAGAGGGTTTTGAACGGGGAGCTAATATTTTGGGAGCGAACTTTCGCTCCCGTTTAGTTTACACGAAACGCCGTGGCGAGAGCTACGGCGTTTTTTCGTATATTCCTACGTGGTCAAAGGGTTTGGGACGCGAGGCCACACCAAGTAAAACTCTCTGGTTCGAAACGTTTGGATTGGGCTCCGTTCCGGAAAGTGGGTTTTTGGATTGGACCCCGCTTGGAACTCTCGAACTCTCTGGTTTTGGTGGGCCGGATGGTTAACGGATTACCTGCAAAAAAGTCTCAGTGGAGGCGAGTTCGAAGAGGGTTGCTAATGGTGCCAGATGGGGACAACTTTCGAACTGAGTCCGTTTGATTGTTGCACGCAACATAGCATAGCGTTCGCGATCCTGGCTATCTCATTTGCCACCGCTGTGAGGGCTTGTTAGCACTTTGAATGTCGACATCGCTAACGGCACGATGATCGTACCAATGGTTGTCGGGTAGCGGATTGTGCCCTCCAATCGCATAAACCGAACGTATTCTGGGACTGACCGCGTTTAATTGACTATAGGCTGTGGTTTGGTCATGATTGAGTCTCATTTGTCATTGCCACAGAGATGTGCGGATCGCCTCTCCGTTTTTTTGTCGATACGCCAATCTGACCGAATAACAATCACCTGGAGTGACGCCATGATGAGAGTCGTGAAAATAGGTATGTTTTGTTTGCTGCTTACTGTAAGCAACGGAGTGGTTACAGCTCAATCGCAAGTAGGCAAGATCATCCAAGACGCAGAATACTACATTCTCGAAGCCCAGAATGGCCAGCGGTGGGCAGCGGAGGATAAATTACTTGACGAGAAACTTGCCACGCTGCGAAAGAAGCATGGCCAGCCGCCAAACATCGTTTACATCCTGTGGGACGACATGACATTTGGAGCGGTTGGCTTTCCCGCCCTACAGAAAAACTTTGGATTCACAACACCGAATCTCAACCGGATGGCGAGAGAAGGCATCAACTTCACACGGATGTACTCAGAACCATCATGCACACCCACGCGAGTCGCTTTTCTGACCGGTCGACACCCAGTTCGGCATGGAATGGGCGAGGTCGGTATGCCGCACGAAATGGCTGGTTTGCGTGCTGATGAGGTCACCATCGCCGAGGTTCTGTCCAAGGAAGGCTATGCCACTGCACATTTCGGAAAAGGACACCTGGGAGACATTGAGGAGAGCTACCCGCATAACCAAGGATTTGACGAAACGCTGTTCACTCCAATGAATCAAATCATCTCGCAGTGGAATAGGACAGGTGACGCCGTCGGGGCCGCTCGCGGCTTTTCCCCAGAAAACTACCCAGCCGACCCTTACCGACTCGACAATCCCGGTCTGATTCCCACGGGGCTTGTGATGGCAATCGAAGGTCGCAAGGGCGAGCAAGGAAAGGAATGGGAGACTCCGACTAACGAGTCGTACAGAAAAATGGATCCCGAGTGCGAAAAGCGGACCGTTGACTTCATCCGCAAAAACGCAATGGCGGGTAAGCCGTTCTTTGTCGAGTATTGGCCAAATCTTCTGAACCTCATTAAGACCTATCCGAAGAAGAGCACGCAGGCGGGAACAATGGTTTCCGAAGAAATGCAGTATCTGGATGCATTTGTCGGCGATCTCATGCAAGAACTTAAAAGGCTTGGTATCGCAGAGAATACGCTTGTGGTCGCGATGGCCGATAATGGACCTATGGTTCATAGCCCACCACCGCAGTTCGGCATGCTCAGCTTGATGTACCGTGGTGGAAAAGGCGATTTCACCGAGGGGGGAGTTCGCGTGCCTGCGTTTGCATCTTGGCCAGGCATGATCGAACCGGGGCAGACCGTTGCCGACATCGTCCACGTCACCGACCTCTATACGACCTTCGCCCGCTTGGCTGGTGCGACAAAACATATCCCCGGAGACCGCGTGATCGACGGGATTGACCAAACGGCTCTCTTGCTGAATGGCGACACCCACAGTCGACGCGACTACGTCTTCATCTATGCCGGTCACACGCTCGGGGCGACCGTGAAGGGACGCTACAAGCGTCACTGGCTTGGCAGCAGCGAGGGCGCATCGTCCGGTTTGCCCGAGGCGTACTACGATCTCTACGTCGATACCCGCGAAGACAACCCGATGCTCATACCACTGATTCACACGCAGGGTCAGTTCAATCGCATGCGTGCCCGGCACGAGCTGATGAAAAAGAAGTATCCCGATAAGAAAAAGGCTTACGGGATTCCGTATACCGGACTTTCCAATGCACGACCGGAAACAAAGGCGATTGCTGACCACATCAGACGTAACATCAAGAACATGCCCTTCGACGTGAAGGAATACCTTGAGTTCGAGATTCCAGGTTCCAAAGCCGACCCCGATTTTGGAAAGTAGAAATCGCTGACGTTTGCGTCATCTCGCCCCGTCGGTCACGCGATCGGTGGGGCGATTTCGTTGATTCGTCTCATCAACCCATTTGACATGAGACATCCCGTAATACCACCGTATTGCCACAAAACGTTGCCGGTTAGGTTTTTGACACTTGCCGACTTTCGAACGTTTTACGACAGTGCTCTGTCGGATTTTACAGAACGAGTCACTTGAAGACGGTCCAATACCGAACTTTGTTAAGGCCGATCGTCTGCTAGACGGATCTGAGATAAGTTTCTGCTGAATGTGAGGCACTCCGCAGAAATTCATTGGCCGAATAATCTGCACGATCGCATCTCTTTCGCTTCTAACTTAATCAATGGTGGATTTGATCAAGATGGTAGCAGAACATTTCCGATGCGCACGGAAGGCCTTGTTCGGGCTTGATTCCGTTCATGGAGGAACTTGCCCAATGCGGTCCCTATCGGTGTTTTTTGTCGTTTTCTCATTTCTCTGTGCTCCCCAATTCGGCTACGCGCAGGAATTGAATGAGCAATATCTTGAAACCTGTGATTGCTGCGATACCTTGCTGTGTCGTGACAAACTCACGGGCGACTGGTTTGGTCACCGCACATCTCTAGCGCAGCAAGGGATCGTTGTCGAGTCGGCTCTGACACAGTTTTACCAAGGTGTAGCGAGCGGCGGTGCTGAACAAAGATTTCGATATGGAGATAAACTAGATCTTTTCATCCTCGGCGACACGGGTCGGATGGGGCTGTGGCCAGGTGGAAAGATAAAGATCCACGCCGTTGACTGGCAGTTCGGTCAGAATGTCATCGGGGATGCCGCAGGCTTGGCCCCTGTCAACGCGAATCTGGTCTCACCGCTTCCGGAACCATCATTTGCGCTAACACACTTGCTCTATGAACATGAACTTGGAGGCGGCTTTACCGCAGTCGTGGGTAGGAATAACACACTCGACTTTTGGGAAACGCTATACCCTGACTACGGTCGCGGAGTTGACGGTTTCATGAACATGTCGATTCCGATGCCAATGAACGCGACTCCCAGCATGCCATTTATTTCAAATATTGCCGCGATCATGAAGGCAGGTGAACGCGGATTGCAAGCTGCGTTTGTCGTGATGGAAAGCCAGGAATCTCCGACAACAGTCGGTCTCGATTTCCCGAACGGCGTGACGTTGGTGGGGCTCGCAAGAAACAATACCAACTTTGGAGGTTTGCGAGGGTCGCACACCATACTAGGGACATACGCCACTGGCGAGTACACGTCATTTGACACCTCCGATTGGGTCATCGTTCCACCTGGAGGCGTGACACCGACTCAGCAAACTGGTTCTTGGATGCTGCAATACCTAGCCGAACAGAGGATATGGGCCGACCCCTGCAACCATCGACGGTATACGAAATTGTTTGGTCGAGTAGGCGTATCCGATGAGGATACTTCACCATTCGGAGTAACAGCATCAGTCTCGATAGAAGCATTCGGCGCGATGGACAATCGGCCTAACGACCGCATGGGCATGGGCTACTTCTATAGCGGGCTCAACAGCGACTTCAAGAGTCTGTTTGTTTTTGCGAATCCGCTAGAAGATGTGCATGGTGGCGAAGTCTATTACAACGCGGAAATCACACCTTGGTTCCATTTAACTGGGGACCTGCAAGTGGTCAACCCCGGGCCCCAGGCATTAGATACGGCGGTTGTTATTGGCCTGCGGGGAAAGATTGACTTCTAGTCGATTATTGAAATACAAAGAGCTTGAGAGATGGCCCACATCGTGGTCGCACGACTCTTGCTTCATTTACTTGCCGCCACCCGAAGACAAATCAAGGACGCCGTTCTCTTTCTTGTACTGTTCCCAGCGGGCTACAAGTTCCATGAGTTTTTGCGGGTATTTTTTGCCTAAGTCATTCAGCTCGCCCGGATCTTGCTTCAGGTCAAATAACTCCCACTCACCCGTACCATGTGGTGTTGGCATCCAGAGAACTTTCCAGCGGCCCGCAAAGAAGGCTTTCATTCCAAACAGCTCGTATCCGACCTCACGAACGTCCGGACCCGTATCTAATTCGCGACCTTCGAGCAGTGGCAGCATGGAAGTTCCTTGGATGGGTTGTACCAAACGCCCCGCGAACTGCGTCGCCGGTTGTTTGATATTGGCCGCGTCAAGAATCGTCGGCATGATATCCCTAATGTGCAAGAACGACTGGTTGATGCTGCCGGCGTTTGCCATTTTGCCGGGCAGTTTCACCAGTAGTGGAGATCGAATGCCACCTTCCGCGGTGAAGCCCTTGAACATACGGCCTGGCGACATGCTTGCCTGAGCCCAGCCTGGGCCCATGTCGATGAGCGAGTTCTTCAAACCGCGGTTTTCGAGACGATTGTCGAACCTATTCATGTATTCACTCGTCTGACCAGGATAAGTCGCTAGCGAAGATCCGTTGGCACCATTATCTGAGAAGAAGATGATGAGCGTATTCTCATATTGGCCCACCGATTTCAGTTGATCAATAACGCGATTGATCTGCCCATCCATGTAATCGACCATGGCGGCGTAGACCTCCATGTCGCGGGCTGCCAACGCCCGTTCATCCTCCGGCAACTCTTCCCACGCCTTCACTGTGGGTAAGCGAGGGAAAGGTCTGGCATCCTTGTTAATGACGCCGAGCTCTTTCAACTTTTGCAGACGCTTCTCACGCAAGGTGTCCCACCCGCCGTCGTATGTTCCCTTGTATTTGTCGATGTACTTCTGTGGAGCGTGCAGCGGGTCGTGCGGAGCGGTATACGACAGGTAAGCAAAGAAAGGTTTGTCGCTGTCCTGATCCCTCTTGATCCACTCGATAAGGTTGTCGGTGTAGTTCTTGGTCGAGTAGAAATCTTCCGGCAGCGACTTCACTTCTTTGCCATTACGGCTGTACTTCACCGGCACAGTTGGCGTTACCCATTGACCGTCGCTCCAATGACTTCCACCTCCGCCAACGAGCACAAAGGTCTCGTCAAAGCCTCTTGCGTGCGGGATGGTTGATTCATCCTCACCAAGATGCCACTTGCCAACCATATACGTGCGGTAGCCGTTTGCCTTGAGTACCTCGGGCAACGCAGCGACGCGATGGTTCAAGTAACCTTCATAGCCAGGCTTACCTTTGGCTTGCTCTGTCAACAGTTCGCTCATTGTGCCCAAGCCCGCACGATGGTTGTCCATCCCAGACAAGAGAATCGAACGTGAAGGTGAACAACTCGCCAGCACATGAAAGTTGGTCAACTGAAGGCCTTGTTTCGCCAACGCATCAAGGGTAGGTGTTGCGATCTCACCACCAAATGGTCCGATGTCCGAGTAACCCATGTCGTCGGCGACGATTAGCAGCACGTTTGGAGGGGAATCCTGTGCAACACTTGATGACACTATCGCAAACAACAAAGGCGTAATCAACAAGTGCTTAATCATCAATTTACCTCCACAATATCCGGCAGAAAGTAGCCACCGTCGATATTTATTTCTATTCGTGCCGTACATATGATTACAGTTTAACCAGCCTAAAACAGTGACCTCCCCCCCCGAACGGATATCACCAGCTCCCGCAGTTTCATGTTGCCGCAATGCTATTTCAAGCTTAGAGCCGATTGTCTCAAATATCCGTTGAACGATCTTTGGCACGAGACGCGCCGTAAAACGACCGTATTGTCAAACAACATTGCCGTCATGGTTTTTGACACTCACCGATATTCGAAGGTTTCCTGACTTGACCAACGGCTGCGATGATTCCGTACTGCCGGTTCACTTCCGAGGGGGCTTTGCATAGAGAATTGGCTTGCTCGGCGGCACTACACCGTTCACCGATGCGTAGGTGCGCCACTGAGCAGCAAGTTTATTCAGTCGATTGGGCTGCCTGTCGGCAAGGTCCGTAGTTTCACCAGGGTCGACCAACAAATCGTAAAGCTGCCATTTGCCAGTGCCATACGGTGGTGGAAGTTTGAGAATTTTCCAATTCCCCTGTCGATAAGATCGGATGCCAAATAACTCACCGCCAAACCCTCGTTCATCAAACGTGGCTCGGTCTCCACTTCGCATCAGAGCCAATAATGATTTCCCTTGCATGGGGATGGCTTTCCTATCGATTTTCGCACCTCCGGCAATTTCGAGAAGCGTTGGCATAATGTCCATTACATGAACTGGAGCAGTATTGAGTCCAGTCGGTTTCTTCCACACTGAGGGGAGTTTGGCAATCAAAGGGCTCAACACCCCGCCTTGTGACTGGTATCCTTTCATCAGACGAAAGGGAGCTGCCAGGCCATAAGCCCAGCCTGGGCCAAGATCGACGCTCGAACCTGATAGGCCGCGATTGTCGAAGTCGTTCTTGAATCCTTTGACGAAATCGGCCCCGGCACCATCAATTTTCAAGTAATCGGCAATTGTGGTCTTGCTCGGTCCGTTATCCGACATGACAAGGATCAACGTGTTATCGTATTCCTCCAGCGTCTTGAGTCGGGCCACAAGACGCCCCACATTGTGATCGATGCGATCAATCATGCCAGCATAAATTGCCATGTCCCTGGCGGCGAGTTTCTTCGCCGAATCACTAAGACTGTCCCAAGACGGAATCCAGTCCGGTCTCGGTTGCGGCTTGACGGATTTGCCGATCAATCCCCTGGACTTCAGGCTCTTGAGGCGACGCCGTTGCTGTGCGTCCCACCCATCCAAATATTTGTCTTCGTATTTCTTAATCGACTCAGCGGGGGCATGAAGTGGATTGTGGGGAGCGGTGAAGGATAAGAAAGCAAAGAACGGCTGATCGGGGTTCTTGCGGCGCTCAATGTAATGGATGATTCTGCCGGTGTAGTAGTCTGTTGAATAGAATCCTTTGGGGAGTCGTTTGATGGTTGTGCCATTTTCAACATAAACACTCGGCTTTGATGGAAACAGAGGTGCGTTGTCTTCCCAATGACTGGCGCCGCCGTTCAGCAGAGCGAAACAATCATCAAAGCCCCTCGCGGAGGGCCAGGTGCCAGAATCACGGCTGCCCAGATGCCACTTCCCCGCCATCATGGTGCGATACCCGGCAGTTCGTAGGGCCTCGGGCAGCGTAACAACGCGCTTATTCAGGTAACCCTCGTAACCGGGCTTCCCTTGTTGGTTTTCCGCCGCCGGGCCGTGTGTACCCAGACCTGTGCGGTGATGATCCATCCCCGTGAGCAGCGACGCCCGCGTTGACGAACAATTCGGCGTGACATGAAACTGTGAAAATTGCACGCCGTTTCTTGCCAGGCTGTCGATATGAGGAGTATCGATCTCGCTCCCGAAGACACCAAGGTCGCTATAACCCGCGTCGTCCAAAACAATAAGTACGAGATTCGCTTTCTTGTCAGCATGAGCATGTTGGTTCGTTGCGACAATAAGACAGAGCGCCATCAGAAAAACAATAAAACTCCGTAGAGGCAGAATGTTTTCCATATCGAACACTTCGGTTGGATGTGCAAAGTCAATTCGGAATCCTACGCGGGTTGTGAAGGGGCGCATTATCGATTTCAACATGGTGTCTCAGGCCTCAATCAATTCCAGTGTGGATGGATGAAATATCTCCTCCACGCTGAGTTTACGTTTCGCCAAGCCCTGTTCATGAGTGTAGCGCATCACCAGTTCCAATTCTTTGCGGTTGGACTTCACCCCGTACGGCCAGAAGTTCTCTCCCATCAACGCTCGCGTCTCTGCCAAATCTTGGTTCACCCACGGCAGAGTCACTTTCAGCACCTCGGCAGCTTCCAAGTCGTCATAGGCGGCTTGCTTGGCCTCGCTGTACATGGAAAAGAGTTTTTTTGGCAGGCTCGGGTTTGCATCTGCAAAATCTTTTCGGACTGCGACGACATGCATGATTGGAAACACACCTGTCTTCTTGTAGTACTCCTTCTCCACTGCTCGGACATTGGGAAACAGACGCCTGATCTTCGGGTGTCCGTCGGTGTAGGCCTTTGGCTCGATGGCAGTTATGAGAGCGTCGACTTCGCCAGAGAGAATTAGCTCTGATTCGTCCACGCCTTCCGGGCCTCTTTTGAGTGGAAAGTCTTTTGGCAGAAAGTACTTTCCGAATCCGGAATTCAATTTCCCGCCGTCCGAACTCTTTGTGGTCTCGATCCACTGCATTTCCTCAGGCTTGACGCCGTATACGTCTTGCAGGAAACCGCGAATCCAAGTGTGAGAACTCATCCCGTAACCGGGTGTTCCAACGCGCCGGCCGCGCAGGTCCTCGGGCTTTTCAATCCCACGATCAGTCCGAACGAAAATGTTCCGATGTCGAAACGTCCGCGAGATAAAAACGGGAATCAGAGTATAGGCGCGGAAGTCTTCGTTGGCGTACCTCGTGACGTAAGGGATCAGCCCCGTTTCGCTGACCTCGTAGGTCCGCTTTGGGCCGAAGAGATGCCTGTTGAGGTTATAAATGTCATCGGCATGAAAGCGGACTTCCAAGCCTTCCAGGCCAAGTCGCCCATCTTGAATCGCGCGCACGCGGTCGTAGGCATAGCCGGCAATGTTAACCTCTGGCAAGCTGTTCGCTGCCAACGCTGGGCGTGTTCCTGCGACGGCAATCGCCCCGAGTCCTCCAGCCGCAGCGGCCCGAAGGCAACGGCGACGGGAGTACTGCTTTCCATCCATCTATTCTCTCCTTCACAAGTTCAAGATTTCCGAATTACTCGGCAGCCTTCCGCGCCGAATAATAGTATTTCAGCAATGCCTTGGTCTCCGGACGAAGTTTGGCAATCCCTTCGTAGGGTTTGCCGCGTGTTTCCCCACGATCCGGGAAGTTTTTCTTCAAGGCCATGTGGCGTTCCCGCATATCAGGGAAGTACGCGACGGACCACATGCCCGTGGCCAATAAAGGCTTGGTTTCCTTAACGTCTCTGTACAGGTCGAAAACCGGCAGCGCAAAACCGGGCGATCCTGGTGCAGGCCAGTGTGCCTTGAACTGTTCTTTGATCGTGGCCTTCAGATGAGGGCCCTCATAGACATGATGGTAATCGCGACGACCATATCCATCGCCATTCAAGAGCAGCGCCAACTGATTCACACCGTCAATGACGCGATCGCGCGGAATGTGTTTATCTGCCTGTGCAATTGTTGCCAGTGTCGTGTACCAGTCACCGCAATAAACGATGTCGCCGGCAAAGGTATCAGCCTTGATGACATCCGGCCAGCGGACATAGGCATTCACCCGGATACCGCCTTCAGTTGTATCTCCCTTGAAGCCGCGGAAGACCAGTTGTGAGTAGCCGGATTCTGGCATGGCCTGCGCCATCGGGCCGTTGTCACTCATGACAACGACCACGGTGTTCTCTGCCTTGCCGGTTGCTTCCAGTGCTGCAAACAAATCACCCAGGTGATTGTCGAGATCTTTCATGCTCTCAACCCAGGTGCCTCCGTTGGCGGTTACGAAATTTCTGTTACGGCGTGTGAAGTTAACCGGAATCTGTGGCCAGTAGTTGAGGAAGAACGGTTCATCCTCGGCTGCCAGCTGGTTCAACCGTTCAATCACCTGCTTCTTGTATCGCTCGTTCAATGCGTCGTAGTAGGCGTAGTCCAGTGGTTTTCCTGCTTCCGCACCCCATTCGTGTGCATCCTCGCCAGCAACGGCATCAACACCCAATACCCAGCCTGCCGGACGAAAGTTCTTGTCCATGCGGTAGTTCGGAATGGTCTTGCGTGGCGCGACATTGTCGGCAAGACGGTCTTCTTCAGATTCGATGGTCATGAAGTTGAAGGTCGCTTGGTTGTGAAGGGGGTAGCTGGCCGTATCAAAACCCTGATTGTGTGGTGCAGCCTGCGCAATATCGCCTTGATGCCACTTACCGATGTGTGCTGTGTTATAGCCCTCCTTTTTCAAGAGTTCTGCCAACGTAACTTCATCTCCATGTAAGCCCGTGCCTTCTGGCGGCACGATTTTTGGCTCCAGCATATGACTGCGAACAGGCAGACGGCCGGTCAGGAGAGCGGTGCGGGTGGGTGTGCAGGTGGGTTCAGAATACATGCGGGAGAACGTCAGGCTTTCCCGGGCGAATGCATTGATGTTCGGAGTGGTGTAACCCCGCACATGATTCAGTACCGGGTCACCCATCTCACCGAAACCCACGTCGTCTATTAGTACAAAAAGGATATTGGGGCGTTTGCCACCATTGGCTTTTCGCACCTCAGCCAATTTGGCCCCAATCACCTTGTCTTCACGGGCCCATTTTTCACCGTGCTGAGCCAACAGCATATAGTGTTCGGCATCGTGTTGAATTGGTTTACTCCTTTGTTGGGCCAACGCATCGCCAGCACTCGCCAGGAGCGTCACTCCAATCAGAATTCGCAAGGCATCATTAAACATCATCATGTAGTTCCTCAAGATTGAAGCAACGTCGGCACCTTCAGCTACGACGCTTCAGGTATCGTGAGACAATATGGTGCACCAACGCCGACACCGATTTTTCTTCTTCGTCAGCGACCTTCATCAACTTCTCGAACTCTGCGTCCGTCATTAGCGTCACCACGCGCTTGTTACGAATGGACTCCGGAGCTCCAGGGGGGCGTCCGAGTCTACGACTGCTCTGGGTACCGATTTGCGGTTTAGTCATGTGGACACGCCCCTTTATCTGGACTTTCCATTGCCTGTCATACAAAATGTATTGTCCGACTTTCGATGATCGCTCGCTATCAATTTCGGATCAAATTATCGATATCCGATCACGAATTCGCGGGTTGACCAGGACGAGGCCAGCGCCGCTCGCCAAGAGAGCTTACCCTTCAATGCAATCTGAGCTGATCCAAACGGGAAATAGTGTCCTCGCCACAACACCTGAAGCATGGGAAGAATCCATGCGACCGGTTACAGATGTTAGCGTAACAGAGGTGCACGGCCGAGAGTTTTCTGCAGAGATGAAGCTGTTCGAGTTACCCCGTACTGCATTTTTCAGTCTCAAGCTTCCCAGGGCCCGGGTTGTCGTTCCCGAGGGAAGCGGTTTTGTCAGTGTCAACATCGTCTCAAGTGGCCAAATACGCACCGCTAGTCCAAGACGCGGTAGCGAATGGGAAGTTGGAAGCGTCCACGTCGTGAATCACGACGACTGCGAATTCGATTTCACAAGCGATGAGAGCCTCGACGTCACCACATTGTGTTTCCAGAGACCGCTGCTTCAGCAATACGCTCGGACATTCCATGGGAACGATGACTTTCGGTTGGACCAGGTTAATTCCAACTTGAAACGTGATTCGGGCGCAGGTGCATGCTTTACGAGGTACGCGAATTTCATATGGGAAGAATTAAATCGCGGCGGGGCTTTTCTGCAATCACCTCTTGCGACTGTAGAAATCGAGGACAGCCTCTGGGCATTGTTATTGTCCGCAGTTCAACGTGATCGCCACGAAAACGTACATCAACGTAGCGGAGGCTACGCAGCCTACGTCAAGCCTGCCGAGGAATTCATCCTTGGACATCTAAACTCAGCGCTTCGCGTTGTGGACATTGCTGCAGCAGTGGGCATCAGCGTTCCGACATTGAACCGAGCGTTTCGCAAGTGCCATGGCATGGGACCAAAAGCATTCATCAAACAACGGCGTCTTGACCGAGTGCGATCAGAACTTCTGCGAGCTGATCCGCAGTCGACCACCGTGACAGCGGTTGCAACAAGATTCGCTTTTGGGCATCTGAGCCAGTTCGCAGCGGATTACAAGAAAGTCTTTCACGAATCACCCTCTGAGACCCTTCGACGCAGATAGGATGTGTACGACAACCAGTTCAGTACCCTCGGTAAATCCTCTCGGTTTCTGCCCTGAAATGACGCCCACTTGCGTGTGAATGTGCTGAAGTTCTTGACATCGTGAAAACGGTTGGGGTGAGGCACACCGTCGTAGTTTCAAGACGCGGCGAACCAGCATGTGTGTCAACAACCCGTTTCGCGTCACCCTCGCCGAATCGGGATGCGCCGTGGAATTGCTGACGAAGATTTCACGAGTCTCGACATTGATGAAGACCAGCACAACAGCGGGTGAAACAGCCGGGACATCCTGTGCCTGTCTGTGATTTCGATAACGTGTTGTTGAGTTGGGAGATAGCATCGTTTTTGTACCCCGCTGGGATGTGGGTCGCAACAATTCGGCGCCGAAGACTGGAGGTGTCGGAGTTTGGCAAACCTCTCTTTGTCGCGCAAGCTGTTAACCCATGGGGCGAAGGTTTTGGAACTCCCCTCCGGTTAACACAAAGAGAGAGATCTCTGTTAACCAAAATCGTACGCGCGACAGTCGATTTTGTTGCGCTAAGTCGATTTCGCATCGCCTGCTCTGCCCCTCTGTCG
>Ga0316204_10009687_pt1 | contig 12743 bp, 10 predicted proteins | sample 6monrhotite_MG_2_FD_205661 | JGI IMG/M metagenome (GOLD analysis project Ga0316204, IMG submission 205661) | Microbial mat bacterial communities from mineral coupon in-situ incubated in ocean water Damariscotta River, Maine, United States -... | ecosystem: Environmental > Aquatic > Marine >...
ATCGGGGTAATTATATCGCCATGCAGCAGGATAAATTGATTGTGACTCAGTAATAAAACTTCATCACCTGGGCTAACATTGAGGTTGGCGCTAAACGCGCCGTAACTTTCTGCGCTCCAGTCTGTAATTTGAGGGATGTCGGGGTGCGCTGCCGTCCAGCTTTTATGGAAACTAGTAATTGTTCCGCCAATTTCAGGGGTAAGGCTTGTGAATTCACCTTGGTCGATTGCTTGGTTAAGGGCATCTTGGTTGCCATCACCATTGAAATCACCAGTGATCTTATTGGTGGCGCTCGCTATGCCCGTTGCAATTAGGCTTAACCCAAAAATACTTTTAATAATACCCTTTACTAGTGCCATATTTTTCTTCCAGTTTTTTTTTATTTTTAAAATTTCTTAATTTGTTTTATTGTTGTTTGTGTTGGAAGTATTTATTATCCTCAACATGGTTTTTTATTCTAATTTAAACATTTTGTTGGGGTTTGCACCACCAACCAGTTTTCAACCCTCAAAACTACAAATCAAATGGGTCGCGCCGAACAATCGTCTCAACTCTATCGGGTCCGGTTGAAACAATATCCACTGGCACGCCAACTAATTCTTCAATTTTAGCGATATAGTTTTTAGCCGCTTGCGGCAGTTCATCCCAAGATTGAACACCGAAAGTATTTTCACTCCATCCGGGCATTTCCATGTACTGAGGTTCAACTCTAGCGTAACCTTCAGCTCCAACTGGCGTCGTTTTTAGCTCACCTTTTTCCGGGCATTGGTACGATGTGCAAATTTTGATAGTTTCTAGTCCATCCAAAACGTCAAGTTTAGTCAAACAAATTCCTGTGACACTGTTGACTTGAATGGCTCTATTTAATGCCACGGCGTCCAACCAACCGCAACGACGTGGTCGTCCTGTGGTTGCGCCAAATTCGTGTCCTTTTTCACCTAAATATTTACCAACGTCATCAAATAATTCAGTTGGAAACGGGCCGCCTCCAACTCGCGTGGTGTACGCTTTGGTAATGCCTAAAACGTAATCTAAATACAAAGGACCAAAACCTGAGCCAGTTGCCGTACCGCCTGCTGTGGTGTTTGAGGATGTGACATAGGGGAATGTGCCGTGGTCAATATCTAATAAAGTGCCTTGAGCGCCTTCAAATAACAACGACTCACCATTTTCTCTGGCTTTATGCAGTATGTACGGAACATCTTCCACTAGATCTTTAAGCATCTCTGCATAATCAAGGCAGTCTTGGTAGGTCTTTTCGACCGAGATTTCAGGTTGTTTATAATAGTTGGTTAAGATGAAGTTATGGTATTCAAGAATTTCTGTCAGTTTTTCTTTTAAACGCTCGGGATAGAATAAGTCATCGACCCGCAAACCGCGACGAGCGACTTTATCCTCGTAAGCTGGACCAATTCCTCGACCGGTTGTGCCTATTTTTTTACCGTCACTTTTTGCCGCTTCTCGGGCTTGATCGAGAGCAATGTGATAAGGCAGAATTAAGGTACAAGCGGGGCTAATTCGAAGTCTTTCCGCGACAGGAACACCGTTAGCTTCTAGCATTTTCATTTCAGTGGCAAGTGCTTCGGGAGAAAGAACCACACCATTACCAATCAAACATTTGACGTTTTCTCGTAAAATACCAGATGGAATGAGATGTAAAACAGTTTTTTTACCATCGATAACCAGAGTATGCCCAGCATTATGACCACCTTGAAAACGTACCACAGCGCTGACCCGATCAGTCAATAAGTCAACGATTTTACCTTTGCCTTCGTCGCCCCACTGGGTGCCTAAAACGACTAAATTAGTTGATGTTTTGGAGTTGTTAGCCATATTAATATACTTCGATTATTATTTGCGATTGTCATTCCGCAAGAAACCGCGAATTGTACTCTGATCAAGTCACAATTTCTGCTTTTTTTGATGTTTTTTTAGCCGATTATAGCTATTCGGAAACAAGAATACGCTTTGCAAAATGCAAAGCGTCTTTGTTGTGATCTTGAGGTGGAGTGAAAACGAAAATTTACTTTACTTGTTTTTTCCGTCAGAACTCTTTAAATATTTGAAAAAATCACTGTCTGGGCTGACGACTAATATGTCGTTTTTGGAATCAAATGATGCCTTATACGCATCAATACTTCTCAAGAAAGCATAAAACTCAGGATCTTTGTTATAAGTATCAGCATAGATCTTAGCCGCATCTGCATCGGTCTTTCCTCGAACAGTTCTCGAATACTCGTCGGCTTCTGCAAGAGTTCTCAAAACATTGGCATCAGTTTTCGCCATAACAATGTTACCTTCCTGTTTACCTTCACTGCGGATCAGTTTAGCTTGCGCCCCTCTTTCCGAAATAATCTGCTCATAAACATTTTTTAGTACTCTAGAGGTATAGTTGACTTTTTTAACCCTGATATCGATTACCTCCAAACCATACTCAGGAACTTTTGAATTAACGAATGTCCTAATATCACCCATCAATTCTTCTCTTTCTCCAGAGATCGCTTGTTCTAAAGTTCGTTTACCAAATTGGTTTCTTAAACCGTTATCTACAAAACCTTCAATAAACCCCTCGGCTTTTCTAAAATTACCATTGGTTCTAATATAAAATTTCGCAAAATCGTTAACCTTCCATTGAACATAGGTATCAACATCTAGAAACTCTTTATTTTGAGTGGTAAATACATCAGGACTCCCATCCATCAATTGAACTCGTGTATCTATTAATACAACCGTATCAACAAACGGTGTTTTAAAATGTAATCCCGGCGAATAAACTTCGGGTTGTTTTTCTGCATCTCTGAGTACCTTACCAAAACGAAGGATTAAACCTTTTTCCGTTTCCTCAACGATATAGATTGATTTAGAAGCCGCTATCACAACAGCTAACAGAATAATGATGCTAAATAGACCTTTACTTGACATTATCATTCTCCTGATTTTTCTTCATAATCTGATCTAATGGTATATATATCATGTTATTACCACCTTTAGCGTCAATCATTATCTTACTTGAATTAGACATAACCTCCTCTACTGCCTCAATATATAGGCGAGTTCGAGTAACTTCTGGTGCTGCTATATATTGCGGCAATAACTGTTTAAAACGAGCAACCTCACCATTTGCCTTCGCTAAGATAGTTGCGTTATATGCATTGGCTTGTTGCTTCATTTTTTCTGCTTCGGCCTTAGCCAATGGTAATTTTTCGTTTTGATACGCTTCTGCGTTTTGTATTTCTCTTTTTGCATCTTGAGCAGCTCTGTTAACTTCTTCAAAAGCTTCGTTAACTTCTCTCGGTGGTCGAACTCTTTTAAGAGTAACTGTTCGTACACTTAACCCACTTTTATATTGAGCTAGAACTTGATCAAGCTCAACTTTTAACTCGTCTTGAATTCTTTCTTTATCCGTGGTCAAAATGGCATCAACATTAGCACTACCGACAACTTGACGAAGAGAGCTTTCTGAGGCTTGATCCAACGTTGCTTCTACGTTTCCAAGCTTAAACAAATAGTCTTCTGGAGAAGCTACTTGATACTGAATTCCAATATCAACTTCAACTATATTAATATCTTTAGTGAGCATCACTCCTTGAATATCGGTACTGCGCATTTGATCAGTATTAACTTTAGTGAGCTTTTCTATTCCTGTTGGAATCCAGCCCAACCCGGCACCGACAGTACGATTATATTTTCCCAAATGAAGAATAACGCCTTGTTCCGCTTCATCGATAGTGTAAATACCTGACGCAGCCCAGAGTATGCCAAACGCAGCTAACCCTATGCTGACAAATCCTTTAATACTTCTTGAGGAACCTTTACTCCCCCCACCTTTACCTCCACCAAAAAAGGCACCGATTTTTTTGACTAAATCATCCAAATCCGGCGGTCCATCCTGCTTTTTCCGGTTACCCCAAGGGTCTTTATTATCATTATTACCTGGTTCATTCCAAGCCATAAGGTTCTCCAATTTATGGATTTATTTAAAATAAGTGTAATATCTTCATCTTAATGAAACCAGCTTTTAAAGGCTAGTTAAACCAGTGAAAAATCAGGAATTTTATCGCTACAACAACTTTGTAAACGCTTGTTCGTTTGCCTGTTTAACCTGCGCCAATCCGCTGCATCGATCTTAATTTGGATTTCAATTTCGCCGTTTTCCATCACCGTTTCATCTGTTATCACGTGCAAATCATAAAGCTCGCTACGGATACCAAGATCTTGGGGCGAAATCAATAATTTCAAGTCTAACCACTCAATTTCGAGCTGCTGACTAATGGTCTGTAATACCAGTGCTAAACCTTCGCCGGTTTTAGCTGAGCACCATACTTTGTGAGTGACTTCATTCGAGCAACTCTTCGAATAGACTGGCGTTTCAGCATCACCTATTTGAGACTCAATTTTAGGGTTTACATGCTCCAGCTGGTCGATTTTGTTGTATACCTCAATCACCGGTACGCCTCCTGCACCGATTGAGTCGAGTACTTGATACACTTGCTCAATATTGTCCTCCTTTCTGATATCCGATGCATCGATAATATGTAACAAAATATCAGCTTGGCGACTTTCTTGCAGGGTCGCTTTAAACGCCGCCACAAGGTCATGAGGAAGATGCCGAATAAAACCCACTGTATCTGATAAAATCACCCGTTGTCCCGGAACCAGTTCAATCTGGCGATGAGTAGGATCTAAGGTTGCAAAAAGCTGATCAGCGGCATAAATATTCGAGTTTGTTAAACGATTAAAAATGGTAGATTTACCGGCGTTTGTGTAGCCCACCAGAGCTACAGTCTGGATATTACCGCGTTTTCTGGCTCGACGGCTTTGCTCTCTTTGACGTTCTACTTTTTCTAAGCGTTTGCGAATATTTTTAATACGATCGACTAATAATCGTCGATCGGTCTCTAATTGGGTTTCACCGGGGCCGCGCAAACCGATACCACCTTTTTGCCTTTCAAGGTGAGTCCACCCCCTAACCAGACGAGTCGACAAGTGCTTTAATTGCGCGAGCTCCACCTGCAATTTACCTTCATGGGTATGAGCGCGCTGAGCAAAAATATCTAAGATTAAGCCCGTTCTGTCAATTACCCGGCAACAAACTAACTGCTCTATATTTCTCTCTTGGGCAGGACTCAGTCGATGATTGAACAAAACCACATCGGCTTGCTGATCTTCAACAATTTGCCGAATTTCTTCTGCTTTTCCTGTACCGATAAAATATCGAGCATGCGGACTTTGCCGACTACCACCAACCATTGCCTTAATCGATAGACCTGCTGACACAACTAAGTCGACAAATTCATCTTTGTCTTCCTTATTATGAGAATCTGGTAACTCTATGTGGACTAAAACGGCGTTTTCGCCGCCAGAATGACGATCAAACAAAAGAATTAAAGCCTTATAATATGTCTAAATGAGCTGCTGAGATTATGTGGCTGTTTGCGCCTAGAATAATCCAACAGACACTAAAAATCAGGCTGTAGTGACTATCACTAAGCCTGACTAAATTGTTTCTTTGTTCAACTAATGAAAAAAGCAAAAGACTAATCTTTCACTTATCATGTCTTTGCCTACCAGTTTTAACAACTAAGCTTCAACAACTAACTAGTAGTTGCCAGGGCTTTCGCTTTTTGACCCATTTTGCTCCGCATCTGCATGTGGTAATTTCACATTTTTTGCAGGAACAACGGTTGAAATAGCGTGCTTATAAACCATTTGGCTGACTGTGTTTTTTAGTAGAACGACAAATTGATCAAATGACTCAATTTGTCCTTGTAACTTAATCCCATTAACTAGAAATATCGACACCGGTATATGATCTCGGCGTAAAGCATTCAAGTAAGGGTCTTGTAACGATTGCCCTTTTGACATAATAGTCTCCTTATTATTGTTCTTTGTTATACAAATCTATTTTAAAAACAATCGCTGCAATCAACTGAACTATATAAATACTGCAAAATAGATACTGCAAAACTCATTATTATTACATTTCCTGTTTCGCATTTAACATTACATCATTAATTACGCTTCAGGGTTAAGGAAAGCCTGCAGACTGATTAGCAAACTTAGTTAAACACTTCTCATATCTTACTGTATATTAAGAACTACCCGCTAACGGGCTAAATAACTGAGTTCTCATAAATAGATTTACGGGGTTTTGTCGCTTTCGCTGCATTTACCAAAGCCTTTGCTAATACCCTAAACCGACACGCTCTATTTTAGCAGTTAAAACAATTTTCCGCCAAAATTCGAATATTTTATACAAACCATTGCTCAAATATCCTTTTCAGCCAACCAATTTGCACTCAGTTGATTAGTGGGGATAACGCTTCAGAAGTTCAATCCTTTGACAGAAAATAATTTATGCTAAATGTAAGAAAAAGTGAACGAATCCTTAGTTATTAGGGCACATACTACTTTGGGTAGATTACTAATACTCATCCATTACGACCACCACGAGACATAAAAGACCCAATTTCAATAAATCAGCACTGTATCATGAACCAATAAAAGAATTTATAACCTGCTTTGCATCAATCAAATCCTTTTCTTTCGTAGGGTCAAACCATCGGACATCGGACCAACTTCTCAGCCATGTGTATTGCCTTTTGGCAAGTTGCCGTGTTGCGATAACCGCTCGCTCTTTGGCTTCAGAGAGAGACAATTCGCCATCCATGTATTGCCATATTTGGCGATAACCCACACTTCTCATAGATGGACAATCGAGGTTCAAATCTCCGCGATAATACAATTTGGCGACTTCATCTAAAAAACCACTTTCGATCATTCGCTTAAACCTCTGTTCTATACGTTGATGCAATATTTTTCTGTCTTTCGGTGCGAGGGCAATTGATAAAAGTGGATTGATTAACGCTTGCTGTTTTTGTTCAAAATGCCAAGTTGAAAGTGCCTTTCCTGTCATTCTAAAAACTTCGATTGCCCTTGTGATTCGCTGGCTATCATTGACGTGCAAGCGGGCTGCCATATCAGGGTCTATTTTGTTTAATTCATGGTGTAAATGGGCTAAACCTTTTTCATCCAACTCCGTTTTAACCTGGCGGCGAATATCATCGTCGGTTTGCGGCATATCTGCCAATCCTTCTTTTAGTGCTTTAAAATAAAGCATACTACCGCCAACGAGTAACGGAATTTTTCCTCGCTCATGAACATCATTAATAAGTGATTTCGCATCATCGCAAAATTGTGAAACAGAATAGCTCTCTTTTGGATCGATAAAATCAATCAGGTGATGTGGAGCCAATACCAACTCTTTGTCGCTCGGTTTCGCACTGCCAATATTCATTTGAGTATAAACCATCGCGGAATCAACGCTGATGATTTCATATCCACAATTTTGCTCTGATGCATTTACGATAGCGTCTTGATAAAGATCGATTGCTAAAGCCGTTTTACCGCTGGCAGTTGGTCCCATCAAAAAAATAATGGGCGCTTTGGCATTATTTATGGTCATTCAGATTGTTCGCTTGTAAATGGCTCACTCATAAATAATTTTGCGGCTACTTCGGCAGTTATTTTCCTGACCGCTGAATTTTTATCCAGTGGAGCATTTTCTTTTATTAAAACATGATGTAGCAATAAATAATCAAACAACTCTTCAGATAATTTTTCTAACCTCTGATATATTTTCCTTAATCCTACATTGACATTCTCATCAGAAAAAGCGCCAACCCAATCAGAAAAATGGTTGAAAATGATTTGCTTGTCAACACTCGCCAACCAATTCGGGATTTGCTGTAGTAATATATGTTCACTATCTACAGATTCAAAAACAAAACCCATTTTTTGCAATTTATTTAGAGTTTCAAATGCTTCCAAATGGCTAGTATCCAGTTTGATTTTTTGTGGGAAAAGTAACGGTTTACTCTGAAGATTTAACTCTTCAGAAGTAGATTCCACTCGCATTAAACTAGCCAAATAATCGGATAAATATTTTTCTTCATCGATCAAAAAAGCACTGTCCTGCAATAAAACAATCCATATGCCATTCGCCAGTCTAATTTTATTGTGTGGAGTGTTTTCATATTGCAAAGGGTCGACTGGATATAGTGAAGGAGGTCTTTCACCAATAGATTTTACTTTATTGACCCCTCCTTCATTACTATTGAATGGTCTCCAATTATTTTTTGTTTGGTAAGAAGCGTGGCTATAACCGACTCCGACCTCTCGGCTTCGTTCAGAAATAGGGAGGGGATAATCATTTGATTCTTCTCGCTTTTCACCTTGTGTCGTATCATAACTAAGTTCCAGATTTTCATCATCGGTCAACGCATCGCCAATAGATTTTACCAGTAAATCATGTACCATCCTTTGTTCATCAAAACGAACTTCATGTTTAGTCGGATGTACATTTACATCAATTTTACCGGGATCAATTTGTAGAAAAACGACAAAAGTCGGCATTCTACCAGGCGGCAACAACCCCTGATAAGATTGGCGAAGCGCGTGGTTTAACATTTTATCCTTTACTGGTCGTCCATTAATAAAAACATATTGAATATCCGACTCACTACGATGAAAATCAATACCGCCTAACCAGCCCTGAATTTTTATCGCATCATGTTCGCACATAAATGCAATCGCATTTTCTGCAAAAGCTCTACCGCAAATTGATTCAATCCGTTTTAAATAATCATTTCGATCTCGACTGGCGGGAATTCTTTTAACTACTTTGTGATTGTGTTTTAAAATAAATGCTATTTCAAAATTGGCTAATGCATGTCGTTTAAAGATTTCCTCAATATGACCAAACTCTGTTTTTTCGGCGCGCAGAAATTTCTGTCTTGCAGGCGTATTATAAAAAAGATCTCGAACTTCAATACGCGTTCCCACTATTGCCGAAGCAGGCTGAACGTCGACTTGCATATCCCGACCTTCAGCAATTGCCTGCCATGCAGAATCGGAATCCTTCGTTCTTGAAGTTAAACATAAACGAGAAACTGATCCTATACTCGCCAAAGCCTCACCTCTAAAACCGAGCGAATTGATTGCCGCCAAATCTTTACTGGTAGATATTTTACTGGTGGCATGACGAGATAAAGCAAGACTGAGATCCTCTTTTACAATTCCACTACCATTGTCGGTAACTCGGATCAGCCGAGTACCGCCTCGTTCAATATCGACTTCAATTTTATTTGCGCCGGCGTCAATTGAGTTTTCTAAGAGCTCTTTGACAACAGATGCTGGACGTTCAACGACTTCACCCGCAGCTATTTGATTCGCTAAGCGATTATCTAGATATTTTATCCGATTTGATATTGAAGAATCCTGACTTAGCAATTTCACACACCAGGAATGCTAATGACTTGACCGATACGCAAACTATCACTTTTAAGTTGATTGTGGTTGCGTAAACGAGAAGTAGAAATACCATAAACTTGCGCAATATGCGAAAGGGTGTCACCGCTTTTTACTTTATAGGATTTTGATTTCGCCAGTGAAGCGTACAAACTTCCATCTGGCGGATTCGATCTAAAATAATTTTTAACGCCCGTTAAAACGGATTTGGCGATCTTTTTTTGGTGCTTGGATGACTTTAGCTGTTTATTCTCTGCTTTATTAGAAATAAATCCCATTTCAACTAACATAGCGGGAATGTCTGGCATTCTAAGCACAACAAAGGCTGCTTTTTTAATATTTTTACCGTGCATTTTAGACATGCTGGATGATAGCTGTTTACGGACAAATTCAGCTGCTTTAAAACTCTCTCCTACCGAATAATGCATCGACAAATCCAAAAGCACTTGAGCCACTAACGGATCTTGGTGAGAAATATCAACGCCACCAGCTAAATCAGACGCCTCTTCCGCTTGCTCTAACCAACGTCCCATTTCCGAATTTGCCCCCTTCGGTGATAACACCCAAACGGATACACCTCTAACACTTTTGTCAGAAAAACCATCGGCGTGTAAAGAAACAAAAAGATCGGCTTTGTTTTCCCGCGCAATTTCAGTACGCTTGACCAATCCCACATAATAATCATCTTTACGAGTAAGTACCGCCTTCATGCCTTTTTCTTTGTTGATCATATCTGCCAATTTTTTTGCGACCGACAAACAAATCTCTTTTTCACCACCAGGTGCACCTGGGTCTTCGCCGCCATGACCGGCGTCTATCACAACCACGATATCGCGATTACTATTTTTAACCGCGCTTTTAACCGTTTTAACGATTTTCTTTTTACTATCTTCAGGTTTTAGATCGACGACTAATCGATGCCCGTATTTTTGAAAGGGTTTTAAGGTGAAATCATTAGTCGTAACTGATTTTTTCAAGTCAATAACAACACGTAAATTTTTCGACTTAACACTTGAGCGGATCTGGCTGACTAAAGATTTAGGCAGTTCAACATTAGACAAATCAGTTTTTAACGCCGATCCGTCAATATCGACAACTAATCGTGAAGGATCAGACAGAGTAAAAACTTTATATTTAACATCATCACTTAAATCAAACACGACTCGAGTTTTCTCAGGATCTTGCCAAAATCTAACACCATTTATATCAGATGCCAAAATCTCCGGTATAAACACCATCCAAATTAATATTATTTTTACCCAACCAGATCCAAAAATTTTTAACTGCTTACTCACTTACCTACCGCCATTTTGACTATAAATCGAAATTATTCTGTTAGATCCTGCTTAACAACCGACTTCAATCAGACAGAATAATTCACTCAATCTCCACAAACACTCGCCACTGAGGGTTAATTACATCAAGTTTAATACTTCTCCGCTCGCCTTCATAGCTTAAACTAAGTTCCAAATCCGCTTTAGGGAGAAAATTTCCCCCTTTTTCTGGCCATTCGATTAAACAAAGTGCGTTTTCATCCAAATAATCACGAAACCCCATATATTCAAGCTCTTCTGGATCGGCTAAACGATATAAATCAAAGTGATAGAATTTTTGATGAGGTAATAAATATGGCTCAACTAGAGTATAAGTGGGACTTTTAGTGCTGCCTTGATGACCTGCAGCGCGTAAGAGACCTCGAACCAAGGTAGTTTTACCTGCGCCAAGTGAACCATGTAGAAAAACTAGCCCTTTTTTTGGCAACATAGTCGCTAGTTTCGCGCCAAAATCGAGGGTTGCTTGTTCATCTTTAAGGTAGTGTTTCACGGATATTTGTCAGATTATAGTAAATTACTGTGCATTTTAGCATTTTGCGGAGCGAGTCAAAATAGAAATATTGGCGGTTAAGTTTGTGTGATAACGAACATGAGTTGGCAATCTACTCTTGGTTTATATGGCACTCAATTTATCCAATGTGGAAAGCGCATAAACTTAGCTATCTATTGGACTTTTTACGCCAGCATTACCTTGCTTAATGACATGGGTATAAATTTCAGTAGTGGCTACATCTGCGTGACCTAACAGTTCTTGAACGGTTCTGATATCTGATATCGTAGCCTTTTAATAATAGTTGAGTGGCGAATGTCGAAAAGTATGGCTAGATGCCTTTTTGTTTATTTTACACCCTTTGATAGCAATATTAATTTGCCTAGATAAGGTCGCTTTATTTATATGATGACGGCGTTTTTCGCCACTTCGAGGATCGGTACTAATGACTGTTGATGGGAAAAGGTACTGCCATTTTAGTTCTATCGGTGCGTTTTTGTATTTGCGACACAGTGCGTTTGGTAAATAGACTTCACCATAACCATCTCTAAGATCTTGCTTGTGTAATAGTGCCACTTCCGTTATTTGATCCTCCAGTTGAATGATTAATTTTTCTGGTAATAAAGTAATTCTGTCTTTGTTGCCTTTACCGTCTCTAACAATGGTTTGATTCATTCCAAAGTCTATATCCTTGACCCGTAGTCTAATTAATTCCGATATTCGTAATCCTGTACCGTACATAAAACAGGCCATTAACTTGTGTTTGCCGGTCATATTACTAATTACAATCATTGCTTCTTCATGAGTGAAAACAACAGGGATTCTTGGGTGGCGTTTTGATGATTTAAAATTTAAAGTCCCTATATCGTCGCGTTGAAGGAATTTTACAAATAAAAATATTAAGGCATTAAGCGCTGTTCGTTGAGTCGATTTAGAGCAGTAACGTTGTAAAACGAGATAGTTTAAAAATGACTCGATTTCTGTTTCTCCCATGTCTTTAGGGTGTCTTTTTTTATGATAGTGAATAAACCTCAACACCCAAGATACATAGGTTTTTTCCGTCGCGTATGCAAGGTTTCTGGCGCGAATAAATAATCTTAAACGATCAATAAAGCGTTCAGAGGAATGATCGACTTGAATAGGGATATCATCCATAATTTATGTTTTCCATCGTTTTCACTACTTATAAGAGTAGTGCTAATTACTAAAGGTATCAAGTGAAATTTACAATTGTATCTAAGAAAACTATCAAACACTTTGATCTTTGATCAAGAATTGACTTTAACTTTGGCGGTCAAGTTTTTGAAAATAAAAAAATAACATATTAAAATACATGCGCCAGAATATGGAAAAATTCAAAAAAACTATCAAACGGTGCAACACTTGCAGTAAGTGATTTTGCCAATATAATGTAAAGCATTGATTTATAGCTGATAAATAAGCATATTTTCATTCTGATAAAAAAACTATCAAACGGGGAACGATTAAACTGTTTGATAGAATCAACTGTTAAAATACAAACGAAAAAACACCGTCTTATTAAGATATTGCAAGCCAATAAAATGACTCGCTGAGGGGAATAAAAAAGCTCTGTAGGTACTGATAAAAAA
>Ga0316204_10009688_pt1 | contig 12743 bp, 3 predicted proteins | sample 6monrhotite_MG_2_FD_205661 | JGI IMG/M metagenome (GOLD analysis project Ga0316204, IMG submission 205661) | Microbial mat bacterial communities from mineral coupon in-situ incubated in ocean water Damariscotta River, Maine, United States -... | ecosystem: Environmental > Aquatic > Marine >...
CAAAGCATCGTTCTGAGTAGGATAGTAGACTACATTGAAGATAGTAGGATCTTGTCCTACAAGCATCTCCGTATCTTTTAATGCATGTAAATCAAACACCTCTGTACCTGTTGCAGAACAGAACAGGATATTGGTAATAGCATTAGACTTGGGCTGTGGAACCACAACCAAATCCATGGTTAACGATGTATGGTTACAATTAGCGTCTAAATTATTCTCTACACGTATATACACTGTTTGAGAAAAAGCCGTGGCGTTTTGGTAATCAATCGTTTTATCAATCTTAACCAAAGCATCATCCGTTTGAGCACCAACTAAGGTTGTATAATAACTTACCGTATAATCTGCAGGATTCAAAGCTCCCAATATCTCAGTGTCTTTACTATTGAGTAAAAAAGTATTGCTCGTAAAACCATCGATATCTGTTCCAACAGAAGTGTTATCACATGCAATATATGGAGTAGGAGCTGTAGGTGTTGGCTCACCAATAACCTGTATGGTAAAATCCCCGTCTGCAACACAATTTGTACTTGCCCTATTCACAACTCTCGCATAGATGGTTTCTATAGCATTGGTATTATTATAATTTGTTGGATCCGGAATCAAAGCCGTGTAGGCACTATCGGTAAAATATTGTACTTCGAAATCTGTAGGGTCTTGACCATTTAGTATTTCGGTGTCTTTATCCCTAAAATTAAAACTGACGACCAAATCTCCATCGGGATCACATTCCAATATATTGGCAATTGTTGGATTTATGGCAGCACCATCTACAAATTCTACCAAAATATCATCACTTTCTGCGCAGCCCGTTCCATTTGGAATTTCACAAGTATAGACGCCGTCTCCTAAATTGGCCAAATAGGTTTGTCCAGTTTCTCCAGGGATTTCTACCCCATCTTTATACCACTTATAATTAGGTGCGGTAACGTTGGCTGTCAATAATTGCGTAGTCGCCCCACATACCGCATTATTAGCAGCAATGCTAAAATCATCCCCAAGTTCTAATCCTAGATTAAAGCTACCGCTTTCTAAGAAAACAGCGGAATCGAAGAGGGAGTCTTCAAAATCTGATATTACTAATTTAATTGTATACGAAGTATTTGGAACAACGGGTGCTGTTGCTGTTAATACCTTAGTACTACCCTCGTAATTCATTGCATAGTTGATAGCACCTTCTCGATAACCCTCAAAGTATTCTTCGTTTTCTGCTCCACATCGAACAATATTAGTGTTTGGATTAAAAATTTCAGGATGCACATTAATTATACTAATCGGTGTAGTGGTTCCAGGGATTAGTGCAATATTTTCATAGGTGCCACCCGCTGTTTCTTTTAATAAAAAACCAAAACTATCTGCAATCGTACAAGGATATGTATTTTGAAGATCATATTCTTCAGATGCCATGATATAACGAAAACTGATCTGATCGGAAGATGTGGTAAACGTAAATTCAAAAGATGTAGTATTTGTTGTAATACTAGGATCAGTTATTCCATGTGCCGCGCGAAGATCACTATCAGATACATTATTGATGTCAGTTGATAAAATTGGCGAGGTACTTGTATTTCCAGCTTGATACGCCCTTCCTGTGGAGAGGATGATTCCTTGAGCAAAAGGAAAATTACTACCCGCGGGTCTTCTAAAATAGCCATAACTCTTACCTTCTCTATCTGTAGGATCGTTGGCTGTTTCCACAACTGCTGAAACATTAGATACATTTGCATTGGCGCAGGCACCGCTTACCAAAACATTCCGTATTAACTGTTCTGGTGTATAAGTAGATTCTGTAACACCCGCTGGATTTACCTCCAATAATTGCGCATTTAAGCTTATACATAGGAAAAAGATTGGTAGTAAGAATATGCGTTTTGGAAAACAAAATGAAAAGAATGTAGCAGTAGTAGTTTTGTTCATAGTTAGCAGTTGTATTTAATATTCCTCATCATCCTATACTATATAACCGTTTTACCACCTTTTTCCCTATGGTAAATGGTATGAAATTTGTTGTACAGGAATGCGAATATACTCAGTATTAAAAAAACACCCAAGCCCTATAGATATGTCAGGATTTGAGTGTTTTCTTAAGAAGTAAGAGGGTGTACTTATTCTTTAATAATTCGTTGTACCTTAGAAGACCCATCAGTAAAAACAATTTTTACAAAATAGATACCGTTTTTTAAAGTATGGGTATCTATGCTTATGTTTGGCGCATTTACCTTTTGATAAAGTACTGTTTTACCAAATAGGTTTACCAGTACGACAGCTCTGATATCTGTCTTTTTAGATGATTGTAACTGAATAAAATTATTAAAAGGGTTGGGGTATATATTGAGCGTCTTTTCAGCGATAACTTCATTTTTTGTGACTTCTTTAATGATAGCTATGCCCCGTTCTAAATGTTGCCCAGAATTAGGATCGATTTTACTGAGTTCATTGTAGTACTCATTTCCATCCCAAGAGTCACTATAGGCAAAAATAGTACCCGAGTTACTTTGTACAAACTCTTTAAAAGATTGAATATTGTTGGTAGCTAAATTGTTCATCACAGAGGTTAGGTTATAGGTACCATCATCCTTTAACTTATGGATCCCGCCATTTTCTAGTACAACCAATTCATTGGACGAAGTATTAAAATTTAATGAGATCGCATTTGTATTCGGACTCGTTGAGATAGGTATCGTTGTTTGATTTAATAAGTTCAAGTTAAGATCATAGGTATTTATTTGATCATCTCCCAAATAAGCAAATAAGTGATTAGACTCATTGCTAGTGATTCTAGTATAGTTCTTTATGTTCGAACTTACGTTTGAACTAATGTCTACGTAAGAGTTTGGTATGATACTGTTTGTATTGAGGTCATATCTCAGGATTTTCTTGTTACTGTTTAGCCCTATATTGTAATGAATTTGGATGCTATTAAACTGTACATAACCATTCGAAGGAACTGGAACTTCTATAAAAAGATGATTGTTGCTATTGGGTATAATGATTTCCCGAATATGCGGTTTGAAATTAGTTGAAGGATAGCTTGCAGAAAAAATAGTTCCAAAATTGTTCAGCATAGCCCCCGAACTAGTACTTATCTTCCGCATTGCATATGTTGTCGTGTTTGAAACTGTTTGTTCAGTAAGTAAGTAGATGTCATCAGATGGGTCTAATTCAAAATTGACAAACCAATCAGAAGTTGTACCATATTCCCATATAGTATCGCCATTGGTATTAAATTTATATAGCTTTATAGTAGGTACTTCTGATAAGACTATAATATTATTCTGACTGTCAATTTTCATTCTATACGTTCTTGCATAAGGAATATCTTTTGTCCACAATAAACAACCATCTGGGCTATATTTGAAAAGTACGGTAGTTGCTGTATAGATATTTCCATCAACGTTAATATTGTTTGGATTTGCGCTTGTCGCCAGCATTAAAATGTTATTATTTGAATCAACTTCAATAGTGTTGGAATAAATTCCTCCACCAGAAGAACCTCTAATTTCTTTTGGAAAAATAGGGCAATCCTCTAACTTAAACACTTTTTGGGGTAATACTTGTCTAATACCTACACTTCCTGTAGTTAACAAAAGCTCTTGTGGTTTGAAATCTGCAGGATTTGGCATGGTAAGGTTGGTAGTATTGGGGTTGTCAATCATACCCAAATAGCTAGTGCTTATAGATGGGTTTGCCTGATCTATATATAGATTTGTAAGCCAGATTTTATCGTCAGATCCTAATTGCAGTCCTCCAGAATTATCGTTAGGAAGCGCAAATAAGTTATGAGGTGTCATTGCCATTACCATTTTTCCTGCCCTAGATTGACTATTTAGATTTACGGCAGAAATGACCTGTGGATTCCCTTTTTTAGCTGTATTATTTTTTGCGCCTGGTAAGGTAAAGATTGTAGTTCTAGACTGCAAGTATAAACGATTACTATCTGGTGAAAACTCAATACTACGTACTCCGCCTACAGCAATTTCTGTGACATTATTTGTGTCAATAGTTCCTGTACTAGGATCAAAATCAGTTACAATAGCATCATTTGAAATCGGAGCCCCTGGGGTGGAGAAAAACTCATTAGCAATGGCAATTCTTGAGCCATCAGGTGAGATTTTTACTTTTTTTGGTAATCCAACATTGGTAAAATTAGTATTGGTTGTTAAGTTAGCAAGCGGAACAGCATGTACTGCGGTACTATTAAACCCATTAGCTTGATCAATCTTAAAAACTAATAACTCTGTTTTATGATAAAGAACAATCCAGATTACTTTGGTAGTAGCATCATAATACGAAGTGAAATTCCCTTCTGCATCAAACTGATCAATATTACCGTAACCTAGCGTGGTAACCCCATTTGTATTAAATAGATGATTAGGTGAAGGTGAAATATTTCCATTTCCCCCATTCCCTGTCATATCAATGGTATTGTAACGGAACCCAGTATCTGCATTATGTGTAAAAAGATAATATAAATCAGGATTGTTAATGTCGGGGGTAATTATCGTTTGCATTGTAGTGGTTTCTTTCTTAAACGCAGTGACGATATTTCCACTATTTGGCATTTCTAGATTATTTTTCCCCCAGACCTTTCTCCCATCAGTATAGAATAATAATACTCCGTTGTTATCACTTACCGTGGATGGCGCCCAAAGCTTATCAGTATTTCCATTTGACAAAACAGAAGGACTTGAACCATTACTAAAGGTGACTCCGGCATTTTTACCAAAATACCAATTGTTGTTAACTTGTTGATGTTGTGCTGTTAACGAAAATGAAATGCATAGAAGTATGCTCAGAAAAGTAATTTTTTTCATAGTAATTTTTTTTGATTAATACTAGTGTAAATATACAGAGACCTTGTTAATAATCAAAATGATATCAAGAAAAAGAAGCTAGCTAGCGAAGTAGTTTCATATGAAATTGGTGGTATAGGTTTCTTAACGCTACTTTTATCAGCTCCATACGGAGTGCCTCTACATTGTAAAAAAAGGCATTAGTTGACCAATGCCTTTTTTTTCACTATATGATTTTTTTTATTTTCTAAGTAGTGAGAAGTTCCCTTTTCTTTCTCTGATTTCTCCTTGAGGGTCTATAAGTTTAATAGTAAACCAGTAGTCATCTGAAGGGAGTCTATTTCCACCATAATCTCCAGTCCATCCTTGTGAGTCAATAGGTATGTTAGCTACGACCTTTCCAAATCTATTAAAGATATATATGGCACTCTCAGGGAAGAATGTAGAGTTTGCTCCTTTGACAATCCAGGTATCATTAATACCATCATTGTTAGGTGTAAAGAACTTCGGGAATTCTACTACTGATACCAGTAGGGATACTTCTCCACAACCATTTTTATCTCTAACTAGGATATTGTAGAACCCACCCTCTAAACGATCGAATATTGGAGAGTCTTGATAACTACGTATAATGACATTATTCTCATTAGATAGCGCATATTCATAATCACCAATCCCTAGGTTTGTAGGATCAATGGTAATAGAGTTATTATCAGAATCATCTACAATAGTTACATCATCTTGTGTGATGGTTGCAATGATAGATTCATTTACTTGTATGGTTCTAGTTCTAGTACATCCAGTCCCATTTGTAGTGGTTGCCGTGATGGTATATAATCCACCCGAGCTAACGGTTAAGAAGCTCCCCACAATGTTATTATTATTAGGATCTGTCCAGACATAATCATAGATATCGGCAGGATTCTCTACGCGAATAGTTAGTGTAGGTCCATTAAGACATACAATCTGTGGAGTTGTAACCTGGAAGTCAGGTAATGGATTGACGATCACTTCAAAGTTAGCATCATCATTGACACATCCTGTCGCTTTGTTTTGAATCCGCACATATATAGTTTGCTGATTGGCAATGGTATTACTAAACGGATTAGCAAACGGATTCATCCCTGAGGTAGCCTCCGCTTGTGATTCGTGGAAAGTAACATTAAAGTCATCAGGATCTTGAGTAGGTCCTAAGATGTCAGGAATCTGACTGTTAAGATCAATATCTTGTACAAAGCCATTAGCATCATCACCATCTGCATCATCATCACATACACTCAGGTTAGATACGGTATCAAATATAGGCTCCGGGTTAACTACGACATCAAAGTTAGAGATCCCGTTAACACACTGAGTTATTGAATTATATACTCTAACATATATAGTTTGTCTGTTTGGTGTTGTATTAGAGAATGGACTAATCTGTGGATTGGTACCCGCTTGCGCTTCGGCAAGATCTCTGTGATAGGTTACGGTAAACTGAGTAGGATCTTGAGTGCCTAAAATACCAGCAGTCTGACTCTCTAGGTCAATATTTTGAGAGAATCCATTACGGGCCGATCCATCAGTATTGTCATCACAGATTTCTAGATCAGCAACAAAGTTAGCAACTGGTAAAGGATCTACGACAATATCGAAAAAGGTATGATTGGTAAAACATCCAGCCCCACTACCGGTTACTCTAACATATATGGTTTGTCTGTCTCTAGTAGTGTTTGTATATGGAGATGTTAAGTTCGCTACTCCGTTTAACGCATCCGCAGCAGATGCGTGATATGTCACGGTATAGTTTGCTGGGTTTTGTGTTCCAAGAATAGTAGCTGTTTGACTCTCTAGATCAAATGTTTGAATGATTCCATTGGTGCCATCTCCATCATCGAGTGTTTCACACAAAGCATAATCCCCTACAGGATTTGCTACCGGTACAGGATCTACATTAAGTGTGATATACGGACCGAAACCTAAACATCCATTATCTAAGTTACTATCTACCCTTATAAAGATAGATTGTGAACCAGGATATCCAATATTACGATAGTTAGCGATATCTGTAATGGCATTTTGTTCAGCCAGTGCATCGGCATTGTTTCTATAATAGGTAATGGTTAATTGTTGTGTTATCGGGAATAGTGCTCTTACATCCGCATCTACTGAGCTAAAGTCAAATAGGGCTACTCCATCAGTGTCGTCATTAGCTCCTGTTACCCCATCGGTAGGTAAGAAGTCATCACAGGTATTAAATGTCCGAGCAAATGTAGCAGGGATCCCTGTGGTAGATACAATAAGATTTACCTGCGCAATTCTATAACAACCATTTACAGTAATAGCACGTGCCCATACAATATCGGTAGGTGTTGTTCTGTTGGTAAACGCAATAGGATTTACAATAGCATTAGAATCTGCTTGCGCATCAGCAAGAGTAGGGTAGTATACAAAAGTTTCATTAAGATGATCAGCCGAGATTAGAATATTAGCCTCTGTTAGATTAAAGTCAGAGAATCCATCAGTATCATCATCACACTGTTTAAGATCTACTGTATCTGTCGTAGCATACACAGGTAAAGGATGTACAATCAAATCAAATGTTGTGTGATCTGTATAACAGTTAGTTGTATTATTAGTTACTCTTACAAAGATTGTTTGGTTATTCGAAGTGTTTGCATAAGGCGAGCTTAAATTATTAGCTCCATTTAGAGCATCTGTTGCAGAAGTATGATAGGTTACTGTATAATCCGCAGGATTTTGAGTACCTAAAATAGTTGCTGTCTGACTTTCTAAATCGAAACTCTGTACAATTCCATTAGTATCATCACCATCTGCGTTGTCATCACAAAGTTCTAAGTTGACAACTGCATCTGCCATAGGAACAGGGTCTACATTCAATGTGATATGTGTATCTATATAAAGACATGTAGCATTAACAGTATTTACTACACGCGTATAAATTTGCTGTGTATTCGCGGATCCTGTATTACGATGATTGCTAATATCAACAATAGCATTTGTATTCGCAATAGCATCTGCTTGCGATGTAAAGTGAGAAATGGTTAAAGATTGTGCCGCAGGAAATAGTGCAACCATTTCGGCATCTACGGTACTAAAGTTAAAACTTGTGATTCCATCCAGATCACTACCTGCTGTTCCATTATAATCATCACAGACTGCATAGGTTCTAGTAAATGTTACAGGGATTGTCGAAGTAGAAACTACTAAATTAATTTGTGCTATTCTATAGCATCCATTAACAGTAATTACTCTTGCCCAAACCATGTCATTTGTATCCGTAACATTAGGATATGCGTTAAAATTAGGAATGGCATTTGTATCTCCTTGAACATCTGCTAAGGTAGGATAGTAGGTAAAAGTTTCGTTTGCTGCATTTGCCGAAAGTAAGCCATTTGCAGTGGTTAGGTTAAAATTGGTAATTCCATCTTGATCGGTATCGCATAAGGATAGTGTTACAGGTGTCGTTATTACCGGAAGTGGGTTGACTACAAGGTTAAAAGTACCAACAAAAGTATCTACTCCGGGAGTGGTAGCACAACCCGTCGTATTATTTTGTACTCGTATATAGACTGTTTCCCCATTTACAATATTTGTATAAGGCATTGTTTTGTCAATGAAATCAGTAACACTACTGGTTTGAGCTCCAACTAAGGAGGTATGATATGAAACGGTATAATCTGCTGGATTCAACAAATCTAGTATTTCTGTGTCTTTGCTTGAAAGCATAAAGTTGTTTACAAATCCATTGGTGTCGTCTCCATCTGTGGCATCATCACATAATTCATAGTTGATTGGAGTAACAGGCTGTGGTAGCGGGTTTACAGTAATGGTAAAGCTAGTTGTTGCCGCATTACATGTAAGTGGAGAAGCGGTATTATGTGCTCTTGCAAAGATGGTTTCCGTAGCATTTGTATTGATATATGGGTTCGGTAATGGGTTCGTGTTTGCATCTGCATCCGCTTGATTTGCAAAGAATACCACTTCAAAAATGGCAGGATCCTGAGCTCCTAAAACATCTGAAGCAAAAAGCGTTTGCAAGTCAAAGCTAACTGTTCCGTTATAATCATCATCACAAATCTCATATGTTGGATTTGTAACGGCATTCGCAACAGGTTGATTAAAAAATAGAATTTCTATTTCATCTTCGGCAACATCACCACCACCCGCAGTAACTTCTACTTTATACAATCCTGATTGATTATTATTTATTAAGAGCATTGCACTTGTCTCACCCACCATTTCGTTATAACCTGCACCGGTATCTAAGAACCACTTATACCCTGTGGCTGTTCCAGTCGTTGGTGTTGCATCTAAAGTAACAGGTGTTCCAAAACATACATTTTGATTCGGTCCTAAAGCGGTATCTACAATACTACAGTCTGTCGACCCTGTGCCAACTTGCCCTGGGTTCAGTTCTTGCATTCGTATAAAACCTGGTTGGTTATCGAAATTGGTAATTAAAATAAGGTAAAATTCATCGACTTGAGCAGCACGAATATTTAGTTCTTCAATAGCATTTGGCGAATAACTACAATCTACTTCATTGGGATTAGGTGAGGCAATACTTAAAGCTGATAAATCTCCTGCCTGAATGGCATCTATTCCTGCTTGAGTAAAGGGTCCCCAACAGATGAAGTCCACATCAATACCGGTTCCTGTAAAATCTACTTGTGAATTTTGTTCTATTTGAAGTGTCAAATCACCTGGTGTGTCAATTTTGATGATAAACCATGACGGATTTGGCACGGTGCTTAAACAACTGTAATTCGGTCCAGATTCGGCCGTACCAGCGTTTGATGTATTTGCAAAGTCATATCCAGTATCGGAGCAAAATCCTTCTGCACTACCAATGGTTGATCCTTGAGAAAATACCGCAGTGCTTGATAATAATAAGAAGGTCGCAAAAAATAGTATCTTTTTCATCTTCTATATTTTTTTCTAGGTTCAACGAGTACTTTTTCTTTTTTGTAAAGTGTAAACTCTATGCCATCAAGCAATTTGAAGATTTCTATATCTTGTAGCTTTACAAGTTTATTAAAACTTTGAGGACTATAATTTTTTGTTTCTACTAAGATTGCGATCTTAGTATTATATCTTTTGAGAATGTCTTTAAAGTTCTTTGCTTTTTCTGGACTTAATTGCAATTCTTTGTTATAGGCAGTGAATGTGTCATCTAAGTATTTTTTGCTACTTAATCGCTGCGCTGAAAGATTAAAACTCCCCAAGAGAATTAACAGGAGTGCTAGGGTAGTAATTTTTTTCATATGATTTAATAAGGCATTAAAGGTACTAAAAACAGTTAACACTATGTTAACGTAAATATTTAAATCCTATTATTAATTATAACAAGTTTCTTATACTATAAAACCGCTTAGTTTTTATATACCCTACGATTTGTAAATGAATACGTTATGTATTATTCTTACTTTAATAGGGTCTTACTATGTATATAATAAAAAATCCCTCCACAAGATTATTGCGGAGGGATATGTAAATATATGATTTTTTTTATTTTCTAAGTAGTGAGAAGTTCCCTTTTCTTTCTCTGATTTCTCCTTGAGGGTCTATAAGTTTAATAGTAAACCAGTAGTCATCTGAAGGGAGTCTATTTCCACCATAATCTCCAGTCCATCCTTGTGAGTCAATAGGTATGTTAGCTACGACCTTTCCAAATCTATTAAAGATATATATGGCACTCTCAGGGAAGAATGTAGAGTTTGCTCCTTTGACAATCCAGGTATCATTAATACCATCATTGTTAGGTGTAAAGAACTTCGGGAATTCTACTACTGATACCAGTAGGGATACTTCTCCACAACCATTTTTATCTCTAACTAGGATATTGTAGAACCCACCCTCTAAACGATCGAATATTGGAGAGTCTTGATAACTACGTATAATGACATTATTCTCATTAGATAGCGCATATTCATAATCACCAATCCCTAGGTTTGTAGGATCAATGGTAATAGAGTTATTATCAGAATCATCTACAATAGTTACATCATCTTGTGTGATGGTTGCAATGATAGATTCATTTACTTGTATGGTTCTAGTTCTAGTACATCCAGTCCCATTTGTAGTGGTTGCCGTGATGGTATATAATCCACCCGAGCTAACGGTTAAGAAGCTCCCCACAATGTTATTATTATTAGGATCTGTCCAGACATAATCATAGATATCGGCAGGATTCTCTACGCGAATAGTTAGTGTAGGTCCATTAAGACATACAATCTGTGGAGTTGTAACCTGGAAGTCAGGTAATGGATTGACGATCACTTCAAAGTTAGCATCATCATTGACACATCCTGTCGCTTTGTTTTGAATCCGCACATATATAGTTTGCTGATTGGCAATGGTATTACTAAACGGATTAGCAAACGGATTCATCCCTGAGGTAGCCTCCGCTTGTGATTCGTGGAAAGTAACATTAAAGTCATCAGGATCTTGAGTAGGTCCTAAGATGTCAGGAATCTGACTGTTAAGATCAATATCTTGTACAAAGCCATTAGCATCATCACCATCTGCATCATCATCACATACACTCAGGTTAGATACGGTATCAAATATAGGCTCCGGGTTAACTACGACATCAAAGTTAGAGATCCCGTTAACACACTGAGTTATTGAATTATATACTCTAACATATATAGTTTGTCTGTTTGGTGTTGTATTAGAGAATGGACTAATCTGTGGATTGGTACCCGCTTGCGCTTCGGCAAGATCTCTGTGATAGGTTACGGTAAACTGAGTAGGATCTTGAGTGCCTAAAATACCAGCAGTCTGACTCTCTAGGTCAATATTTTGAGAGAATCCATTACGGGCCGATCCATCAGTATTGTCATCACAGATTTCTAGATCAGCAACAAAGTTAGCAACTGGTAAAGGATCTACGACAATATCGAAAAAGGTATGATTGGTAAAACATCCAGCCCCACTACCGGTTACTCTAACATATATGGTTTGTCTGTCTCTAGTAGTGTTTGTATATGGAGATGTTAAGTTCGCTACTCCGTTTAACGCATCCGCAGCAGATGCGTGATATGTCACGGTATAGTTTGCTGGGTTTTGTGTTCCAAGAATAGTAGCTGTTTGACTCTCTAGATCAAATGTTTGAATGATTCCATTGGTGCCATCTCCATCATCGAGTGTTTCACACAAAGCATAATCCCCTACAGGATTTGCTACCGGTACAGGATCTACATTAAGTGTGATATACGGACCGAAACCTAAACATCCATTATCTAAGTTACTATCTACCCTTATAAAGATAGATTGTGAACCAGGATATCCAATATTACGATAGTTAGCGATATCTGTAATGGCATTTTGTTCAGCCAGTGCATCGGCATTGTTTCTATAATAGGTAATGGTTAATTGTTGTGTTATCGGGAATAGTGCTCTTACATCCGCATCTACTGAGCTAAAGTCAAATAGGGCTACTCCATCAGTGTCGTCATTAGCTCCTGTTACCCCATCGGTAGGTAAGAAGTCATCACAGGTATTAAATGTCCGAGCAAATGTAGCAGGGATCCCTGTGGTAGATACAATAAGATTTACCTGCGCAATTCTATAACAACCATTTACAGTAATAGCACGTGCCCATACAATATCGGTAGGTGTTGTTCTGTTGGTAAACGCAATAGGATTTACAATAGCATTAGAATCTGCTTGCGCATCAGCAAGAGTAGGGTAGTATACAAAAGTTTCATTAAGATGATCAGCCGAGATTAGAATATTAGCCTCTGTTAGATTAAAGTCAGAGAATCCATCAGTATCATCATCACACTGTTTAAGATCTACTGTATCTGTCGTAGCATACACAGGTAAAGGATGTACCGTTAAATTGAAATTAGTAAACGCGACACAATTAACAGCGTTGTCATTATGCTCCACTCTTATATAAATGGTTTGCAAGTTAGCCGTTTCGTTGGTATACGGATT
>Ga0316204_10009689_pt1 | contig 12743 bp, 10 predicted proteins | sample 6monrhotite_MG_2_FD_205661 | JGI IMG/M metagenome (GOLD analysis project Ga0316204, IMG submission 205661) | Microbial mat bacterial communities from mineral coupon in-situ incubated in ocean water Damariscotta River, Maine, United States -... | ecosystem: Environmental > Aquatic > Marine >...
CTTATTTTGTTTTTTTACGATCGTGTAAAACAAACTCGATTCGATATTGGTTTGGTTCAAAAACATGCTTGGATATCACATGGTAATTTGTTGCGATTAAGCCTTTATCGTTAACAAAAAAACCACTTCCAATGGTCGTTTTAGAATTAGTTGTTTTATCAACGATACGTATTTGCGCTAAGCGATCTTTATATTGAGTAAAAACGCCTTTTGTTGATGCAAATGCAGGCGATACAAATAAGGATGCAAAAAATAGATTTATTAAAATGAACTTGAGATGGAGTGAGAACTTAGAACGTTTTATTTTCAGCATATTTTTAATAATAGCTTATTTTGAGGTTAAAGCTTTTATTTTTTCTGCGAGTATCTTTAATGCTTTACCACGATGGCTTAAAGCATTTTTTTGATCGGCTGTTAATTGTGCAGATGAACACTGATGTTCGGGGACATAAAAGATGGGGTCGTAGCCAAAACCATTTTCACCTTGCGGTTCAGTTAAGATACGTCCTTCCCATGCACCCTGACAAATGAGAGGTGTTGGGTCATTCTCGTGTTCAAGTAAAACCATCAGGCACTGAAAGCGTGCGCCGCGTTGCGCTTCTGGTATATCTTTTAGTTCGGTGAGTGCTTTTTGTAAATTTGCCTCATCGCTTGCACCTTCACCTGAATAACGAGCGGAGTAAATCCCCGGTCTACCTTGTAATGCATCAATTTCAATACCCGAATCATCTGCAATTGCAGGTAAGCCGGTGTGATGACATGCATTGCGTGCTTTTAGTAATGCATTTTCTACGAAGGTTAAACCTGTTTCAGGAATTTCAGGGACGCCAAATTCAGACTGGGGGACGACGGAAATACCGTATGCTTTGAGAATTTCTGTAATTTCACGTGCTTTACCTGCATTATTGCTGGCAAGTACGATTTTATTTAATTCAGTTTTATCCATATGTGACATAGGGTATTTCCAATATAACTAAAGTTATGAGCTTAAGCGTTTAATGCTGTTTGTTGATGTTCAAATAATTTTTCAATAGCATCTTTTGCAAGGCCCGTCATAGCAACGAGATCATCATGACTAAACGCGTCGCCTTCAGCAGTACCTTGAACTTCAATAAAACCACCTTTGTCATTCATGATGATGTTCATATCGGTATCGCAATCTGAATCTTCAATATAATCTAAATCGGTTACCGGTGTGCCTTTATAAACACCGACCGAAATCGCTGCAATTTGGTTAACAATAGGGCTCGCTTTTATCATCTTCTTTTCAAGCATGTGGTTTACGGCATCAGTTAAAGCAACCATTGCACCGGTGATCGAAGCTGTACGCGTTCCCCCATCCGCTTGAATAACATCACAATCTAGAGAAATGGTATGTTCGCCTAATTTTTTTAAATCTATCGAAGCGCGTAATGCACGGCCGATGAGGCGTTGGATTTCCATCGTGCGCCCACCTTGTTTACCGCCGGAGGCTTCGCGGCGCATACGATTACCGGTTGAACGAGGTAACATGCCATATTCAGCAGTAATCCATCCTTGTCCTTTACCACGTAAGAAACCAGGTACCCTAGCTTCGACAGTGGCAGTGCAAATTACCTTGGTATCACCACAACAAATTAATACTGAACCTTCGGCGTGTTTGGTGTAATTTCGGGTAATGCTAACGGTACGCAATTCATCTGCTGCTCGGCCACTTGGACGCATAGGTATTCCTTAATATATGGTTTAATTAAAACAGTGATTATAACGTGCCTAGGCGACTTCGAGCCAGCCTGTTTTACAAACTCGTTGGCGAGTTGGTGAATTTAATGAAAGTGATTATATTTTGTCGTTATACCAAATAGAAGGAATTAGCCCGATGGATACATTATGCGTAACAAGTTTGTACAGGTTTTAAAGACCGAATTATTTAAATAACGCGATCATTTCCACCATCAATTGGTAACTGAGCCCCGGTTGTTTTTGAAAATAATTTTCCACACATCGCAGCGGCAAGATCAGCAACATCCATGCTTTTTAACTCTGTTTTTAGAATGTTCTTTCGCTTGTAGTCTTCGATGCTCATGCCGTAATGTTTTGCACGTGCAGCTAATACTTCTTCAGTCCAAATGGCCGTGTCAAATATCGCATCTGGATGGAGAGTATTGATTCGAATGTTGTCTCCCCCCCATTCTAATGCAGCCACTCGAGACATTTGTGTGAGAGCCGCTTTCGATGCAGAGTAGGCGACAGCTCCTGGCCCGGGTGCTAGAACATTTTTAGAACCGAGCATAACAACACGACCACCATTGGGTGCATTTTTTAAAGCACTGTAAGCTTCACGCATATAAATTAGATTGGAATCGAGATTAACCTGCATAACTTGTCGCCATGCATCTGTTGCGAGTTCAGATATTTTCTTACTCAGCGGAAACATTCCAGCATTCAGAATTAAAATATCTAAACCACCAAAGCGTTTAACCGTTTGTTGAATAGAGTTAATAATTTCGGATTCATTTGCAACGTCACAAACGACACCTAAATAATCAGGGCGAGAGAATAGTGATGTAACTTCTGGATTAATGTCTACTGCAACAACAGCCGCGCCTTTAGCGAGGAGTGCTTCTACACAGGCTTTACCGATACCTGATGCGCCGCCGGTAACGAGTGCAATTTCACCTTGGAATTCTGGCGCGCTCCCGCCTTTTTTTAATTTTGCTTGTTCTAAATCCCAATATTCCATATCAAAAATATCTTTGTCCGATAGGGCTTGATAGCCTCCAAGTGCTTCTGCACGGAGAATAACGTCGATAGTATGATCATAAATGTCTTCAACAATATCAGTGTCTTTTGCTGTTTTTCCCATTGAGATAAAACCAAGATCTTTATCTATTAACATTCGTGGAGCAGGATCGAGAATAGATTTTTCAGCATTTGATTTAGCGGCATTGGCTTTAAAATATTGGGTATAGCTTGAAACGTAGTTTTCGACATCCGTTCCTAACATTGGGAGTTGTTTAGTGCGAATCACGTGGTCGGGTGTTGCCGGGCCTTGTTGGCTAATCTTGTTAAGATCGTTACGTTGAGAAAAAGCGATAAACTTATTATCTGTCGATGATTTAAGTATCAAAGGAAAACCAGCCGCTTTTGATAATGTATTGCGTAGTTGAAGGATAGTTTCTTTATTATCAGTGGTAACGGCCTTTGGTTTGGATTCTTTTACGTCCCATGCCTTTTGACTTTTCAGATACTGTTCTGCCATATTCACGTAATCAATATGTCGGTCATACGATTCTTTCGCTGTTTTTCCAAAAGTGAAAACACCATGATTCATTAATATCATTGCTTCGGTTTTTTCAGTTGCTTGTTCTGCAAATTGTTTGGCACATAATCGAGCAAGGTCAAAGCCGGGCATGATGTAATCTACAATAACAACTTTGTCACCATAGATTTCTTTAATACGATTCTTGCCTTCTTTGGTATTGGTAATGGTTACTACTGCATCGGCATGAGAATGGTCGACATATTTAAAAGGGAGTGTTGCATGTAAAATTGCTTCAACTGAAGGTGTTGGTGCTGTTGCATTGGTCATATTGGTTTTTAATTCGTTAACCATTTGTGGATCAGAAAGTGTTTCTAACTCGGCGAGATCCACAAGATGCTTGAGACGAACAGGTGCAAAACCGGGTTCATCAATCGAAATCAAATCCCAGCCGCTACCTTTTACATATAAAATTTCTTCTTCAACACCGAGTATATTTTTTTCAGTAATTTTTACCGATGTATTGCCACCGCCATGTAAAACTAAAGAAGGGTCTCGACCTAATAAACGTGAAGTGAAAACTCTTAATGCCAGATCAGTTGTATAATTTTTAGCTTCTTTGTCAGTCCAAAGGTTATCCATGAAGATCCTTTTGAAATATTTTTATTATTCGAGATTTTGTGAGTATAGATAAATAAAATCTACATACTCTCTGGTGCAGTAACACCTAATATTTTCAAACCATTCGCAATCACTTGTCGTGTTGCACTAATGAGTGTAAAGCGTGCTTGCCTTACTTTTTCATCATCAACAATAAATTGATGCGCGTTATAGTAGCTATGAAAATCATTCGCTAGGTCACGAAGGAAATATGCGATTTGGTGTGGCTCATATTGCGTAGCTGCAGTTTGAATCATTTCAGCATAACGACCAAGTTTAGTTATTAATGCTTGTTCTTGTGGCTCAGTCAGTAGGGCTATATTTTCTAATCCAACGACTTGGTCATATTGTAATTTCTTTTCGTCGAGTTGACGGAATACACTACAAACACGTGCGTGTGCATATTGAATATAATAAACCGGGTTGTCATTGCTTTGTGATTTAGCGAGGTTCAAATCGAAATCTAAATGTTGTTCACATTTGCGCATAACATAAAAGAAACGAGCAGCATCGCTGCCGACTTCCTTGCGAAGTTCTCGTAACGTTACGAACTGACCTGAACGGGTCGACATGGGAACTTTTTCGCCACCACGATAAAGTACGGCGAATTGAACCAGTAATACTTTTAACCTGTTTTCATCTTGCCCCATTGCATTGATGCCGGCTTTCACACGAGGCACGTAGCCGTGGTGATCGGCACCCCAAATATCAATCACGGTTTCAAAACCGCGTTCAAGTTTGTTCAGGTGGTAAGCTATGTCGGAAGCAAAGTAAGTTGTTTGGCCATTGTCACGAACAACGACTCGATCTTTTTCGTCACCAAAGTTTGTAGAACGGAACCAGAGGGCACCGTCTTTTTCATAGACATGATCATTCTTTTTCAGTAACTCAATGGCTTTGTGTACCGTATCACCTTCTTGTGATTCCATCAGGCTGCGTTCAGAAAACCATTGATCAAACTCAACACCAAAGTGTTGTAAATCATCTTTAATATCAGCAAGGATATAATTTAGACCCAGATCAAAAACAAATCGGTAACCATCACCTAATAATGTTTTTGCATGTTCAATAATGGCATCAATATATTCTTCTTTGTCGCCACCTTCAGGTTCATCTTTAGGTAACTTTTCTGCAATTGGCCAACTGTGTTTAAATTTGTCTGCATTCTCTCGGTGTAAGGTTGCTGCAACATCCCAAACGTAATCACCTTTATACCCATTCGCAGGAAAATCGAATTCTTCACCACAAAGTTCTAAATAACGTAACCAAACACTGGCGCAAAGGATATCCATTTGGCGGCCGGCATCGTTAACGTAATATTCTCGATGTACTTGATAACCTACTGTCGATAGTAAGTTAGATAAAGTGGCACCATAGGCAGCCCCGCGACCATGACCTACATGTAAGGGACCGGTTGGATTAGCTGAAACAAATTCGATTTGTATATTTTTACCTTTCCCTATGTCACTTTGTCCGAAAGTATCAGCGGCTTCAATTATTTGTTTAACGATAGAAGAAGTGGCATTGGAATTTAAATAAAAGTTGATAAACCCAGGCCCGGCAATTTCGACTTTATCTACTATTTCTGATACAGGAATGGCAGCAACAATCGCTTCAGCAATATCGCGAGGCTTTGATTTAGCTGGCTTGGCTAACATCATCGCTAGATTACAAGCAAGATCACCATGTGACGGGTCCCGGGTATTTTCCAGTTGAATATTAATATTCAAATCTTCTGGTAATGTACCTTGAGATTGTAACTGGCTAACAGCTTGTTGAAGTAGTTGCTTGATTTCGGATTTCATAAAATATGGGGATCTTTGGTTTATATAATGTTGGTTACAGGAAAAAATAGCTATTATAGCGCCTGATCGGGATTACTTATAGGCTTAATACATCTCCTGCGGATCGACATCGACGGACCATTTAACTTTCTTACGATTGGGTAAACTTTCTATTAGTGGCAACCAATAATGGAGCAGTTTTTGTAAGCTATTTCGGTTGGTGGACTGGCACAACATCTGGTAACGATAGCGTCCTGCTCGGCGCGTCATGGGCGCGGGGAATGGGCCATAAATTTCAACTGCTTCGACAATACTAGCCTCAATGTTGTTGGTCGTTTGCCGTGCTGCTTGAAGTAATTCCATCGGTGCCATTTCATCAATGGCTTCAGCTCGAATAAGTACATGGTAACTAAACGGTGGTAAGGCAGCTTGTTCGCGCTCGGTGAATAAGTCTTTACAAAAATCGGGATAGCTATGATGTTGCAAGTCTTCAAGCAAAGGGTCTTCTGGGTGACAGGTTTGAATAATCACTTCACCACGTTGTTTTTCGCGCCCGGCACGTCCAGCGACTTGTAATATCAATTGGCCCATTCGTTCGCTGGCGCGGAAGTCGGCACTGTATAAACCTTGGTCGGCACTTAAGATACCCACCAGCGTTACCCGTGGAAAGTGATGTCCTTTAGCGAGCATTTGAGTGCCAAGTAAAATATCGGTTTTAGCGTCTTTGGCTTGTTCGAGTTTACTTTCAAGCTCACCTTTTTTGCGAGTACTATCACGGTCGATTCTTAAGATGGTTTTATCCGGAAATAATTCTGCGAGTGATTCTTCAACACGTTCGGTACCCATACCAACGGGGCTAAGTTCATTATGCAGACCGTTGGTTTTGCAGTCAGGGCATTGAGTAGGTATTGGTTGTTCATTACCACAATGGTGACAACGTAAACGCTGTGCTTTTTGGTGCAAGGTAAAAAACGCATCGCAACGAGAACAATGAGAAAGCCATCCACATTCATAGCACATCAACACGGGAGCAAAGCCACGTCTGTTTAAAAAGAGTAGAACTTGATTACCGCGCTCCAGATGTTCTCTAATGCGTTGGGTAAGTTGTGCTGAAAGACCATTTTCCAATTTTTGACTGCGTACATCGAGTAAATGTATATCAGGTAAAATTGCATCACCTGCACGCTTGTTAAGTTCCAGCTTAGTAAACCGATTTTGTTCAACGTTATATAAGGTTTCTAAAGAAGGTGTGGCTGAGCCGAGTATAATGGGTATCTCTGCATTACGTGCGCGCATAATGGCGACATCTCTTGCTGAATAACGTAAACCATCTTGTTGTTTTAGTGATAAGTCATGTTCTTCATCAATAAGCACCAAACCTAAATTTTTAAACGGTGTGAATATGGCCGAGCGCGTTCCGATAAGAACGCTGGCATCGGCCGACTTAATCGCAAGCCAATTATTTAAGCGTTCTGTGTCATTCATCGAAGAATGCAACACGGCGATTGTTGCGTTTAGATGGCGCTTGAAACGTTCGACCAATTGAGGCGTGAGTCCAATTTCAGGCACGAGCACGAGTACCTGTTGCCCTCGTTGAATGACTTCAAGAATAACCTGCATGTAGACTTCAGTTTTACCACTTCCGGTAATGCCTTCTAATACAAAAGTTTGATGCTTTCCTAGAGAAGCTCTGATGGTATCAGCGGCATGTTGTTGCTCTGAATTTAATGGGTGTAATGGCTCCGCGATTGCCGGTGCGCTAGTAAAAATAGAGCTTGGTTGAACTTGTTCAACGAGGCCTTTTTCTTCCAAACGTTTCATACTATCGCGCCAATTATCCAAAGCCTGGTTTAATTGTGAAGGAGTATGGGGTATTCGCTGGGCCATCGCTGATTTTAGATAATCTAATATCAATCGTTGCTTAACGGCACGACCTAAACTCTCCGTTTCGACTCGCAGGCCTTGTACGGTGAGTTGCCAGGCATTTTCAACGACTAACTCAGTGGGTTTGCCTTGTCGTAACAGTGCTGGCAATGCATGGCTATACACTTCGCCAATAGGATGTTGGTAGTAGCGACTCATCCATGTGAGCAATTCAATGATGTCATCAGGGATACAAGGTGTGTGATCAATTACTTCAACAATGTTCTTGAGTTTATGTAGAGCAAAATTGGTTTCTTGGTGGGTACTAAGGACAACACCAATAAGCTGTTGACGTCCAAACGGGACTAAAACACGCATTCCCATTTGGATTGTTGAATTATTAATAGGTGCTGGAACAATATAATCAAAAATTTGACGTAAAGGCTTTGGAACCGCGACCTGAATAATAAAAGGGTTCGTTTGATTACCCTTAAGATTGTTATCTTGTTGGTGTTCTGAACTAAAGAGAGAGTCTTGCATGGGGCGTACGTTACCAGAAGTTTTGCAGGCATGAATAGTATTGATAATAACATTCAACACATTGTACAAAAATAGAACAAATATATAAATTTTAAAGTGAGTTAGATATTTGTCTTAAGGTAAATTCTAGAATAATTGGGCTAAGGCCTTGTTGTTTTGTAGAGTACTTTGTTATCCACAATTCCTGTGGATAACTTTGTGGATGGAATTGTGTAATAGAACAAAAGTCCGCATGAATGCTACACTTTTGTTACATTGGTTAAAAATTAATCACATAGATAATTTTGTATGTATTTCAGTAGGTTACATTGTTTTTATAGGTTGTAATTGTTTATATGTTGGCTTTTGAGCATCCAAAATCCGCAGTGAAATTTAATGAATATTAGCTGTGAATAACATTCGAAATAATTTTAATAAAGGGCTTGTATTTCGTTTTTAATTTGTTAAAAGCGATTTTACTTTCAAGGTCGATTTTAGTGAGATCGTTAAAAATGGCTCTAATTCTATATTCTTAAAATAGCTCTTAACATTTCAAAAAGAGGGCTTTTTTGTTCTCATCTTCGGTTTTACTTTGCTGTATCGGCACTATATTGAATGGTAATTTTTTCTTGGTAAGGGTTTGGTGGTTGCGGTGTTGATTGAATCTCAGGGCTATCAAGTGGAGGGCTATTAGTCTCAGCATTTCCGAAATCTTGTTTTTGGGTTTGTGTAGTGCTGGGGGCTTTTTCGTTTGTCAGTTGGTTTTCAGCTTTTGGCTGATTTTTAGCTGCCACTTTGTCGTTATCTTCGAAAGAAGTAAATAAGGTAACTGATGCTTCATATTGAACAGGGATAGAGGGGCTTGATGGTTTGTTGCTCGTTGGGTTCTCAAGTAATTTTACATTCTCACGAGCAATATTTTCCTTCAATTGAAGTTCATGCTGATGCAAGCTTTCGAGCATATTTTCGTGTAATTGAACTAACCTTTCAGTGAGCCACGGGCGAGGCTGCCAGCTCTTCTTAAAAAATATTTCTAACCAATAGTAAAATTTGGCCGGCTCAGTTTCTGAAAGATTTTGTACTAAAACGGGATTGCGCCATGGATTGTATGCTTTTTGATTTTTAACCTTTAATATTCTTGTGCTAGATAAAATATAGGGTCCGTTATCTGTTAATTTAGGAAAAGATTCTAGTAAGTCTTTAGCGCACTGATAGTCATAGTTATGCATAATCCAGCGTGCAGCGGCTTCAAAGTCTGCTTCATCGGGTTGTAGCACCCAACTTTGTGGTTCAAACGAAACAGGGATGTAGATAGCTTGTTGTTGCTCTATTGGTAAATTGGATGAAAGTTGTTTAATTTTTTTTAATTTACGCAGTAAAAATTCCGTCTGTTTTAATGCGGTGGTGTGTTCATTAAAAACAGGTTGATGCAAAAATAAATAATAGGAATTAAGACCGTAGTTTTTAATCGTTTGACAATTAACGATAAAATTTTCTTTTAAGTTAACGCTATCAGCAACAGCTATGGGTTGGTACAAAATAAAGAGAGATGAAAATAGTATAAGGGCGGTATTAATGTTAAATTTTTTCAAGGTTGACCTACAAATAAGAAATAAAGTGTAAATCCATATACAGTGCCATCCAATTGATAAGTATATGAAGCTTTTACAATAAAAGCACCTTTACCGGGCACATTGGTGTATAAATTTTTGAAATCGTGTAGGCCGGTTTTAAATACACCTTGTATTAATCAGGCTATTTTAAGCAAATTTACGCAACTCTCTAGTTCTACTGTGGAAGCGGATGTCCTATACTCTCCTAAATATCAAATTGAGACATAATAACTTGAGATATATCGATTTTAATAATTAAGGAGAAATACGATGGCAGCTTATAAATGTGAAAAGTGCGGTATGAGTATTGGTACGATGACTTGCGGCGAATGTGGGAAAGATCTTGTACACGGTATTATTACCGCTGATGATGGACAGGAAATTCATGTCTCAGAATGCCCCGATGGACATGGTAAAGTGAAGTCACCAATGTGCTGTGGCCAGGATATGACAAATACTGATTAATGGTTTTCAATTAATTGTGCTAAAAAACCATCCTTCACACGATGGTTTTTTTACATCTATACGCTGCTATTTATCAATTTCAAAATAATGGACACTGAATAGATCGTCAGTATCAGTCCAAACATTAATAGCTCTGAACCCCGCCTCTTTTGCAAGTGCTTGAAACTCATTTATGGTGTATTTGTATGAGCTTTCAGTATGAATGGTTTCATCTTTTTTAAACTCAAAATGATGCTCGCCAATTGAAACAGTATGCGCTTCTTCACTAACGAGATGCATTTCTATACGCCCGAGTTTTTTATTGTAAAAAGCGTGATGATGAAACTTTTCGGTATCGAAAGTTGCGTTAAGCTCCTCCGATATTCGTGTTAACAGGTTTTCATTAAAAGCAGCAGTAACGCCTTCATTGTCATTGTATGCAGCATTTAGAATATTAATATCTTTTTTAAGATCAACGCCTATAAGTAAACCGCCATCAGACTCAAGAACATTTGCAAGATTGGTTAAAAACTTTACTGCATGTTCAGGATCAAAGTTGCCGATACTAGAGCCTGGGAAAAATGCAACTTTACGCGCTTTTTTATGGCATGGCGGCAGTGGAAATGGGCTTGTATAGTCAACACAGGCTGCATGAACATCTAGCCACGGGAATTCCGATGCAACATCTTTAGCTGCAAGTTTTAAATAATCTTTAGAAATATCCAAAGGCATATAGGCTTTGGGGTTAACGGCGTCCAGCATCACTCTTACTTTTTGACTGCTGCCACTGCCTGGTTCGATTAATAAACAATCTTCACCAACATGTTCGGCAATTTCATCTATGTTTTGTTCGAGTATCGTCATTTCAGTTCGTGTTGGGTAGTACTCGGATGTTTCACAGATAGCATCAAATAATTGAGAACCTTTTTCATCATAGAAAAACTTAGGTGCGATACTTCGGGGAGATTTCTTCATCCCGTTAATCACTTCTTCTTGTAAGTCCGTTATCTCCGGATGGAAGTCATAAAAACTGATGCTGGTTTGATCATTTTGAATATTTTCACGCTGTGTCGTTGTCATTAGAAATCCTTCGCTAATCGAAAGCCGCTGAACTGCCAGCGTTCATGTGGATAAAAAAAGTTACGGTAGGTCGTTCGTAAGTGATCTGTTGGGCTGATGCATGAACCACCGCGTAAAACCATTTGGCTGCTCATGAATTTGCCGTTGTACTCACCTAGTGGCCCAATCGCGGCATGGTAACCCGGGTAGGCAGCATAGGCACTTTGCGTCCATTCCCATACATCACCAAACATTTGTTGTAAGTTATCTTCATTTGCATCATCTCGAGATGATTGAGGTTGTAAAATACCTGTTTCACGAAAATTACCTTCAATGGGTAAACTGCTAGCAGCAAATTCCCATTCGGCTTCCGTCGGTAATCGTACGCCTGGCTGAGTTAAGTTTACCCAACGTGCGTAGGCTGCGGCCTCATAAAAACTGATATGAGAAACAGGCGCATTGAGATCGACTTTTTGCATGCCGCAAAGTGTCATGTAAAACCAGTCGTTATTAATTTTTTTCCAATATAACGGAGCTTGCCAGTTTTGCCCTTTAACAATTTGCCACGCATCCGATAGCCATAGCTCAACTTGTTGATAGCCACCGGCCGCAATAAATTTAAGATACTCACCATTCGTAACCGGTTTTGATGCGAGCATAAAATTTTGTAGAAGAACTTTGTGCTTTGGACCTTCATTGTCATATGAAAAATTTTGATAAGTCGATGTTTCTTCTGCATAGACATTGTGGGTAACACCGATGGATTTAATGCCACCATCAAACTCAATCCAGTTAATTTTAGACTGTTTTGTATTTTGCTTGTTATCTTTAGACTTTGAATCGTGATTTTGTAAATGTTGCTTGTAAGTTGGCTGTAATGGATTGCTGGCGAAGATGTGTTTAATGTCAGTCAGTAATAATTCCTGATGTTGTTGTTCATGATTAAGTCCGAGTATGGTTCTCGATATGATCTCTTGGCGTTGAGAATGATTTTTCTGTGATAATAATTCATGCATAGCATTATCGACATAGGCGCGATATTGATAGACCTCATTAACAGTAGGGCGTGATAATAAACCACGTTGGTCTCGAGGGTGGTAGTTGCCAATAGTGTCGTAATAGGAATTAAACAAAATTGCGTATTTTGGATCGTACTCCAGATAGCCGCCATTAAAAGGCTTTAGCAATAGAGTTTCAAAAAACCAGCTAGTATGCGCAAGATGCCATTTTGGTGGGCTTACTTCCGGCATAGTTTGTATGCCGTAGTCTTCTATCTCAAGCGGCTGACATAAATATTCACTATCATGCCGAACACGACTGTAATATTTTAGAATATCCTCGGGGATTGAATCACTACTAGCTTGATTATTAGAAGCCTGACTTTGTTTAGTCTTTTTGTTTTTAGCTTGCTTAGGTTGAGCTTGTTGGTCTTGAGTTGCGCTAATATCCATTGTATAAACTCTTCGTAACAGTAATTAATGTTTAACTGGTTCCGTTGACACCAATAAATATAACATTTGCAGCCGAATCTCTTAGCGGAATTAAAGCTTGATAACTGGC
>Ga0316204_10009690_pt1 | contig 12743 bp, 5 predicted proteins | sample 6monrhotite_MG_2_FD_205661 | JGI IMG/M metagenome (GOLD analysis project Ga0316204, IMG submission 205661) | Microbial mat bacterial communities from mineral coupon in-situ incubated in ocean water Damariscotta River, Maine, United States -... | ecosystem: Environmental > Aquatic > Marine >...
ATGTGGATTCTGGGTGGCACCGAAAATTATTACTTCGGCGACGAGAAGAGCCTGAAAAACGACGTCTGGTCATCGAGCGACGGCAAGACCTGGGAATTGGCCACGGACAACGCACCCTGGTCGCCGAGGGCGTATCATGCGGCGGTGGTACATGACGGAAAAATGTGGGTCCTGGGGGGCGGGAACTACGTGCCGGAGTATTCAGCAAACAACGACGTCTGGTGTTCCGAAGACGGCAAAAATTGGACGCAAGTCACGGCGAAGGCGCCCTGGGGTCCGCGACTCTGGTTTTCAGCAGTCACCTATCGGGATCGAATTTGGGTGCTGGGAGGGTGGTCCAACAATCCCCAGACGAATCTGGGGGACGTCTGGTATTCGCGCAACGGTCGGGATTGGACGGAATTGAAATCGGAGATGATTTGGAAAGCACGGCACGAACATTCCGCCTACGTGTTTCAGGACAAATTGTGGATCGCGGGAGGACACGCACTGCCGCTGAATAATGAAGTGTGGTCGCTGGATGTCAGTTCCAAATGGCTCGACGACCATTGAGGCCGACTGCCGAATTCTGACAAAAACTTGACTGCGTGAAAAAGTTCGGTACGATGGCGTTCAGGTGTAAGCCTTCGCACGGCCAGCGCGAGGCGCCGGATCAACGTGCCAAGGAGTTCGCCACTCGACATCCCGTCCTATCATGAGGTGCTCGCCATGATGTCCGTTCGACTTGCAAACCGTTGCACTTCCAGCTCGGTCAGCGATCGATTCCGTATTGCGTTTCCACCTTGCGCTCGAATTCTCACGGCCCGGTTTCTCACAGACCGATGCGCAATCAGATGGGCGAACGTCGCAAATCCTATGGATTTCCCTAATTCCGTCGAAGAAATTTAGACAATTCGCGAAAGACAAGAATCTTAGTTCTTGAGTGATCAAGTTCCGAATCCTTGAAACACCCCTCCTGTAATTCTATAGAGGCCGCTCATGACCGCAGCGAATGAAACCCCGGATGTTTCCGCGTCGCCGGAGGAAATCCAAGCCGTCGACCAATTGAATGCGCAATACCAACACATCTGCGGACAAATGGGGGGCGTGATTGTCGGGTTAGAGGATGTGGTCGAGCAAACGATGATCGCGATCCTGTGCCGCAGCCATTGCATTTTGCAGGGCATGCCGGGCTTAGCAAAAACGATGTTGGTCTCGACGCTGTCGTCACTGTTGCACCTGTCGTTTCGCCGGATTCAATTCACACCCGACCTGATGCCGGCCGACATCACTGGGACCGACGTCTTGGAAGAGGATCACACGACAGGCAAACGGGTGTTTCGATTCATCAAAGGTCCGCTATTTGGCAATATCATTCTGGCTGACGAAATCAACCGCACCCCGCCCAAAACGCAAAGTGCCCTGTTGGAGGCGATGCAGGAACGGCAACTGACCATCGGCGGCGAGACCTATCCGCTCCCCGATCCCTTTTTCGTGTTGGCCACACAAAACCCCATCGAGCAGGAAGGGACCTACACGTTGCCTGAAGCGCAGTTGGACCGTTTCATTTTTAAGATTCAGCTTGGCTATCCGTCCTTCGAAAACGAAATTGAAATCTGCAAGCGGGCGACGACTGAATATGCCGCTGAAACGAAACCTGTGCTGACCGCCGAGCAATTGATTCAGATGCAAAACGTGGTGCGCAAAGTGCCGGTGGCGGACCATGTTTACAAGTTTGCCGTTACGTTGGCACGGATGACGCGGCCCGAGGAAGGGAAACTTCCCGACGATCTGCGGGACATGGTGCAATGGGGCGCCGGACCGCGGGCCAGTATTTTTCTCTTAATGGCGGCCAAAGCGCGGGCGATTCTGCACAAGCGCTATCACGCGACCGCCTCGGATGTCGCCCACGTGGCGCTGCCGGTCTTGCGGCACCGGATCATTCCCACGTTCAACGCCGAAGCAGCGGGGGTTTCGACCGACGACATCATCCGCAAACTGATCGCCCAATTGAAACCGCCGCAATCACGACAAGAACGTCAAGGGGCCGTCGTGGCCGGGAGGTAGTTACAGTAGTGGCCGGTGGTTAGTGGCCAGTGGCCAGAGAAAAAAGCAACGGTGATCATTTTTCCTGCAGTCTAAAGCCTAAAGCCTATCCCCTTATGTCAACCGCGCCGAACGGTATTGAGCTTTTGGATTCCGAAGCCTTGGGCAAGGTCGGGAACTTGGAATTGTTGTCGACGAACGTTGTCGATGGCGTCTTGTCCGGGTTGCATCGCTCGACGCTCAAAGGAGGCTGCTTCGAATTTGCCGAGCACCGCGCCTATTCCGCCGGCGATGAAATCCGTCTGATTGATTGGCGGGTCTATGCCAAGAGCGATCGCTATTACATCAAGCAGTTCGAGGAAGAGACGAACCTGCAAGCGGTGATGGTGGTCGACGCCAGCGGGTCGATGCAATACGGGCACTCGACGGTCTCCAAACTGGACTACGCGCGAATGGCGTGTGCCTGTCTGTCGCGGCTGATGTTACGGCAGCGCGACGCGGTTGGTATTGCGCTGATTGACCAAAAGATGCGGCAATACATTCCCCCTCGAGCGCACGCGCATCATTTGCAGGCGATTCTCGATGCTCTGCGCAGGAACGAGGCGGGGGGCATGACCTCGTTGGCGGGTAACCTGCAGGAAGTCGCCCGCCGTATCAAACGCCGCGGCCTGATTGTGATTTTCTCCGACTGTTTTGGAGAATTGGAGCCTTTGAAAAAGGCGATCCACCACCTGCGATTGCGGGGGCATGAGGTCTTGATTTTTCATGTGTTAGCCCCCGAGGAACGGACGTTTCCGTTTGATCGTTTTTCGCAGTTTGAGTGTTTCGAAGAAGATGGCCTGCGGATCGATCTCGATCCACCGTCAGTCCGACGGGCCTACTTGGAGCGGATGCGGGTTTATTTGGAAGACTTGCAAGAGAGCTGTGCGCGGCTGGCGTGCGACTACGTGCCGCTTTCGACGGAAGATAAATTGGGAGACACATTGGCGTATTACCTCAATCGCCGTGCGGCTCGCGTTAAAAAATAAGTGGCCCCTTATTTGTGTTGGGCCACGCAAGAGGCACACGTCTCCCCTCAAAAAACGAACAGCTCACTAGGACGATAATGAGTTTTTTAAGTGGCATATTTCTATGGGCGTTACCGTTAGTAGCGGTTCCCGTGTTGATCCATCTGTTCAATCGCCGCCGCCGCGAAGTCGTGCAGTGGGGGGCCATGCAATTTTTGTCCGACAGCCTCACAAAAAAGCGGCGGATCATGCGGGTCGATGACTTGATCCTCATGGTGTTGCGGGCGCTGGCGGTGTTGATGATCGTGGCGGCTCTTGCCCAGCCGATGGTGCAGTCACAATGGTTTGGTAGCGCAGCTGGGCGGGATGTGGTGATTGTCATCGACACGTCGCTCTCGATGTCGCGAGAACTCGACCAGGGAACGGTGTTCGACCGGGCTATTGAACGGGCGAACGACTTGTTGGCCGAATTGGGCGATGGAGATACCGTGCGCGTGTTGCTAGCCGGAAATCGCCCGCGCTGGCTGACCTCCTCCACCACAGTGGTCGATGCCGGCACGACCGAGCAACTCAGGCATGCACTCTCTGAATTGGAACCGACGTTGGCCACAGCCGATTTGTTTTCGGCCGTACAAATGGCGGCTGATGCCGTGCCGGCGAGCAGTGCGACATCGCGAACAATCGCGGTCTTGACCGACGGCAGTCGGCATGGTTGGCAAAGTGATGCAACCGCTGCTTGGACCGGCGTTGAGCGACTCGTCGAGCAAACCGCAATTCCCACAGTGGTGAACGTGTTGGAATTGACGGACATTGACGCCGAATGGACGAACCTTTCGGTGGACCAGTTACAAACATCACGAAAGCTGGTCGGCGTCGATGACGAATTCACCGTGCGGGCCGTGCTGACCAATCGCGGTCCGCAACCGACAGAGGCCATGTTGTTAAATTGGGAGTCCGACGGCGAACCGTTGGGAGTCACTTCTATTGAGCCGCTCGCGCCGGGGCAGTCGGTCACGATTCCTTTTCAACACGAGATAGAAGAGGCCGGCGTCAGTTCGATCCAATGCCGCGTCGACGGCAAAGACAATTTGAACGCCGACAACGTCGGTTCACTCGTTGTCGAGGCGGTCGAGCGGGTGCCGTTATTGATCCTGCGTCCCGAGGACGACGAAATCAATGGCCGCAGCGAATCCAGTTATCTGTTGGCAGCTCTGGGGCAAGTTCAATCGGTTGATGACGAGGAGCCAGACGCGATTTCCGTCTTTCAACCGTCCGTCGCCAATTTCGACGAATTGGAATTGCTGACATTGACCGATTATTACGCGGTCGTTTTGGCCGATGTCCCGCAGCTGTCCGACGAGACCACTGAACAGTTGTCGGATTATGTGCGGGGCGGCGGCGGTTTGTGGATCGCGCTCGGCGAACAGGCTGATGTAGAGACCTACAATACTCTGCTATATCAAGAGGGCCAAGGCGTCGCACCTTTGTTGTTAGAAGAGCCGACAGGCGATGCCAACAATCGCGACAAGTTTGACTTGGTCCATCCCCCCGAAACGGAACATGTGGCGACAGAATTGTTGGGCGATACGCAGCGCCTCGATGTCGACGAAGTCAAAATCTATCGCCGTCACCAATTCCGTAATCCAGGATCCGATAGCGACATTTCTGTGTTATTGCGTTCCGACCGCGGGGCAATTTTGGCGGCAGAAAAATACTCAGGCGAGGGGCGTGTGATTGCGCAGTGCATGCCAGTCGGGTTGAGTTGGAGCAATCTGCCGTTGTGCCAAGTTTATGTACCGATGGTGCACGAATGGCTGTGGTACCTGTCCGAGCCGGCGGTCGCCAAACGCAATTTGCAGCCGGGGGAACCGCTTCTCTTTTCTCAGGACGTCGGACAAAAGGAATCGACGGCGTTATTGCAGCCGCCGGTCGGTGAGCCGATCGAGTTATTGCCGGAATTGACCGACCGCCATGAAGTTTTCCAATATCACCGGGCCTATTTGCCGGGCGATTATCTGCTGACGGTCAATCCCGGTGCGAATTCCGAAGTTCAGGTACCGTTTTATGTTCTGCGGGACGCCGCTGAATCGGATTTGACGCCTCTGGACGAACCGCAGCACGCGCTGTTGGCTCAAGCGGGCGGACTGCGATTTACCGAGGAGTTGTTGTCGGTGCCGGCGGGGCATGTTGTGGAAATCCGCCGCGAGCCGATTTGGAGTATGTTGTTGACAGCGTTTTTGCTGTTCATCGTTGTGGAGATGTTGATTTCCGCTTGGTCGACGAACCGACGGTACGCATACCGCGCGGCGCCAACCGTGTGATGAACACTCAACCCGCAGAATTGTTGGCGGACACGTTCACGTTTTCTTTCGAATTCAAAAAACACAATGACCGCGCCGCAAACTGAAACGATCGAAAAATTCGCCTTCGAAGGCCCGATAACCGTTACACAAGCGGTGCTGTTGGCCGCTGTCTTGGCGGCACTGTTTGGTTGGACGTTGTGGCGTGAAGGGCGATTGACGCGGCGGTGGTTGATCCCCCTGTTTTGGCTGTTGCGGGCGGCAATGTTGGGAGTCGTGTTGTGGATGTTGTTGGGGCCGACGCATGTGACAATCAAACAACATACGACTCCCCGCACAATCGCCATCTTCGCCGACAATAGCGGCAGCATGGAAGTGGTCGACGCGCCGCGTGCCTTAGAAGATTGGCGGTGGGCGTTGGCGCGCCGAAAGAGCGGCGCATTGCATCCGTTAGAGGCGTGTGATCGTGCACGAATTTCCGCCGTGGCCGCCGAACGACATTTCCGCAGTGCTACCGACGCTCTCGAACGGGGCGTCCAAGACAATTCCCTCGGACGTGCGGTAGCTGCGTCCCATCGCTGTGCACTGCGGCTGCAAGAATACCTGGACACTGTCAAAGATGTTCCCGCCAGCTCACGATTTGCCGCGATCGTACAGGATCAACTCAATGACGTCGCCGTGCTGATCCCCGAATTGGGTACGCTCTCGGAGGAGCTGCAATCATCGCCGTTAGTGCCACAGGATCGCACGGCTAAGATGTATGCCATGTTGCCGCGCTTAGAACGGGTCACGCGTGGCGTAGAACGGTTGTCGGTCATGGCCGATCAGGAGGGAGACGCGTTTTTCAATTCGCAATCCAATACTCCGCTACAAAACGAACTGGCCTACAGCCGCCGCGACAAAGTCATGCAGTTGTTGAACTCGGCCGAAGAGACTTGGTTGAAAGAGTTGTCCGATTCGGTACGCATCCGGCGGTATCTATTATCCGACGCCGCCAATGCTGTCGCTGACGCGACTTGGGAGATTCCTGAAGATCCCGCATCCGCTGAAGCCAACGACGATCCGGCGCTACGGATCACCAATCTCACCGCTGGTTTGGAGCAATTGAGCCGCGATGCCGCCGGTGAGGATGTCGCGGCGGCAGTCATCTTTTCCGACGGACGACACAATGCGGTAGAAGGCCGGCCTCCCCGAGACGTGGCAGCCGGCTTGGGAAAACTACCCGTTCATGTTGTTCCGCTGGGCATGGCCGATGTGTTACGGGACGTGATCGTGCATCATGTCGACGCACCGTCGGCGGTCGCCAAGGACGACCTAATTTCCATTGAGGCGATTGTCACAACGTATAAGTGCGAAGGCGAAACGTTGGATATAGAATTGCTGCATAAGGATCGTGTCATCGACCAGCAACAAATCACCGTTGCCTCGGACCGAGCGGACCACCGCGTTTTGTTCTCAAAAGTAGCGGATGAATTCGGGCGACATGCCTTTCAGCTGCGTGTAAAACCACTCGTCGACGAAACCAACAACGACAACAACTACGCCGCCTTCGAGGTGGAGACGATCGAGGATTCGATCCGCGTCTTATTGGCCGACAACCTGCCCCGCTGGGAATTTCGTTATCTGTCAAATCTGTTCACCCGCGACAAAAGTCTCGAATATGAACAATTGCTGTTTGCACCAGAAATTGCCGGGACGGGGCGGCTGCAACGACTGCCGGAATTTCCCCGCAAAGTGGAAGAGTGGAGCTATTACCGTATGGTGATCCTGGGGGATGTCACCCCCCGACAACTCGATCGCGACAGCCAAGAGGCGCTGCGAGAATATGTGACTCGCCAAGGGGGCACGCTGGTCATCATCGCCGGGCAGGAAGCAATGCCGCACGCCTTTCAAGGAGAACCCTTGGAAGAATTGATTCCTGTCGAGGAGTCGTCGGAGATTGCCGATCGCAAGAATGGCTTTCACCTGCAACTGACGGCCGAAGGCAAAATGGCCGACGCTCTGCAAATTGGCGAAGATGCTTTCAGCGGGGATCGGATTTGGCAAGAGATGTCGCGGTCGCTGCCGGTTTATTCCATGTCGGACTACAGCTATCCCAAGCCGACCAGTCATACCTTGATTCGTGCTGTGGCGGCGGGTGGGACGGATAGCGGGGACTCGGGACGGGCCTTTTTGTGCTGGCAAATGGTGGGCCGTGGACGGGTGGTTTATTTGTCGGCACCGACGACCTATCAACTGCGGATTCGCAATGGCGATCGGTACCACCACCAGTTTTGGGGGCAACTCATTCGTTGGGCGATCGCCCGCGACCTGTCGACCGGTTCCAAAACGGTTCGTATTCAGACCGACAAATCGACCTACAACACGGGCGAGGGTGTCGAAGCGATTGTGCAATTGCGAAATCTGAATGGTGCACCATTTACCGGAGCACAGCTTGAGGCACGCGCGCAACAAAACGGCAAAGTCGCAGCTTCAGTACCGCTGACCGAGGACACAAACATCCCCGGGCGCTACACGGGACGCTTTGACGGGTTAGCAGTCGGTTCTTATGCCGTGGCTGTAACCGGCAGTGACGTCGAGGACCTGCTGAGATCCGAAAAAGCCGAAGGCCCGATTGAAACACCGATTTCGATAGATCCCACATTGTCCATGGAAATGGGAGATACGCGTTCCAACCGACCCTTGTTGGCACAGATCGCCGAATTGACCGGCGGACAGGTTGTCCCACCAACCGCAGTGAGCGAAGTGTTGCAAACAATCAATCTCTCGCCGCACGTGACGGAAGAGACGTCGCGACAGGCATTGTGGGATAGTTGGTTGTGTTTTTGGGTTGTCTTTCTTTGCTTAGCCTTGGAATGGACAATTCGCAAAATGACCGGCTTGGCGTAATGTGTAGGGTTGCCACCAGTAGGTTGTTGTGGTTTCCCTCAGAAAAACTGTTAAAATGGATCGTCCTGCCCAACGCTTGTAGTTGAAGGAGTCGCACGATGTCGACGACCACGCGCTCTGTTGAAGTTCCCGCTCCCGTCCGCCAAAAGTTGCGCGATGTCCGAGGCCGCAATACGAAGTTGCGTTTTCTGGCCGGTGCGATGACTGCGCTCGCGGGGTTCCTGGCGGTGATGATGGGCGCCATGTTGATCGACTGGCTGTTCACGCTGTTTAGTACCTCCATGCGTACGATGTTGACGGTCATCTCGTTGTCCGCCGGTGGCGTGTTATTACTCGCCTGGGGTCTGCGCCCCCTGCTGGCGCGGTACCAACTGGGCGACGTGGCCCGCGAAGTCGACGAGGCAGTTCCGGAACTGGAAGAGCGTTGGTCAACGGTCGCGGAGTTTTCTGAAAATGACGATCCGCTGGAAATGCGGGGCGCGGAGGCGATGATTCAAAAAGTCGCCCGCGAAGCTGCTGATCTGGAGCACGTCGTAACGGCAGAAGCGGTCGTTAAAACCAATCGCGTGCGGCACGGTGCTTATATTCTAGGCGGCATCTCCGCTGTGTTGTTATTGGCGATGGCCGCGGATTGGCAACAGACGTCGGTGCTGATCCGGCGATTTTGGATGCCCGCGGCCAATATTAGTGTGACCCAAGTCACGGCCGTCACGGGCGATACCCTCGTCGGCGAAGGTGAATCGCTGCAATTGCAAGCGACGGTAAAAAACGGACGGCAAGTATCGGCGTTCCTGTTCATGCGCTATGCCAACGGAGACGCATCCGACCCTGTTGAGTTGTTTCCCACGAAAGGCGATCAAACGGCTTTCGCTCATGACGTGCCGGCGGTCGAAGAGTCATTCGAATACCGCATCCGCAGCGGCGACGGCCAAACGGCGTGGCACAAGGTCACGGTTGTCGAACGTCCACGAATAGCAGCGATTGATTTCCGTATCACTCCGCCCGAGTACAGTCAATTAGAGGCGGTTCACCAACAGGGACTGCCCCGCAAAATCAAGGCGTTGGAAGGCAGCCGACTGGACGTGTCATTTCAAGCCAGTACGGCCTTATCGACGTTTGAAATGCTGCTGGGAGATGACCAGTCCGTCTCTTTGTCGGCCAACAGCGATGGGAGATATGTTTTTTCCAAACTGCTGACCAAACCGCTCACCTTCTCGCCGCTATTGACCAGCGAGCATGGTTTAAAAAACGACAGCCCGCCGACCTGTCGCGTGATTGTGTACCGCGACCGCGCACCACGAGTCAAAGTCACCACCCCCGATGCTGAAATCGCCGTCCGCCCCGATGACACGGTGACCGTCGAGTTCGCCGCCAAAGATGATTTTGGCATTACGAAAGCCGAGCTTGTCGTTTATGACGGACACGGCCCCGATGCGCAGGAATTGAAGGTCATTGAAATTCCGCTCGATGATCAAGCCGGCGCCGAAGCAATCGCCGGTGAGGTCGCACTGGAACTCAAAGAATTTGACCTCAAGCACGGTACGGAAATCAGCTACGCCGTGCGGGTCTTCGACACCAAACAAACTATGTCCGACACGCGTCCGGAGCAGGAAACGGCCGTCGCCGACGCGCAACTGGACCAAGGGCCAACCGCATCCGATGCACAAACAGCAGCCCAGGAACCGCAACCACCGAAAACAAATCCAGAGAACCAAGATCAAGTCGCCAGCAATGATCCAGCGGCTAACCCCATCGCCACCAAAACTGATAACACAGCAGCCGGCACCGAAAAAACTGTAACCGAATCCGAATCGTCAAACGACAAAAAACCTGGCGTCCCATCGCCGCAGGATCAAGCACCAACAAAACCCCAAAAAGAGGCGTCCGACGAAAACGAAGGTGGAAAAACCGGTTCCAAAACCACCGAGCCATCCAAACAAGCACAAGATCCTACTGGAAAGCAGCCAGCCGATTCCCAGCCGACTGCAAAAGACGATTCCACTGCAGCAAAGCCCGGCGAACCCAAAGCTGATCAGCAAACCGCGCCGCCCATACAAACTGCGCCGTCTCAGCCGGGGGAATCCAAGCCCAACGCAGCGAACAATCCCCCCAAACCTGCGGAGGTATCGCCGGCAGGCCCGCAGAAGTCACAAAGTCCACCAGCCAAGTCGGACGATGACGACCAGCAGAAACCAAGTGACCAGTTGGCGGGCGCCCCCAAGCCAGGTGATGAGATGACCCGCCGGACGTTAGATGTGGGCCAACGCAGTTCCAGTAAGCCGCTGCGGCTAATGATCGACGAATGGGCCGGTACGTTCGCCGGGCAGGCCCGCGAAAAACTGCAATTGGAAATCGACCCGGTCTTAAAGGAATTGGACGAACAACTCGCCGCTGCCGAACAACGCGTCAACCCGTTGGTCTCAGGCAGCCCCGACACCAATTGGGACGCAGGCAAGGCCAAATCGGCCGGGCAGGCTGACGGCCATCTCGCCGCCGGTGAAGCCACGATCCTCAAATTGCGAGAGAAGTCAGTCGATACACCCTATGCGTTTATTGGCCTGCAATTGATCAATATCGGCCAGGAGCACGTCGGTCCGGCCCGTGATCACTTAGCGGCGGTCACCGCCGAAGCGGCGGAATCGCGCGGCAAAGACTTGCAGCGCACACAACACCATATCCGTCGCGCCCGCGAGTTACTGGAACAACTGACGCACAAATATGAAGTTGTGAAACTCAACGAAAAGTTGGACGACACAATGGCGCAAATCAAAAAAATGCATCAGTTTTATGTTGAAGGGACATTCGCGTTATTGAAATCAAAAAAACCGACGCTGAATCCCAAAAGTCGTAAGTTTCTCGAATATGAAATGGACGAGGAATTTCGCAAGAAATATCAAGAATTGTTGGAGCGTAAACGGGACATTCAAGCCGAGCTGGCCAAGGCATTGGCCAATGACCCCCGTTTGTTACGGCGGTATATGGCGGCTACGCGGCTACAAGCCGATACGCTCAGAGATCAGTTGACCATACTCGCGCGGCGGCAGCAGGAGTTGAACGAACAGGTCGCTGCATGGGCTAAACTGCCCGAAGCCGAACGGACCGAATTGGCCAAACAGGATATTCGAACTTGGCAACAGCGTTCCTCCACGGAAATTGCCGAGGGGGCGGCGACTATGCTCGACAACTACGTCACGTGGATTCCGCTGGACTTGGATGTCAATGAGGGTGAGTTGGCAAAAATGCAGGAAGCAGCAACGATGCAGGCCACCACGGCACGGTCGTTGGCCGATGCCGCTGTCGGGGAAAACCCTGCGGACGCGCGGGAACAAGCAGAGTCCTTGCACCGACAACTGAAGGAGTTTCAAACGCGTTTGCCGGATGTCATGAACGACCATCCTGAACATAACCGTTTGGCGATACATGTCGCGAATCGTCTGGCGGAGGTGAAGAAACTCATCACACAAACCTCGGGATGGGTCTATCAGGCCAATACGGTCGCGGACGGGTTACATCATCTAGCGGCCGATGTGGAGCAAAACCGCATCGCCATCGATACGGCGCATCTGGCCGTCAAGCTGGAGAGTCTGGAATCGACGTTAGCCGGCATGCCGGACAATATTATTCATCTGGCACAAGACCTGTTTGTCACATTCGATGAACACTTACTGCCCGATCTGGTGGCGACGCAATTGGCACTGCAACAAAACCAATTGCCAAAAGCCGTCGAGCAACAGATCACGGTCTCACAGGAGTTTGCAAAAGCCGAAGAACAACTCGACGAGATCATGGACGGCATCATCAAAGCCTTGGACGCCGCTCCGGCGAATGCCAAGCTCGAAGGAGGGGACAATTTGCGGGCGAAGACGCTGGAGGAATTGTTGGCCATGCTCGAAGATGAAAAACTGGCCGCGGAAAATCTGGGGATCCCGCCTCGCCCCACGAACATCAACATCGAAAAAGATTGGCTTGCTCCGAATAGCGGACAGGGCGGCGGCGGTATGGCCGGCATGGCCCAAGGACAAGAAGCAGCAAAGAATTTATCCAAATTGCAACAAGAACTACGCAAGGCAAATCGGCGATTGAAACGGGTGAACGAATCGAAAGCGAATCCCCAAAACCGCCGCGATCAAATTCGTTGGAACACGCTGGCCTCGGAACTGGAAGACAAACTCCGCCAAGGCCGCGGCCATACCCCCCCAGAACAATACCGCCGCGCCATCGAACGCTATTTCGAAACCATCACCAAAGAAGATACCGCCAACGATACAACATCCCCATAACTGACGTAGGGTGCGTCACGACGCACCTTTCTCGCGCAGTTCGAACGACGTACAACTTCAGTGAACGGAGCCGGTCGAGGAGACCTGTGGTCAAAACTGTGCAGGGTTAGGAGCCCCGCGCATAACATGAGTCGCGGCTCAACGGGTGCCTCCCCCGATTAGTCAATTTCACAAACGACGGATTAGCCGATGCTGAATTTGTTTGCGGGCATTCCCGCTGATTTGCCCGACGAACTCACCGA
>Ga0316204_10009691_pt1 | contig 12742 bp, 8 predicted proteins | sample 6monrhotite_MG_2_FD_205661 | JGI IMG/M metagenome (GOLD analysis project Ga0316204, IMG submission 205661) | Microbial mat bacterial communities from mineral coupon in-situ incubated in ocean water Damariscotta River, Maine, United States -... | ecosystem: Environmental > Aquatic > Marine >...
CACTCGAAACACTCTCTTTGGCGTTTGCGTGGAGTTGTGGTTAACAACACGTACGACCGTCAGAGGGCGGTGTTTCGGGCGTTCTCAGATTCTCAGCGGGCGCAAGTTCGCTGGTCTAAGGACTAGTAGATCACGATCGACAGGCCGTCGGTCAGCGACAGCGGGATGCCCGGCACCGGGCTAGTGCACGTGCTCGTCGGGTCGAACAGGTCGAAGCCCTGGACGTTGAGGCCCGTGCCGATGATCGCCGGGTTCGATGGGATCGGCAGCGTCGCGGACGACGCCGCAACCAACACGCCGAGGTCGTAGACGATCGTGCAGCCGCAGTTCGCGAGCGGCAGGCCGAGCGACACGAGGCTGAAGTTGATGAACGGGAAGCCCTGCGCGTTGACCATCTCGACTTCAATGTCGGTGCCGGTCAGGCCTGGGCCCGTCATCATTAGCGAGCTCTGGCCACAGCCGGCCGAGATCGTGTTGACGAACGAGCGGATGACGCGCACGCCGCGGTAGTCAGTCTCGGCAGCTTCGGTGCTGATCAGCGTCGGCACGGCAGTCGCGCCGGTGTCGACGACCTTGTAGAGCGACGTCACGAAGCCGCTCGGCTCGGCCGTGAACCAGATCTCGGCAACGCCATTGCGAACGACACCGGACAGGCCGCGGATGCACTCGGTGGCGCCGACGACGATCGTGTATTGGCGCGTCCACGTGCCAGCGGCGAGCGTCCACTTCTGCACGCCGCAGTTGCTGCCGGTGAAGGCGCTGTCGGCGACGTAGAGCGTCGTATCGTTGGCGAACCAGAAGTCGTACGGGGCGCCATCACTGAACACGCCGTTGATCGGGAAGCCGGGCAGGATCGTCGCGGTTTGGCCCGGGGTCGTCGGCAGGCCGGTGCCGATCTCCATGACGCCTTGCGCGAGCGCACCGGTCGAAGCACTGGTCGCGTAGACCTGACCCTTGTGCACGTCGATCCAGCGCATGTTGGTCGGGCTGGCCGAGATGTCGACCGAAGTCGTGCCGCCGAGCGTCGTGTAGCGAATCGAGCCGCTGCCGCTGTTACCCGATATCCAGAAGTCCTGGCCATCGGGGCTCGCCGCGCCACGGAACGTCGTCGTGTCGTAGGCGTCGGTCAGCGCGGTGGTCGTGTCGATCAAGCCCGTCAGGGTGTCGACGGTGGCGATGATGCGGTTGGTGGTGATTGCCGGCTCAGCACTCGGGTCGGTATCGCCGAGCGTGCGGTCGTAGCCGACGACGATCAGGTAGCGGCCATCGGCGGACAGCGTCAGGCAACCTTCGGACGACGAGTAGCCGCGTTGCGTGACCGACGGCATCGCGCCGGTGCTGCTGTTGGGGATCTGCACCGACTGCACCAACGTGTTGGTGGTGGTGTTCCACTCGTCGAGGAAGATCGGGGCCGCGTGGCTGCCGAGAGTGATGGTCGGATCACCGACGCGCAGGACGACGGCGTTGCCCGGCGTGAAGAACTGGGCGGCTGCGGTCGACGTCAGTAGACCTGCAGCGAGAAGGGACGTGAGCGTGGATCGAATCATTGGGGGTAGGTTTTGCGAGTAGGAATCCGACGCCCGCCGAGGCTTCGAATTGCACGCACAGTGTCGCCGCTCGTATGTGGTTCTGGACAGAGCCAGATCAAGAATCGTTACGGTGTGCGGTCGAGCACAATTCGACGCGGCAAGGCGGTGCGATCCTTGGCCGCTGTCAGTTCAAGCGTTGTCACCGCAGCGTTGGTGATCGTCAGATTGCCGTCACGCAGGGTGGCGCCGTCGGTTGCCGCCAGGGTGCAGCCGCTGTCCGCGGGTTCGATCGACACGCGGTAGCGACCGGTCGGCAGCGCGAGCGTCAACCTGGCCTTCTCACCGCCGTTCATGCGCAGCTGCAGCGTGCCGTCGGCAGCGGGCGTGACGGCCGGCGAGGGCGTATTCCAGAACTGAATCGCCTTGGCGCCATTGAGTGCGACCTTGCCGTCGACTTCCTTGTTGCCGGTCGGTGGTTGCCAGCGGTTGATCACGGCACCGGGCATATGAAAGCCGCCGAACAGGTAGGCGGGGATGCTCACCTGTTGCTCGGTGCGTTGCACGCCGACCTTGCCGTCGACGCGGATCCACAATGGGGTGCGGTCGCGTTGGTCGAGGTCGAGGCGCACGAGTCGGTAGTACTCGGTGAAGCGCGGATCGTCTTCGAACTCGCAGCCGGATACGAACACAGGCAGGATCGACTTGAACAGGATCAGGTCGGGCTCCTGTTGCATCACGTAGTCGCCGTTGCCGCGCAAGTGGCCCGGCGGTTTGGGCGTGCCCGGCTTGACGGTTTGCAACCATGCCGGGAACGGCGTCTTGGCGATCGTGCGATCACAGAGGCCAAGCATGTCGAGGGTCGGCAGCTTGCTGTAGTACGGCAGGGCACCAGCGGAGTCGACGGCGAGGCGCGGTTGCTGGTCGGCGAACGCGCGACCGATGGCCTCGCCGACGATCTTGTGTTCCCACTCCCATCGTTCATTCCTCGCCTCGTGACTGCGGGGATGGGTGCGGGTGACGTCGAAGTTCCAGTAGCCGCCGGCCAAGCCGATTACGATCGCGATCACGATGCGCATCGTGGTGTTGCTCGAGGCGCGCAGTGCCATCGCGCCGAGCAAGGCCAGTGGCACGATCACGCCATGCAGCAGGCGCAGGCCGGGGAAGTGGTCACCGCCGATCACCATCAGGTAGGTCAGCCAAGCGAGCACCGGCAACAGCAGCACCAACGTGAACGCGCGCGTGCGCCGTTGCAGCATCAGCACGACGATGCCGAGTGCCGCGGCAATCGCGAGTCCCGGCATCGCGGTGAGCGCACCCTTGACGAACTCGAAGCCCGGCCCGAATGACGCGGGATCGAACTCGGCTTTGACGTGCGCCGTGTTGGGCACGTAGTCGCCGTAGTAGCTGAGTCGGAACGCCATCTGCACCGCGACGAACAGCAATGCCGGCAAGCCGAAGAACAGCGCGCGTTGCACCGCGGTCGCCAGGCCTTGCGACCACGACATGGCGAACAGGCCGGTGCCGGCCATCAACGCCCACAGTGGTCCGTCAGGTCGCGTCAGGCAGACCGCAGCGAACGGCAAGCCACACCACAGCAGCGTCGTGCGCGCGAAGTCCGGGTCGCGGTGTTCGTCCGCAAACCTGCGCATCAGTCCGGCGAAACCCAACGCGAGCAACGCGAACACAAGCGGGCCTTCGAGTCCGGCGAGCGTCCAGATCATCACCGGTTGCGTCGACGCGACGAGCAGTGGCGCGACGGCGGCGCAGATCGCGTTCTTGCCGTTGCTGGGACGTATGGCGGACGCAAGCCACCACAAGCCGAGCACGGTGCAGATGCCGCCGAGGATGCGCGCGGCCATGACGAGTTCGATGCCGAGCGCACCGAGCGCCGCCGTCAGCACGACCCACAGCAAGTTGCTGTAGCCCTCGACGTATTCGAGTTGGCCGGCGCCGTCGGTCGTCCACGTCAGGCCGTGGCCTTCGAGCAAGCGCGCCGAGTAGCGCAGCGAGATGAACGAGTCGTCCGAGAAGAACGGCAGCGGCCACGATGCCTGGAAGCACACCAGGACCAACGCAGGCAGGACGGCGACGGCCGTCCAGAGCCAAGTCGTGCGTTGGTGGGGGCCGGACATCATTCGTAAAGCAGACACGGTGACACGCTCGGCCACCAGTCTGCAGGTGCGTTGCTGCGTTGGATCAGTTCGGCATCCGAGAGGTCTTCGTCGATGCAAACGCGCACCGCTGTGCCTCCAGTGAGGATGTCTATCGGCAGCAGCGTGTCCTCGTATTCGTAGGGCGGATCGTTCCACGCGAACTGGTCACCGTGCAAGCGACGCAGTTCGCGCAGCATCAACAGCGTCATGCGATACGAGCGGAACGTGCCGGCATCGGTCACGTGCACGAACAACCCATGGCATGGCAGGCCCACGTGCTTCTGGAACGTCGGCTCGAAGCTGACTGGTCGCAGCACGGCGCCGTGCACGCTCGGCAAGGCAGCACATAGCGCCCGCGCATCCAGCCACGGCGCGCCGAACTGTTCGAACGGCGTCGTCGTGCCGCGACCCTCACTGAGGTTGGTGCCCTCGAGCAATACCTGGCCGGGGTAGACGAGGCACCCTTCGAAGCGCGGCAGGTTGGGCGACGGCGGCACCCATGCGCGGCCAGTGTCCGACCACAGCATCGAACGGCGCCAGTTGGCCATCGCGACGACATGCAGTTCGCAACCGATGCCGAGCACCTCGTTGCAGTGCACGGCCAGCTCGCCAATGGTCAGACCGTGGCGCATCGGAATGCCGCAGCGGCCGACGAAGCTCGCGAACGCCATGTCCAACCGTTCGCCTTCGGCCACGAGACCGCCGAGTGGGTTGGGGCGATCGAGCACAAGCACTTCGATGCCGTTCTCGGCGCAGGCCTCGAGGCAGTGCACCAACGTCCAGATGTAGGTGTAGACCCGGGTGCCGACGTCCTGCAGATCGACGACGAGTAGATCGAGGCCCGCCAACATCTCCTTGGTCGGCTTGCGCGTCTCGGAGTAGAGGCTGAACACCTTCATGCCGCGATAGGTCGAGTGACCCGTCTCGATCATGTTGTCCTGCTCGGTGCTCCACATGCCGTGCTGTGGTCCGAACAAGGTTGTGAGTTGCTCGGGGAAGCGTTCGTGCAACGCATCGGCGGCGTGCACGAAGCGGTCCGTCACGGATGCCTGGTTGCACACGAGGCCAAACGCCTGCGCCTTCTGCAACCGTGCCGGCGCTTCGCGCAGCACGACATCGAGTCCGTTCAGTACGGTCATCGTTCGTTACTCGTAGAGCAAGAACGGCCGCCGCCGCAACCGGAACAGATCGAGCCCGCGTCGCCAGGTCGCGATGATCTCATCGGCGGGTGTGTCCTGCAGGATCGCGTCGAACGTCGGCTTGTGCTTGAGCAACCAGTCGAGCCGCTTCGTGTCCCAGTCCTCGGCAAACAGCGTGTGCAACGCGACGGCAATGTGCAGCCCCGTCCGAACGGGTTCGAAGGTGCGCCAGTTGGTCACCAGGATGTGCACGCCGCCGCACTCCTTGCCCTTGTGCTTGCTCGACTCGGGCACGAACCGCACCGGCACGAACGCGATGCCCGGCAGCTTCTTGTTGTTGAGCTCCATCGCGAGCTTGGTGCCGTCACACCAAGGGGCGCCGAGGATCTCGAATGGGGTGTCCGTTCCGCGTCCGACTGAGACGTTGGTGCCTTCCACGAGACCGACACCAGGATAGGTCAGCGCCTGCGTCACGCGGCGCATGTTGGGCGAGGGGTTGATCCACGTCAGGCCGGTGTCGGTCCACAGATCCGCACGTTGCCAGCCGTTGCACTTGACGATCTGCAGTTCGACCTGGATGCCGTTCTCGCCGACCATCATGCGCGCCAACTCACCCGTCGTCATGCCGTGCCGCAGCGGAATCGTATGCGCGCCGACGAAGTCACGCCGCGAACCTTTGAGCACCGGCCCGGCCATCGCGAGGCCACCGATCGGGTTGGGCCGATCCAGCACGACGAAGCCGAGGTTGTGTTCCGCCGCGGCTTCGAGCGCACCGCGCATGGTGGCGATGTAGGTGTAGAAGCGGCAGCCGATGTCCTGGATGTCGAAGACGAGCGTGTCGACGCCGTTGAGCATCGACTTGGTCGGCTTGCGGGTCTCGCCGTAGAGGGAGTAGACCTTGAGCTTGGTGGCTTGGTCGAAGCTGTCGCCGACCTTGCTGTCGACGATGCCTTCCCAACCGTGCTCGGGGGAGAACAGCGCGACGAGGTCAACGCCTTCGGCTTTGTGCAGAACGTCGACGGTGCGGCGGCCGTCGGCGGTGCGGCCGGTGTGGTTGGTGATGAGGCCGACCTTCTTGCGCTTGAGTTGGGCGCAGTCGTTGGCCAGGAGGGCGTCGATGCCGGTTTGCACCTGGGCGGTAGCGGTTGGCGCTAGTGCCAACAGGAACACGGTGGCGAACAGAACGGCTTTGCCTCGCATGCGAGAACTGTAGCTAAGCCGAGGATTCGCGCACCAGTGTCGTTCCACGGTGGGCAACTTGCGTCTGAGCACGGTCGCTTTGAAGCTTCCTGAATACCCCGGCAGTTGTCGCGGGATCTCTTATGCATGGAATCTTGTTTGGCTGATGACGTGACTGCCGATTGCGCGAGCTTGTCACCTGACTCGGGTGGCCACCGATCCGAAGACGCTGCGCAAGCTGGCGCTGCGCGAGTGTCCAGGGATAGACGGCGAGGCGTTGGAGGCTCTTGCCAACCATCTACCGGAGCTGCGTGAGTTGGATATCACGGAAGCGGCCATTACCGCGGGGTCGGTGAGTGCGCTGCTCGACAAGTTGCCGATGCAGGTGCTCAACATCTCTCGATGCAATGGCGTGGACAGCTCGATCATGGGAGCCTTGCGCGGGCAAGGGACTATGCGTGAGTTGGTGTTGCGCGGGCTTGGTTGGGTGAGCGATGAGCGGTTGCAGGAACTCAAGTCGCTACCGCAGATGAAGCGGGTTCGTCGCTAGGTCGCTTCGCCTTGAGGCTCGGGAATGAGGGTGAGCGCGGGCTCTCAGCCAGCATGTTCTTCCTAAGAGTTGCTGGAGATTGGCTGAGCCCTTGGGGGCGGATTGGACGATTTGGCGTCTTCGATGGCGAATGCTCCATCGCCTTCAGCGTCGGCCAATCCGCTCCGCTCCCTTCGGGTGTGACTGACGCTAACGGCGACGGAGCTGTGGGGCTGGCGCCGTGTGAGTCGGGGGTGGGCACGGGCGAGCCGCGTTGCGGTTCGAGGCGAGAAGCTCGGCTACACAGTTAGTAGCGTCCGAAGTCGCTCATGAAATCGGCCTTCTTGTGGAGTTCGATCTCGTCCTGAAGTCGGTCGATTTGGCTAGTGATGTGAGCCTTGTGTTGGAGAAGGGCCGGCGTGTTCATTGTGGAGAGTAGCGATGTCCAGAAATCCACTCTTCTGTGTAGTAGTGGAACCTTGCTACCTTGCCATCCCCAGCTCATAGGTTCAACGTTGAGGCGCTTGAAGTCTTCTAGTGTGGGATTTGCTTCCACGAAGCAGGCAACAAGTTGGGACCGATCCTCGGGAGCGAGTGTACTTACTGCGTTGAAAACGAACTGCATCGATGAGCGGTTCGTGGCGTGCGCTGCGATCGTGTCCTTCAGATACGATACTTGGCGGTGTCTCGTATCATCCGAATCTTTGCTCTTGCGGGTCTTGTCGTCAAAGACCTTCTCCCATAGTTGATGGGCATAGAAGTCCGTCTGTTCGCTGTTGGCGATGTGGGGTCCGAACGTCTCATCGAGAACCTCTGTCCAATCATCGCGTCGCCACAGGAAGCTGTAGTCCCGGTCGTCGCTTGAGTAGCGACCTCCATTCTCATCTGAATGACCCCGTTTCCACTCCGAGTACTGCTTCAGAAACCCTTTGTTGAAGTCGAGCAGGGTGCTGAAAACCTTGCCGTTGTAATCTGTGTGCTGCCGATCAGATTCGGCTAGCAGGTATGCTTGTGCCAGAGTATTGGGTTGCTTCGCGAATAGGGCACTTAGTGGTGGGGTGTCCGCGTCCGAGCCAAGGAACAGTCCTTGGAACGCAAATCCGATTCCAGCTTCGTCTTCATGCTGGCGGGATAGGAGGGTCGACGCCACGCTGCAAAACACGTCTTCGTCGATCGTTCGATAGCAGTGCAGGTGTTGCCAGCTTCGCGGAATGTGCTGAGGTTGCGCCTTCTCGTAGAGTGCTAGGAGTTCGCGAACATGCTTGGCCTCAAGGTGCTCGGCTGGGATGCACTCGTAGCTGTCGAACAGCCATGCATCGCGGGACCAACAGTCGTGATCTCGGATCATCTCTGCCACGGCATCGTGCCCAAGCGTTCCTACCAGTGCGCTGACGATCTGGTAGCCGTGAATCTTCATCGGGTCGCCTAAGCCGAGGTAGCCGGACAAGAGCTGAAGTCCTCGCTGCGGCTTCTCTTTGCTCGCTGCCTCCAAAACCTGAGCAAATCTATTGTTGATGGCCCAGGTGTTGCCATTCGGGTTCCTTCCCTTGATTACAAGGCATTGATCGACAAAGCCTCCGAGCTTCGCGAGTGTCATGTCGTTCGCGATGCGCTTCACGTGTTCTAGTTTGTGCTTCTCGTAATCTTCGTAATCTAGTTCTAGCAGCCGGCGCTCGTCCCTGTCGGAGAGGAGGTCCCTTGCCAGGTCGGTCGTCTCGTTCTCGAATTGGCCGCGTAGGTCATCAGCGACTTGCACGCCGTGACTCTCAGCAAGGTCGAGACACTTATGTGCGAGAACGCAGTCGTTGTAGCTGTTCGGGTCAAGTAGTCCCGATACTAGTGGCATTAATGTGTCGGAGTCGCTAGCGATCACCTCACGGCTTTCGCCTCTATGATCAGCGTTCACGTAGGCTTCAAGGAGTTCGCGTATCTCGCGCATGTGCTCGGGAGCGGCGTGAATCGCGAGTATTCCCTTCCATATGGAGTTGCGTAAGGCTCGTAGTGGAGGTGACTCGACTAGGCTGAACTGCTGCATTCGGGCCGTCATCTTGTCGACCATGAATACGGAGTGAATGCGGGTCTCCAACAGGTAGCGGCAGACTGCGAGCAGCAAGCGTCCGGCCGTAGTTGTGCCTGTGTTGAGGTGGCTCGCCAGCGTTTCGATCACGGCGTGTTGGATGCTGTATTCGAAGAGGTGAGAGTCTGAGCGGTATCCGTACTCCTCCGCAAGAATGCGAATGACGCGTTGGCACTGTCCAGGGTCGGTTGCGGCGTGTCTGACGAGAACGTCTACGGCGATCTTTGCGTCTGCGTTGCTTGCGCCGCAGAAACGACTGAGTACGCTCGCTATGGAGCCAGACTTGGCTGTGTCGGCGCTCTTTTGGAGTAGCCCTTCTGGGGGCTCCGTATCCGTAGGAGTTTGCCTCTCGACCTGTTGTTGTGCCCAAGAGAGAACCTCGGTTGGCGCTGCATACCAAAACGACTCAGCAAACAGAGCCGCCTCATGCGCCTCTGGCCGCGAAGCCAGTTCTTTCCATGTGGTCGCCACATGCGGCTTGAGGGTTCTCAGCAATCCTTGTGTGTCGAATGTGCTGAGGACAGGGAGAATGCTGTCTCGTAGTCGTTCTCTATGGTCCGGGAAGCAATTGCGTAGGAGCATGCCTAGATCTACGGCGTTTTCTCGGAAGACTGCTAGGTAGAACATGTATGTGCTAAGCACTTGGTCCGACATGCGAACAACGTCGTGCTCATGGAGATCGACGAGTTCCATGTCGTGCAGTTGTCGTGCAGTTTCCCAGAACCTGTCCGGTGTCACGCCGAACGCCTGTTCGATTAGTTGCATCATTGGGGTGTGCGACTTGTCCACTGCCTTGAACAGGGCGATCGCTGCGCCCACAACTAGTCGTGAGGTGTCGGTGAGGCTGTTCCCTTGAGTGCTTAGATCGTTGCGGATTGACTCAAAGTAGCTGTCGTAGAGGGTTGTTGCGTCTTGAATCCCGCGTGGTCCTTCTTCTATTGCGACGCGTGATGCCATCAGGGCGAGTCGTGCATTGCCTTCCGCAACCTGTGCAACGCGATCTAGAAGGTATTCGTCTTGCAGTTGTGTAACACCGCGAACGATCTTCAGGAGGTCTTCTCTGTTGAGGCGCGTAATCTCGAGAAACCTGCATCCCGAAACTTGGGAAGCTGCGTGGCGGATGTGTGGTAGCGCGTAGTCTCGAACGGTTGCAATGACCTTGATGCTCCCTTCGGGTGTCTGGTGTAGCAGGTGATCGATGACGTAGTCGAATCGGCTTATTCGATTCGCATCGTCAACAAGCAGGAGATACTTGCCTGGGGCGCTTAGGTAGGTCTTGAGGTCCGAGTGGAGGTCTGCGCTGCGGCCGAAGACGCAAAGGTGGGTGTAGTCGGGATTCTGCTGAGTGAAGAGCCGGCATACCTCCAGGGCGAGTCGGGTCTTGCCGTCGCCAGCGCGGCCGGAAAGTACGGCTAGAGGCGATTCCGCTAGTGAGCTGAGTGCACTCTGCACCTCCTTCTCTCGAAGCATGAAGGTGGTATCTAGGGGCGGCGCGAAGTTGTTGTGACTGTGAAGCTCAACGAAGCGATCAGGGGCGACGATTTGTCCAGTGTCAACAGTCACCGCGAGGAAGTCGCTAGCGAGATGCGGGTAGTGTAGGTATAGCTCTTGCGACAACGTCTGCAGCCCAATCAGTTCAAGTTGGATCTGTGTCGAGGCGCACATTTGACGAAGGGTTAGTTCGTGCGATGCTTGTAGCTCCCCTGTGAAACACAGGATGATGCGTTCGATGCGCTCTGTTGGTATGCCGGTCTTGCCGGGGTCGAGACACTTGCGGACGTCGCCTTCAAGTTTGGCGAGTAGGCCCTCTCGCTGGGTTGTGTGCTCCGCGAAGATGAATGATCCGGCATTGGTTGCGGCGAAACTATCGGGCGTACCAGTGCGTACCTTGTCGGCACCGGCGACGGACCCAATCGGGTTTATCGGTCCCAGCCCTCGTGCGCGAAGGTAGATGTCTGCGAGCTTCTGATATGCGCCCCCGTCAAGGGCCGAGAGTGCTTGCTGAATCGCGTTGAGTTTCGTCATGTTCCGCCCCGGTACGTCGCTGCGTGCTACCCATGACCAATTGTGCCAGTTGCTCGCAGAGTTTTCTCGGGCGCAGGCGTCGCGTTAGGGGAGAGATGGATTTGCAGCCTGGTGGGGCCGCATCTTCATGCCGACCACCGCACTTGCAGCCACCGCACGACCTGACCCAAATCGCCATCCATCCCGGTGCCAATCGTGGCGTGTGCGGGGTGCTGATAGGAGCGTGGAAGCCGAGTACGAGATGGGCTGTGGGTTGTCTGTGGGGTGCGGCGATCTTGTATTGCCCAGCCGTAACCTAGCTAGGAGCGGGTGCCAGGCTTCTTGCCGGAGGGGCGGTTGCGGATCTTGAACTTGGCCCCGGGCATGCGCTTTGCCTTGCCCGCGCGATCGCGCAGGTAGTAGAGCTTGGCGCGACGGACGATGCCGCGGCGCTTGAGCTTGACGTCCGCGACGCGCGGGCTGTGGAGCGCGAACGTGCGTTCGATGCCCTCGCCGGCGACGATGCGCCGCACGGTGACCGTGCGGCGGATGCCAGCGCCCTGGAATCTGATCACCGTGCCGGTGAACAGCTGCACGCGCTCCTTCTCGCCTTCTTTTGTCAGGTAGTACACATCGATGGTGTCGCCGATCCCGATGTCGAGAATCGAAGGTTGGGGAGCAGCACCACCTAGCACCGGTTCGTTCGCCGTAACGTCGTCTACACCGATGCTGTCGAGCAACCCTTGCTCGAACAAGTCTAGGACCATCGCCGCGTCAGCCCGGCTTAGGGCAACCACCACTTCGTTCTGGTCTTGGGTCATGGTCGCCTCCGTGGCTTCTTTGTCACGATATCGATCTTGCCCGTCAGATCTGCCAAATCCGCCAATCGAGGCAAGAACTCACTGGGTTCGACGCCGGGTTTGAGCGTGATCCTCAACTCCGTGACCTCCTCATCCACAATTACTGCATTTGGTGTATCCGAAGACGGTTCGGCGCCTGAGTCGCTGGTCTCCGCGCCACGCTTCCCGACAGGTGGAATGGCGGACACGCCCATGAGATCCTGGAGCAGATCGGGGTAGTCGACACGAACAGATGTCCTGCTCCTCAAGTCATAGTATTGCAAGCCGCTGAGCCACGACGGCGCCGCGTTACCCCAGTCACCGGCGAGTAGGCCACAGTGGATCGTTTCGCGGCTTCGCAGATTGGCGCACAGGGCTGAGGTCAAGAGCATGGACTCCCAACCCGTGCCTCTAACAGCTCCGCCGGCTTCCATTGCGTGAACCTTAGTCCGGTAGGCCGGCGAAAGCAGGATCAGGATCCTGTCCGCTTCACGCACCTCGGCGTTCATGAACTCGGCGAAGCTGCGCCCGTTCAAGTGCCAGTGGTCGGTTCGCACATCGATGCCATCCTTTCGCAGCCTTGTTGCGAGGCGAAGGACGCGCTGCCTGTGGCGCCCTTTCGGGCCGCCTTCCCAGGCGTAGGAGAGGAATACCCTCGGCGAGACAGGCTCGGGCGTCTGCTCCTCGCATGATGATCCCTGTGTCGGTGGCACCTCGCTTATTGCATACCCCGCCGACAGCGATGCGACAACCCTGCCCGTCTCGTGTCGAGTGCCGCGACGACCGTCTTCGCCGATCGCCTAGCCGCCGATGTCGCCCGTTATGCGTCCGCGCCTAGCACCGGAGCGAGTTCGCGCGGGCTCTTCTTGGCTAGTTGAGCCGCGTCACATGCTGTACGCGGTGCGGCAGGTCGTCGGCCGTTTGCCGCTCGGGCTCGGTGGTCGAGTGTTCCATGCGATCGTCGTTGGCTTGAGTATCTGCTGCGGTCCTATTTGAGGCCACGTGTTCGGTTGATTCGAATCGAAACGCCCGATGGTCGGTGTGAGTAAATCACGCCGACCAAAATACTTGCAGCCACCGCACCACCCGAGCCAAATCACCACCCATCCCGCTATCACTCCTGTGAACACGGAAGTCAACCAACAGAAGCGGCAACCCCTAGAGCTTCTAGTCCTCAAACAAGCGAAGATCGACACCCGACATCGCCACGCGACGAGCGTACACATCGCGTCCGATCCCGACCAGTGTCGGCGCCTGAGCGACTGAGTTGACGATCGTGTGATTGGCTCCCTG
>Ga0316204_10009692_pt1 | contig 12742 bp, 16 predicted proteins | sample 6monrhotite_MG_2_FD_205661 | JGI IMG/M metagenome (GOLD analysis project Ga0316204, IMG submission 205661) | Microbial mat bacterial communities from mineral coupon in-situ incubated in ocean water Damariscotta River, Maine, United States -... | ecosystem: Environmental > Aquatic > Marine >...
GAAATTAACAACGCATCAGCCGCAGTAAAAAACAAAACTGAAATGGATGCATTAATCGATTACCTGCAGGTAATGGGTACCAGCATCAAGACAAAGAGGTAGCCGTTATGAACATGACAGATTTTCATTCATATCATACTGTTTTGTTACTGATTGTCTTCGTCGGCATCTGGATTTGGGCATGGAGCAGTAAACGTAAACGCTTCTTTAATGAAGCCGCTAACTTGCCCTTTGCAGACGATGAAATATCAGAACGTTCCGCCCTGAAACTTCAGGAAGAGGAGAAGAATCGTGAATAATTTTTTACACTGGTTTGTCACTATAATTGCTGTAGGGAGTTTTTTAGGTTGCCTGTGGCTAATCTGGTCAAGCAGCAAGACCAAACCTGGCGAAGCTGGGAAGGGTGAGGTCACAGGACACGTCTGGGACGGTGACCTAGAAGAATACAATAACCCATTACCAAGGTGGTGGCTCTGGTTGTTCTACATCACTATCGTTTTCGGGCTAGGCTACATGGCTTTTTATCCAGCACTGGGTAATTTTGCAGGCACGGCTAAATGGTCTCAGGTTAAACAATATGAAGAAGAAATGGAAAGCGCGAAACAAAAATATGCGCCCTTGTTTGATTCATATGCTGCCAAGTCTATTGAAGATCTGAGTAATGATGTAACCGCTATGAAAACCGGACAACGTTTATTTACAAATTATTGCTCGACCTGTCATGGCACTGATGCTGGTGGCACGTCAGGGTTCCCAAGCCTTAAAGATAAAGACTGGTTATACGGCGGATCACCTGATGCGATCAAAACCAGTATTATGAATGGACGAAATGGTGTCATGCCAGCGATGGCAGCTGCACTAGGTAATGAGCAAGGTGTTAACGAGGTCGCCAACTATGTCATGAGCCTTAGCAATGCCCCTCATGACAAAGCTTTAGCGGCAGCCGGCAAAACAAAATTTGCAGCCTGTGCGGGGTGTCATGGAATGGATGGCAAAGGCAATCAAGCAATGGGAGCCCCTAATTTAACTGATGATATCTGGTTATATCGTGGCTCAATTGGTTCTATTAAAAAAGCAATCAATCAAGGACGCAATGGTGTCATGCCTGCTCACAAAGACTTTCTTGGTGAGAAAAAGGCACACTTACTTGCAGCATATATCTATAGTTTAAGCAATTAGGAGAAAGAACGATGGCCAGCACTCTCAATAGACGTAAAACAGACATACCAACTGTTCAACGTGTTATCGCAGTTTTCTGGCCATCATTCCTGACCGCTGGCCTAGCTACCGTACTTTTTTTTACTGCGTTCAACCCTGAAGAAATGTCACTTTGTCTTGGCAACACCAAACCCATCAGTAATGTTGGCGCCTACACAATTGGCTTCTTCCTGTTTTGGTTACTCACTTCAACAACCTGTGCGTTAACTTGTTATTTTCAACGGCCTTGCCATCAACCAGTAAGCCCGACTGACACTAACAACTCACTGTAAGGCTGCCATGAGCTCAACAAGCAACAAGACAACTGGTAACAAACCAGAGGCAGAATCGACCGGGTCTGATTCTCTTTACGAGAAACATAAAAAAGTTTACCCGCGTCAGGTACAGGGTTTATTTGCACGATTACGAACAACCGGTGTTTTAGCTTTATTGGCCATATACTATGGCACTCCGTGGCTAAGATGGGGTGAACGTCAAGCCGTATTACTTGATTTACCCAATCGTCAATTTCATGTCTTTGGCTTAACATTCTGGCCACAGGATTTCTTTTATTTTGCTGTGTTGCTCATCCTCGCTGGAATTTCGCTTTTCTTTTTTACGGCTCTCGCCGGCCGCCTATGGTGTGGTTACTCATGTCCTCAAACTGTCTGGACAGAAGCCTTTCTCTGGATAGAACGAAAAGTTGAAGGCACGCGCTCGCAACAAATGAAGCTTGATAAAGCACCCATGACCAAAGGTAAATTTAATAAAAAATTTATCAAACACCTGCTTTGGTTGAGCTTATCTGCATTTACCGGTTTTACTTTTGTTGGTTACTTCACTGCCGTTGATGTTTTGTGGAGCAATATCATTAATTTTGATATGGGGCCATGGGAAAGCTTCTGGATTATTTTTTATAGCCTGGCCACATACGGAAATGCAGGATGGCTACGTGAACAAGTCTGTATCTATATGTGTCCTTATGCGCGTTTTCAAAGCGCCATGTTTGATAAAGACACACTTGTCATTTCATACGACAATACACGTGGTGAACCAAGAGGCTCACGAAAAAAATCAGCTGACCCAAAACAATTAGGGCTAGGTGATTGCGTGAATTGCACGCTTTGCGTCCAGGTTTGCCCGACAGGAATTGATATTCGTGATGGCCTGCAATACCAATGCATTGGTTGCGCCGCCTGTATTGACGTCTGCAATGAAGTAATGGATAAAGTCGGGTATGACAAGGGATTGGTTCGCTATACAACAGAAAATGAAATTGAAGGGAAGACGACACGCCTATTTCGCCCTCGTATCATTCTATATGCCAGCATTCTTGCCGGTGTTGCTGTTGCGCTAATCATTGCTATTGCAAACCGTATCCCACTAGAATTAGACATCATCCGTGATCGGAATACACTTTATCGTGAAGTTAGCGGTGGACTGATTGAAAATATCTACAATCTACGCATTATCAATATGTCTACAAGCAAACAGCGTTACCACCTTTCAGTTGGTGGCATTGAGGGTTTAACATTAATCAACTCTACAAAAAATATAGACGTTAATTCTGGTGAGGTATACCATCTAAACGTTCAGGTCAGACTTGACCCAGTTGCACTTAAACGCCCTAGTAACGAAATCATTTTCAGACTGGAAAGCCCAGGACAAGAACATCTTAAAATAGAAGAAACGGCACGATTTATTGGGCCTGTTATTCGTTAGGAAACAATATCATGACAGATAGCTTAGACTCAACAAACATACAACCCTGGTATAAACAATTTTGGCCTTGGTTTCTTATTGCACTACCAGGGTCGGTTGTCATTGCATCCATTATTACTATATTTATAGCTATCGATACATCTGATACTGTCGTTGCAGATGACTATTACAAAGAAGGACTAGCCATTAATCGTGATTTAAGCAGACAACAATTAGCAGAGCAGCTCGACATTAAAGCCAGCCTTCAATTTAATGAAAAAACATTGAGATTATTACTTACAACACTCAATCCTGCAACGCAGGAAAATCTACTGCTAAAATTTACTCACCCAACATTATCTAAACTCGACCAACAAACATCCCCTACAATGATTGCTCCTGGGATTTACCAAACCAATATCAAAACATTATCAAATGGAACATGGAATGTAACGCTACTATCTATTTCCTCACACTGGGAAATGAAAAAACGTATTACAATTAAAAACAATAAGGTTTTATATGTAATCCGCTAACTGGCTCTGCAATTACTATTTATTTTCTTGCACTTGAAAAATCACCTAACATTCCCCATATAATCTATATATTAATTTTCTCTTAAAAAAGGAGCGGTTATGTTTCACCCAATTACAGTACCCTTTGGCTGCGTAATGTTATTTAATGTTGTTAAACTAAAGGAAGGCATTACCGTGCAAGATGTCGAGTTAACACTCGGTGAAATGTGTAATGTTGTAAAAAACACATACGGTGATGACAATGGCGGCTTCATTGGTGGACAGGTATACAAATACACCGGTTTTGTGTCAAATGAAGGTTCATTTGACTCTAAAAAAATGACTGAAGATCACCTCGTCATCATGACTTATTGGCAATCATTTGAACAACATGAAAAATCACATGCTGATCATGCATTCCAGGAAAAGTTTTCTCAGTTAGCGGAATTTTGCGATGAAACATATGAACTGGGTTATGAAATGCTTTGGCAAGGCACGCCAGAATAGCTGTCAATTAACCAAACATTAAATTATCTCGCACTCTTTTTGATTGCAAGCAAGATAATATTCTTGCTTGCAATATCAGTGCGTTAAACGGTTTGGTTATATAATCCTCTGCTCCTATTTGCATACACTTATCGATACTGGCTTTATCATCAAGTGCTGAAATCATTATTACCGCCATGTCTGCAAGGTTTTCATCTTGTTTGATATGCTGCAAAACATCAAAACCATTCATTTCTGGCATCATAATATCCAGCAACACCAGATCGACCGGATTTTTTTGTAATAAATCAATTGCCGCCTGACCATCCTCTACCGTAGTAACGCGATAACCTGCTTGACTCACGCGTCTACTTAAAAGCTCACGGCTCATTTCATCGTCTTCTACGACCATAACGCTTGGAATTTGTTGGCCATGCCAATCAAGATCACCACTCACATCTTCACGAAATCGTCGATTAAGTAAACTACGCACAATACGATTTCTTAATACCACCATATCAAATGGTTTTAATAAATAATCATTTGCACCCAATTCAATACAACGAATAATATTACTAGCTTCAATTTCAGCTGTTAAAACAATAACTGGCAATGATTTTAATTTTTCGTCGGCACGCATTCTTTCAAGCACGCCATATCCATCCATGACAGGCATCATAATATCTAATAAAAGCAGATCAAAATCCTCCACTTTCATAAGATCCAATGCTTGCTGCCCTTCTTCTGCCTCAGCAACCATATAACCCTGTTTCTCAAGACGTCGACAAAGCATATCTCGATTCATCTCGTTATCATCAACCACCAATATAGAGTGATGCATATGTTTCATTCTATTACACATTCAATATAATTTTCATTGCCAACAGCGACTTTACTATCAATAGGAAGAACAACCTCAAAGCAAGAGCCCTTACCATTTCGCTCATGCAAAACAAGATCGCCACCCAATAACCTGCAATAGCTTCTGCTAATAGTTAGCCCCAAACCTGTCCCGCCATATTTTCTTGTTGTTGAACTATCTGCTTGCGAAAAAGGCGAAAAAAGCTTTTCTGATTGTTCCTCTGTTATACCAATACCTGTATCAACAACCTTAAATGATATTCTATCCTGACGATTTCCTACACTCTTTTCCACAACAAGCTCTATACTACCATCTTTTGTAAATTTAGCTGCATTGCCTAGTAAATTTATCAACACCTGTTTTAGCTTCAATTCATCAGTAATAATTTCTCCTGGCTCATTGATATATGTAAACTTAAAAGTATTTTTTCGCTTTTTAATCAGCGATATAATCGTTAACTCTACTTCATCAAGCAATTTTCTTACGTTTATATTTTGAAATTCCAGTTCAATTTTACCTGCTTCGATTCTTGATAAATCAAGCACGCTGGATATAAGTGACAACAAATGCTGACCCGACGTATTAATTTTTTTAAGGTCTTGCCCCAAACCTTTCTGATTAGTCTCTTCTGCTTCTTCTTTTAACATTTCACTATAGCCAATAATAGCGTTCAATGGCGTACGCAACTCATGACTCATATTAGCAAGAAAAATTGATTTAGCCTGACTAGCTTTGTCAGCTTCAAGCTTCGCGGACTTTAACTTTCTCAACATGATATCCATATACACTGGCAATACCATTAAACTCACAATCAAAAAAACTGATTCAAAACTTTTTTCCTGCCAACTCGATTGAAAAATCAGAATAACAACAAAGCCTACAACACTAAAAAATGATGCTGTATATAAATTGGTTCGCCCAAAGCGCGCAGCATGACTAACAAACACCCAAATATACAGAACATATAACGGGCTGCTTATCCCACCTGTAACATATATTCCATAAGTAATAGCCATCATGTCAAAAAACAAAGTAATCAAAGGCCTGTTTTTAATATCAGGGTATCTAGTAACATGCCAATAATTAATTGAAATATAGATAAAAAAAGCCAGCCCGAATAACTGATAACCCTGAGTACTAATAGGGAAATTACCTAACCCTATGTAAGCGAGAACAACAAAGAAAAAGGCAAATCGCACAACCACTTGCTGAAATTCAGTGTTTTTTAAATTCGCTCTTATTGTGTTGAAGAAGATCATTTTTTAATAGAAAAATAACAACACATTTATTCTTGCTTGATTAGTGAATTTATCTTGTCCAGCAACCTAGGCAAATCAATGGGTTTTGTATCATACTCATCACAGCCTGCCTCAATCGCTTTTTCACGATCACCCGACATGGCATGGGCTGTTAATGCGATAACAGGAATATGCTTGGTTGCATTATTCGCTTTAATTCTCTTTGTTGCCTCCCATCCATCCAGCACGGGTAAACTCATATCCATAAGCACTAAATCGGGCATAGATGACTCTGTCAGCTCAACGCCTTCCCCCCCATCTTTTGCCATAATCAGCTCAAATCCTTTACGTTCGAGTCGCCGACTTAACATATCTCGATTCATTTCATTATCTTCGACTAACAATATCTTTGTCATTACTCACTCCCTATTCATTATTATCTAACATGTGACCTGAGTTATCGACCAACTAGCCCGCAAATTTCTTTATCTACTCACAGAATATCTTATATGACAGTGTATTTTCTAATTATCAATTTTTCTTCAGCAAATAGCGGCATAAAAAATAACGCAATCCGGGCGAGAAGATTGTCTGAGCATAAGCACTGAATAATCTTAATATGAACACGCTGATAACTTTATAAGCCAATTAATTCAGTAAGTTATCATCATGCTGCATTATATTTACCGGCCACTAAAAATATATCGGATACTAACCACCTGATCTTTAATTAAAATATTCAATGATCAGGTATATCTTTTTAGAATAATACTCAACAATAAGCACTATGCTGTCAGCCAAAATGTAACAGGGCCGTCATTTACTAATGAAACTTTCATGTCGGCTAAAAAAATGCCTTTTTGCACTTTTGAATAAGTCTGTTCGGCCAAAGAACAAAAAGCTTCGAACCGATCACGTCCTATCTCAGGTGGAGCAGCAGATGAGAAGCTAGGGCGCATCCCTTTTTTTGTATCTGCCGCAAGTGTAAATTGTGGAACAAGCAATAAATCACCTTTGACATCTTTTAAACCAAGATTCATTTTACCCTGGTCATCAGGAAAAATTCGGTACCCTAACACGCGGTGTAAAAGACGCTCGCCATGACTATATTTATCACCTTTTTCAATTCCAATAAATGCAAGAATACCCGCATCTATTTCTGCAACCTTATTATTATCAACTATCACATTCGCCGATGTAACTCGTTGCAGCAACGCTATCATGCTAAGGCGTAACCCAATGAGCGAGTGGCACTGACTAAAGCATCAACTATGCCTTTTTCAAATGCTGAATGACCTGCATTTCCTATAATATTCAATGAAGCTTCCGGCCAGACTTTATGTAAGGCATATGCCTGCTCAACAGGGCAAACCATATCATAACGTCCATGAATAATTGTTGTAGGAATATGACGGATGGCATCAATATTGGATAAAATCTGATTAGGCTCAATAAAAGAATCGTTAATGAAGTAATGACATTCAATTCTGGCCATCGATAAAGCGGTATGCGGATCACTTAAATGTGAAAGTAGCTGGCCATCCTGATTCATTGTTGCGCAACAGGCCTCCCATCGTGACCAAGCTTTTGCTGCTCCCATGCGCGCAAGTTCATCGTTTCCCGCCAGGCGTTTATAATACGCCTGCACCATATCGTTTCGTTCTTCTTTTGCAATTGGCTTAATATACTCTTGCCAGTAATCAGGAAAAACATTACTCGCGCCTTCCTGATAAAACCAATCTATGTCACGTTTTCGACATAAAAAAATACCTCGTAATATTAAACCTAACACCATTTCCGGGTGCCTCTGTGCATACAACAAACCCAACGTTGAACCCCATGAACCGCCAAATACGACCCATCTATCAATGTTTAAATATTCACGGATACGCTCAATATCATCGATTAATGCATGAGTATTATTTCCTTCAAGCTTGGCGTGTGGCCTTGATCGACCACAACCGCGTTGATCAAATAATACTATTCGGTAAACTTCCGGATCAAAAAATTGCCTATGACTGGTGTCACACCCAGCACCTGGACCTCCGTGCAAAAACAAAATAGGCAAGCCGTCGAGGTTACCACTTTCTTCTACATACAGAACATGAGGGTTTTCTACTTCAAGCTTATGCTTGGCATAGGGTTTAATTGCAGGGTAAAGCTTGTTCATATTTTAAGTGCTTAGTCTTTAACGACTTCTGGCTTTAACCAAATAGCGGCTGAGACACCCATACACACTATACCCAACAACAACACGAATGGACCAAAATTAAGTAAGGTACTTGCAAAACCAATATCAAACATTCGTAGATATAACATACCAGAATGCAAGAGTGCGCCGGCTATAAATAACCAGCTAATTATTTGCTTAAACAGTGCAGGAGCCGCTAAAAAACAAAGACAAATACCTGCAATAATATTCAAGACAGCTTCCAGGTTACCATGAGCATGTGGACCACCTTTCATGCTGTCAATTGGCGCCTGTACATTATTAATTAAATTTAAAGCTAGAATACCTTTCGTATTTGCTTTGGCCAGTTGATCAGAGGTCATCGGCTCCATGGTTTCAGGATTCTCGAAATCACTTTCAACAATTTGTTGCAATGCGCCTACATCACGTTGCTTGACCTGCAATGCATCGCTCATATCCGGAAACAAGTTTTGGATCATATAAGGACCGAGTGCTGCTGTGAACACCAGGTAGATGAACCCAAAAACGATATTTTTCTTACCAATCATAGTTGCCTCCATTAAATTTATTGATTTTTTCTGGATCTCAATATGACATATTAACGCCTCTAGATATAGAGGCAAGCCATGTAAAGCCTCACTTACCAGTCAGCGCGTAGGCTATATCCTACAAGTAAATCCGGCTTTAGCCGACAGTTCAGAAAATATGATTATGGCAGAATAGCATCAGGCCTTAACTGCAGGGATAGCAATCAGCAGGATGCGAAAAAAGGTCTTAGCTCTATGGAATGGACGCTCGTCGATGTACAAGGATTTGCATTGGCTAGCTCAATCACCTCTGGCCAGTTTTTGGCATGCTAACCCCGGAATCACCGGGGTTTTTTTTTGCGCTAAATTAGTTCTTGGCTTCACGCGCTGCTTTTTTACGCTCATGTTCCAGAAGTAATTTTTTACGTAACCGGATAAAGTTAGGCGTTACTTCCACCAACTCATCATCATCAATAAATTCAAGCGCCTGCTCGAGACTTTGTTTGATAGCAGGTGTCAGAACAATATTTTCGTCCGTACCTGAGGCACGTACATTTGTTAATTGCTTGCCCTTAAGCGGGTTAACTATCAAATCGTTGTCGCGTGAATGAATACCGATAACCATACCTTCGTATAGCTCATCGCCAGGAGAAACAAACATTCGGCCTCGCTCTTGCAGGTTGAACAATGAGAAACCGACTGCCTTGCCTGCGCCATTTGAAATCAGGACCCCATTCAGACGTTGGCCAAAATCACCTTGCTTTACAGGTGCATAATGATCAAATACGTTATAGAGCAAACCCGTACCTTGGGTTGCTGTCATGAATTCTGTACGGAAACCAATTAAACCACGAGCAGGGATAATATAGTCCAGACGAACACGGCCCTTACCATCAGGAACCATATCTTTAAGATCGCCACCTCGAATACCGAGTTTTTCCATCACGCCACCTTGATGCTGTTCTTCAACATCAACGGTCAACTGCTCATATGGCTCCTGTTTAACACCATCCACTTCTTTAACAATAACTTCTGGGCGCGATACACCAAGCTCATAACCTTCGCGACGCATGGTCTCTATCAATACAGACAAATGCAACTCTCCACGGCCAGATACTCGGAATTTATCTGGATCTTCTGTGGGGTCAACCCGAAGAGCAACATTATGTACCAGCTCTCTTTCTAAACGATCTTTAATCTGTCGTGAGGTAACAAATTTACCATCTTTACCCGCCAGAGGAGACTTGTTAACTTGAAAAGTCATCGATACAGTTGGCTCATCAACTGTCAGAGGTGGTAACGCATCTACTTCAGCAGGATCACACAACGTATCAGAAATGTTTAGCCCATCAATTCCGGTGAATGCAATAATATCGCCCGCTTTTGCAGAATCAACTTCTACCCGCTCAAGACCAAGGAAGCCAAATATTTGCAGGATACGCGCATTCCTTGTTTTACCTTCAGTATCGATCAGCGTGACGCTGCCGTTTTTATTTATACTTCCGCGCTGCACGCAACCTATGCCGATTACACCAACATAACTATTGTAATCCAGACTGGTCACTTGCATACGAAACGGGCCGCTTTCATCAAGATCAGGTGCGTTTACTTCTTTAATAATCGTTTCAAACAAAGGTGTCATATCGCCTTCACGTACATCACTATCGAGCGAAGCGAAGCCATTAATAGCTGAGGCATAAACAACAGGGAAATCTAGCTGTTCATCCGTTCCACCTAGGCGATCGAATAAATCAAATGTCTGATCAACAACCCAGTCTGGGCGCGATCCATCTTTGTCAATCTTGTTAACTACAACAATTGGACGCAAACCTAAATCAAATGCTTTTTGAGTAACGAATCGTGTTTGAGGCATTGGGCCTTCAACTGCATCCACTAGCAATAAAACACAATCCACCATAGATAAAACACGTTCTACTTCACCACCAAAGTCGGCATGCCCCGGTGTGTCGACAATATTAATATGGTAACCATTCCAGTCGATGGCTGTGTTTTTAGACAATATTGTAATGCCACGCTCTTTTTCAAGATCGTTGGAATCCATTAGTCGTTCATCTAATTGAGCGCGCTCATCAAATGTGCCCGACTGCTGCAGTAACTTATCAACAAGGGTCGTTTTACCGTGGTCGACGTGGGCAATAATGGCTATATTTCGTAATTTCTCATTCACAGGATCGATTCTCATGCATTAACTGGCTGCGCATTGTACTAGAATAAACGTATTAGAGGGAGATAATATTAGAGATTTATCACATTTAATGGCAATAAAGGCTTTATTTTCATTAAAACAGCAAGGTTTTAGCGATTTATACAAAATAATGAGAACTATAATGTACGCTTCTTATATAGCGCCAAGTATTAATGATTGTAAATCCTTAACACTCCTGCAACGGTTAATGTCGCTGCTTGTTAACAAAACATTCATTTCGTCACCCTTACGCTCTAATACAACCGGGTACACACACGACACTTCCGTGTACCGATGCTCGTATTCATCGCGATGTAGAAACTCAAGAGAGACGGGTAATTTTTTTAAAAAATCACGCCACTCTTCTTTTTCTGAAAAGAAACCATGTGTAATCGAGCATAAATTACACGAGTAAGTTTTTGGGGATAACATTTTATGCGCAATGTCGGTAAGAGTATTGAACAAGCCACTATCGGCATTGTAAACAAAAATCAAGGTATGGTCTTTTTCAGCAATCATATCCCTTTGACATTGCAGACCGATAAAAATTCACTCATATCATTTAATGTGAGAAGCCTCAAACTTAATTTATTAGATGGGATATGAGCTGTAAGATGTCATTACGCACTTTCCTTTACTCTCGCGACATAAGGTCGTCCTTGACCAAAAAAAGGCCGATAATATCGGCCTTTCTGAATCAATAAGAAACTAAATCTTATCGATGTGAACCAGCTTCACCGTGGGCAAGGTCAACAACCTTATTAGCTAGTTCATTATATTCTTGACGATATCCATCTAGAGGATGGCCATCACCTGGTGTGTAGTAATCAAAACCATTAACACCATTTTCATGTTCGAAATCAGAAAATTTCTTTTGTAATTCGAGCATACGTTTAATTATATCTTGTTTCTCACTCATAGCAGCAGTGCCTCCAAAAATACGGTTCTCTTAATTGAGCCCAAAATTCGAGAAGTCGCGACTATACCATTAGCATGATCACGATCTCAATAAATTCTGTAGATTAACGTCTACTTCAACAGGCATCCGCCTTTCAATATCAAACAACAGATGCGATACCTTGATAACATTCATTATATCAGGCATTCGTAATTAATATATTAGTTTTTGATAATATATTTTAATACATAGATCAAAAAATCCAAAAATAAGCATGATTTATAATAATAAAAAATATATAAGTAATTGAATATAATATTAAATATTACATTACTCATCTAAACAAACTGTTCATTTCTAAACATGACTTTTTTACTATACAATGCCAGTTTTAATACCAAATAAGCTCGTTTTCCCCCAAAGGATAATTCAAAAAGCCATGCCATCTCTCATATCAATCATCGAAATCGGTGGCTATCCAGACTTTTCACCTCTCTATTCCGAGATGGGTTATGACACGATTTCAGTCAAATCAGTGCGTAAAGCATTATCTAGTATGAAAAAACAATCGCCCGCTGTTTTAGTTGCTGAATTTAACTTTCAATCAGACTTCCGTGACCGCACCAGTAGTCTTGAATCCATTCTTGCGACTATTCAGGGACAACACCCTCAGTGCAAAGTTATCGTATTATATGAACAGGAATATGCTCATGCCTTTGAACGATTACAAGCGCAGTATAGGATTGATCAAGCGCTTTGCTTTCCTGTTACATCTGAGCACATGCGCTGCGCACTCGAGTCCATAGATAGTCACTCTAATGTTTGAGCAAAATAAACCAATGGAATCTTGCGAAAAATTATTAATAGAAGCAGGGTTGTATGATATAGATATTGGATACATTGAACGAGGAAACCTAAATA
>Ga0316204_10009693_pt1 | contig 12741 bp, 11 predicted proteins | sample 6monrhotite_MG_2_FD_205661 | JGI IMG/M metagenome (GOLD analysis project Ga0316204, IMG submission 205661) | Microbial mat bacterial communities from mineral coupon in-situ incubated in ocean water Damariscotta River, Maine, United States -... | ecosystem: Environmental > Aquatic > Marine >...
CGGTTAAGGGGCTAGACCGTGCGGCGGAGACGTGGCCGAGTGGTCGAAGGCGCTCCCCTGCTAAGGGAGTATACCGGGAACGGTATCGAGGGTTCGAATCCCTTCGTCTCCGCCAGAGACCTATTTCATTCAATTGCGATCAATAGCTTTAGATAAGGTTTACACCTTATTTATAGGTGTTTTTTGCACTTAGGGATCTTATTGACTTATATTCGATTATGCTCAATACATCTCAATGTGTGGGGTAAATTGTGGGATGACAATGTATGGCATATCTAACCGGTAAGCTAACAAAGCGTAGAGTTGAATCAGCGACAGCAGGAAAACACGGTGACGGAAATGGCCTTTATCTGGTCGTTGATACTTCCGGCGCACGCAGATGGGTGCTGCGAGTTACCGTCAAAGGTAAACGTCGCGACTTCGGCTTGGGAGGGACGAGTTACGTTTCTTTGCAAGATGCCAGAGAAAAAGCGCAGGAGTATCGTCGAATTGCGAGGCAGGGCGGTGACCCACTATTTGATGCGAAAAAGGAAATTCCGACATTCTCGGAAATGGCAAAACAAGTTCATAAAGACCGCTTACCAACTTGGAAAAATCCCAAGCACGGCGATCAGTGGATAAACACACTGCGCGATTACACTTTCCCGAAAATTGGCAAACTTCCCGTATCAGACATTGGCCAACCCGAAGTCTTGCTCTGTCTAAGTCCTATCTGGACCGAAAAGCACGAAACTGCAAAGCGACTTGCCCAACGCATTAAGACTGTTTTGGACGTGGCTAAATCGAAAGGCTACCGCACAGGCGAAAACCCTGTGACGGAAATTCGCGATGCTCGGGTGTTGCCCAAGGTTAATGTTATAGTGAAACACCACAAGGCGATGGCTTGGCAGGACGTTCCAGCGTTCTATACCAATTTGGAAACCCGATCCGCGATGGCGGCCAAGGCGCTGATGTTTACTTGCCTAACGGGCTCGCGCACTGGCGAGGTGTTGGGAATGCGGTGGGACGAGGTGGATTTTAAAGCTCGGCTATGGACCTGCCCTGCTGAACGCATGAAGGGTAAGGTTGAACACCGAGTGCCGCTCACTGACACAATGTTGGCTATCCTAGAGCCTCTGCATACGATGAAAAGTCTATATGTGTTCGAGGGACAGAAACGGCACAAACCCCTTTCAAACATGGCCATGCTAATGTTGTTGCGTCGAATGGGCGTTGAGGGAATCACAGTCCATGGGTTTCGCTCCACTTTCCGTGATTGGGCGTCTGAGGCAGCTAATTCTTCAAGAGAAGTGGCTGAAATGAGTTTAGCGCACAAGGTGGGATCTGATGTGGAACGGGCCTATGCGCGGTCTGATTTACTGGACAAGCGTAGGCTGTTGATGGAAAGGTGGTCGGCATTTGTTTCTGGAGAAAACGGAAAGGTCGTGCGCATTGGTCAATGAAACCTACACCTTTCTGACAGAGGTGGAATTGCCACAATACTGTTTTTTCTCTGAGGCGATTGAATGGATTGCTTTTGGGCGTGTTCCGCAAATGCAGTATCATGCTGATGGGAGCGAAGATGCGCCAATTGATTACCGTTTTTACTGGAGTGAAATGCCTGATAATTTTCAACCTAGTTTTGAATACTTTTGGTTTGATAGATTGGAGTTTGAGAGCTTAGGTATTCCGATCAATGACAAATATTTCCCCGCAGCAGAACAGTGTGCCTTTGAAAATGTTCACGGCTTGCCCAAACAGATTGCAGACTATGAAGCAAAAGAGCCTTCGTTCATCGAACAGGAAGATGGTTCAGAGCTAAATCTGTGGGAAAAGTTGGAGACTGACGCTCGAAGAAAGCTCGCTGAGCTTGGCCCGTTTCAGTCTCTAGTGGATGAGGTAGAGCGTGGGTTTAAGCCCCATGCTGATATTGCATGGGCAAAACTGTTTCAGCTTCTAGCAACCGGACGCATTCAAAGTGAAGCCATCAACTTTGATCGATGGGAAAAATGTGTTGAAGAAGACATGTATGAAGAAGCCGCGCGCTTCGATGTAGTTCCACCATTGAGCTATTCTCTTGGATTTAGTTGGGCGCAGAATGAAATCGAGATTGATGGTGTCCGAAATGTTGCGTTAAGGGTTCGCGCAAAGGATATTTTGGAGAACCGCGCACATCTACTTCAGATCGGCAAATCCGTTTCCGTGGAGAGGTTTGGAGCTTTTTACCTTTCATCCAATGCCGCGCGATCAAATTTCAAACGAAAGCGCGGGCGGCCCAACGAGGTCAATTGGCAGCGCGTAAAGGAAAAGCTAGCTTTGATGGTCACAGATGGTTCCACTCCAAGTGGAAAAGAGAGCTGTATCTACGAGTTAATAATTTTTGCCGAAAACGAGCTTGATAAGACACCGAGCCGGACCGCAGTTCAGCGCAATTTACACGCAGAATTAGATGCAATTTATGCCCAAAAATAGGGCGGGCATTTAGGGCATTAAATGGGCGGGCTTTGTGGGCTTGTTCTGAGCTTACGCAACAGCATTCAAAACGCCAATATCCTCATCAATGCAACTCAATGAGGATGATAAAAAATGGCAAACCTATTCGATCAAGGCCGAAACTACGTTCTAAGCGACTCAGAGCTTGAGCTGATCGGCGACCGCGATAAACTCGCACAATGGCGACACAAGGGCATGGGGCCAGTCTTCTATCGCCTTGGCCGCAAAATCATCTATCGTGGCGCTGACCTGAACGCATGGGCAGAGTCACGGCGCGTCGATCCGAGTGTCGAGGGCGCGTAGTGTCTAGGCGTTTCAAGACGCGAGGGATAAAGAACAACAAAAGCTATCGGATAAGTGAATTGGCAGACGCAGCTGGTGTTTCCATCGCCACGGTTCGCAACTGGCTCAAGTCAGGAATGCAGAGGGTCGATAGCAACCGTCCCACCATGATTATGGGTTTTCAAGCACTGGAATACCTGAATGCCCGCAAGACCAGTTCCAAGCGTCCCATGTCGCTGGGGGAGTTTTATTGCTTGCGATGCAAAGCTCCCAGGCCCCCGCTAGGTGCAATGGCCGACTACGTGCCCACAAGTGGATACAGGTGGGCGTCTCAAGGCATTCTGTGGCATCTGTGAGTGTCCTTGCAACCGCAATATCAGCGCCCATCAACTGCCCGACTTTGCAAAGGTTTTGGATGTTGAAATTAGAGATAGTGGGTAAGCCTATAGGAACCCACCAACCCCCTCTTAAATTAGCACTTTAGAAAGGTTGCGAAAGCATGCGCAAATACAATGCAGAAAACGAGCGGATTAAAAGGCGATATGAGCTATATCTACGCGAAGCCAAAGGGCAGGATGAAAAGTCGATTGATAAAGTACGTGCGGCGTTGGTGAAGTTCGAACAAAGCACCAAGTTCAAGCCGTTCAAGAAATTCAATACCGAGCAGGCGCGGCAATTCAAGGACGCGCTGGCACGGGCAAAAACGCCGCACGGAAAGCCGCTAAGCCTGACCACGACCGACGCGACCTTGCGCTTGGTCAAATGGTTCTTCCATTGGCTGGCAGATCAGCAAGGGTTCAAAAAAGTTCTAACCTATTCGGATGCGAACTATTTCAATAATAACCGCAAAGACGCGCGCGCCGCCCACGACCAGCGCCCTGTTCAATTCCCGTCAACACAAGCAGCCTATCATGCTTTTCAGGCGATGGCCGAACAGTCCGATATTCAGCGCCGTGACAAGGCGATGTTTGCGTTTGTGATGATTACAGGAGCGCGGGCGGGCGCTGTCGCGTCTCTGCGCCTTAAACATATCAATTTGGTGGATGGGCTGGTGTATCAGGATGGGCGCGAGGTGAAAACCAAAGCGGGCAAGACGATCACGACATGGTTTTTTCCAATGCATCCTCACTATCTGGAATGCTTCACGGCTTGGGTGAACTTTCTGCGTGATGATAAATTTTATAGCGCTGAGGACGCGCTGTTCCCTAAACCTGAACTTCGTCTAGTGGATGGAAAGTTCTGCTTCGATACACTGTCACGCGATACATATTCGAACTCTTCCCGAGTGAATGCGGTGTTTCGTAGAGCCTTTGAGCAAGTCCAATTGCATCCGTACACGCCACACAGTATTCGCAAAACACTTGGGCAGGAACTTAGCGACCGCCATTTGCCGTTGGACGCACAAAAGGCATGGTCGCAAAACCTTGGCCATGAAAAATTCACGACAACAGTGTCTAGCTATTTGCCCGTTTCCCACCAACGGCAAGGTGAATTAATCAAAGGCATTTCCTCCAAGAACTAGCAGCTCAAGGGGGTTCACAACAAATCCTTTAAGCGGCGTGAACTCTGTTCAAAATACGTTCAGAGAGCTTTAACATCAACTCGTCAACAGACAAATCTAAGCTATTCTGCAGCGATCGGCACTTCGTCGTTCGAGACACTGTTTCCAATCTGATCCACTCCTAAAGAATTGGCCCGCCCTTATAGTTAACAAATGGAAGATCAAAAGGAAAAGCGGGGGATTATTTCAGCAAAATAAGCAAAGTATTTGCACCATCCTAAAATATATTGCAGATGTGGGACACAAACTAAATTTTGAATGGACTGATCGTGAGCAAACAACCATTAGCTATAGTAACGATGGTACGACGCGATTATGAGATGCTTCGCCTGTGGATTGGCTATTATAAGAAGCAGGTTGCAGATTCAAAATCTATCTATGTGATTGCTCACGGCGAAGATCAGATAGTTGAAGATATTGCAGCTGGGTGCTCTGTTTTCACCATTCCATTTGACAATACTGGTGATCAATTTGAAGCCAAACGACGCAAACATATGTTAATGTTTGCGTCCGGCCTCCTTCAGTATTTCCAAAACGTAATTGTCGTTGATTGTGATGAAATCGTAGCTATTGATCCTTCGCTTAATCTATCTCTTTCCGAATACTTGGGTACAATTTCAAATACGATACCTGCCATTTCTCCGATAGGATTTGATGTCAGGCATAAGCAATCATCGGAGCGCGACCGCCTCGATCTTCTGCAACCAATATTATCCCAACGAAACTATGGCTTCATTGACGCGAAATATTGTAAACCTTGCATTATAAAAGCAGAAATAACTTCGGGAACAGCGCATCGACTTTTTGGCATTCCTTGGCACATCGATAAGAATTTATTGTTGTTTCACTTGAAATACGCCGACAAATTTCTTTCGAATATTGGGGTGGAAACACGAAACTCAATATTGGAACAATATAACTCGCACGAAAGCAAGCACGGCATTCGAGGCTGGGAAAATGGAGAGGAAAACTTCAAAAACGCGTCGAAATCGGTTGAGGGTGAAAGTAAACTATTTGAACCTAAAGAATTGGATTGGCTCGAGCCTAGGCTAAAACTTGGTTTGAAAAGACGCGGTGTAGTCCCCAACCTCAAATTCGGCCCATATAAGCTATTAGACCGCTTCAAAGGTATTATCTAAATAAGATGACAAATAAAGTTCTATTCTCGGCCATGAAAAATGAAGGCCCGTTTATTCTTGAATGGGTCGCCTATCATCTCGCCATTGGTTTTGACAAAATTGTCGTTTGCTCGAATGATTCTGATGATGGCACCGCCGAATTATTGGATAGCTTGGCCAATGAAGGGTATGTGACGCACATTCCCCACACGGTTCCAATTGGAGAGTCTGCACAGGCAAGCGCGGCGAGAGTGTTCAACAACTTGAATATTCTAATGGATGACGATTGGGTTATCTGGCTGGACGCTGATGAATTTCTGAACGTGCATGTTGGCGATAGAACCGTGGATGCCCTAATTGAACGAGTGGGTGGCGCGCACGGAATACTTATTCCTTGGCGTATATTTGGTGATGCCGGAAATTTGAAATTCGGCGGAAGGTATATCTCGCACAACTTCGAAAGAGCGGCACTGAAGCGGTTTCAAAAAAATCGAGAAGTCAAAACACTATTTAAATATGGGCCAGATATTGGTGGATTAGCGAAGGTTGGGATCCATCGCCCAATATTAAAAAAGGACGGGAGACTACGAGTCACGGATTTCTTGAACGGGAAAGGAAAGAGCATTGACAGCAATGACCAGAAGAACACCAAGTGGCTATCTGGTGAGAGTAACGCAAACAACTGCAAAATTGGTCGCTACGACTTCGGGTGGAGGTTTGCGCAAATAAATCATTATTGTGTCAGAACTCCCGAATATTTTGCGCTAAAACGATCACGAGGCCGAGGATATCTTTCCAATAATGCAGGACAGGTAAACCAGCGCCATACTGAAAATTTTTACAGAAATTTTAATCGGAACGAAGATGAAGATAGAACCATTCTGCATTGGTCAAAAACCGTTGATGACAAAATCGCGGAACTTTTGCAATCGGTGCAAATATCTGAGTCTCACGCGGCTTGCGTGCGACTATCAAGCGACGCTCTAGAGTCAATTAGTGAATGGGTCGAAATTATTGAGGATGCCAGCATATCGATGCCAGTTGTCACTTTACCTGACGCCGAGAAAAAGTTTTTAGCAGATCGCTATGCTGAAGCAGAAACTATCTTGGAATATGGAAGCGGAGGCTCAACCGTTTTAGCTTCGAGAATGAACAGTAAAAAAGTATTCAGCGTTGAAAGTGACTTGAATTGGGCAAAGAGCTTGCGATCTGCGCTGAGCATCAGATTTCCTGAATGCAAATCCACTCATGTACACCATGTAGACATTGGTGCGACTAAAGCTTGGGGCTATCCCATTGACGATTCACAGTGGAAAAACTACCACAATTACGCATTAGATATCTGGGACCAAAGCTTCTTTGAGCACCCAGACCTGATCTTAATTGACGGCCGTTTTCGTCTAGGTTGCTTTGCTGCGGCACTACTAAAAGTTGAGAAACCGACAACGGTATTATTTGACGATTATTTCGACAGACCAGAGTATCATGCCGCTGAAAAGTATTGTGCGGTGTCCGAAAAGGCTGGGCGAATGGCCGAGTTCAATGTGAAACCCGCAACTTGGTCCAATGATCAGCTTACAGAATTAATTAGCTGGTTTAATATTGTGAGGTAATGAGGGTGGCGCTCATAGAGCCTAATACTTTCCCTTGAATTACAACACTTTTGACTATCGGAATTTTTTTACCATCACGCGTCTTTTCTTTCGCCCGTCATCCAATATTGTTAGACCGCCTAACTTAGCCAGCGCTTTGCTTTGTTCGGCATAGGCGCTCTTACGCAAATCCAGAATTATGTGCCCACCTGGTTTTACTTTTTCCTCAAAGAACGGCAAATACACGTTTACTGGGAAATGGAACCCGCAAGCAAGAAAGCTTACCGCAAGGTCCACCGGTTCGGCGGACAAAATGTCCTCTTTCTCGGGATTCATTTTTTTAATTGAGCGCGGATCTACATCGTTGGATTTCAGAAAATTCACGGCTGTTGACAGATTGGAATAGGCGGCTCCTTCTTCGTCAAATCCAAAATGCCTTTTTTCGTTGTTCTCAAGGTCTATCAGTAAAATTCTGGAATTATATGTTGCTGCCATAAACATATCGAACAAGGCGTACCCGCAACCGATATCGGCGACACTATTGGTGTCAATTTGGTCCAGAACTGGGCGTAGACTTTTAAATTCGTCTCCTATTACTCGCACTGAACGCTCCGCGATTATATTTCCCTTTTCCGAAATGATAGATTTCAAAGGTGCCGCTGTTCCTTTTGACCACTCCTTAATCAGTCGTCCGCTTCGCGGAATGTCAAAAAGGACTTCTGATCTCTGTAATGTGAGGTTCAGCAAATCATCATCTGTAAACACTGAATAATTAAGATTTTCAGCGTTGATAGGTTGCGCGTCATTCATAGATTTCATCCTTGATCCTGTTGGGACGTTACCCAACATTTCGTCTCGACAAACTTTTACGAATCTTGATTCCACCGAATACTTTCGTGAAAGACTGTCGATGGATACTCCATGCTGCAACGCTTCGATCCCCAGCTGTTTTCGGAACTCGGGATCGTTCGTTTTTTCGTGTTGCTTCACTATTTTCGTAGGTATTGGTGCAGACGACGGCTCAATATTATGTTTCCTTAGGAGTTCCGCCATGAAGCTTCCGCGCCTTGGGACGTTCCCTTCTTTTTCCTCCAACCGAGGTTTCATTCGGCGAGCCCAAAAATGGACCCCGCGCGTGTTCTCAGTCATTTCTTCTTCAGGTTTAAATTTGCTAATAATAAGATGGTTTCGATGCTTGAAAGAAATTGGATAAAAGGTTTCTTGTGGATGCGCATGCGAAATTTCGCCAGTCTCCTGAAGGAAATGTGTTACCGACGCTGGTCCGGTAAATCCCCAATTTTGTTCGGTCATGTGTACCGCTCGACCCGCATCTTTCTCTAATCGTAACTCATGCTGTTGTGACTCGGTTAACCATGGAGCTATTGCGTATTCATCCTCAAAGAAGTTCACCAGTTTTGCTAGTGTGCTAGAGTCTTTTGGAAGCCCGAGAACAGCGTTACAAACAAGCCCAGGCTTTTCCCAGCCAAATACATATTCTGAGTTAAAATCAAACGGACGCAAGCAATACATATCTGCGTCAACCCAGATTTTGTTTGTTTTCTTCAATAACTGTAATCGCCACATATCAGCATGGATCGCCGGACTACCGGTCCGGGCATGCCGAAGCAAGGGTTCGCCCGATAGTATTTCTGCAGCGTCAGCGGTGTGGACGCCAATAGGGACATTCTCGATCGGTGCGTAGCTGTAAAGGGTCGTATGATGACCTGCGTCGACAAAAGACTTTAGACAAAGCTGCTCTAGCCAAGACAGTTCACCTCCGATCCAAAGACTCGCAATTTCAGGGAGTTTGCCCAATTTCCAAAAACCTCTTTATACATTACAATTATCCTTACACCTTTGTCTTTTATATCGAAAGAGCGAAGAGGTTCTTCAGGCGGTTAAAGTGCCGGCAAATAGTGTTGACCCGCTGCCAAATGTAAGTAAAACAGCATTATTATTACCATTTATATCAATGTAAATTATTTGGATATCCTCAAATGATTAATGATCATGCAACGTTTAAAAACTACGTTCACAGTGAAAAACAACTTCATGCCCGCAAGGTTAAAGAACTCGGGGCGGAAAAAATGCAGAAGTACCGAAGCACATACAATAAGTGGACTAAACGCACTGGAAATCATTGGGAAACCCTCACGAAAAAAAACATCGCAATACACGATTCATTTTTGGTGCCATATTCGATCAGTTTCAGCGATTTTTTTGAATCTGGGATTATGCAAAAATACCAAATTCGCGGATACAATTGTTTGCGAGAACTGCTACGTACAGCCACACTTTGCCCAGAACTCCTTGATAAGGAGAAGTCGTACGAGGTTTTGGAACTGTCTTCGGGAAGTTGCGCCAATTACGAGGTGCTTACGCAATATAATAATAAAGTTGACGTGACCGACTACCTTGGGGGAAGGGGTTCATCCTACCAACCAATTCATCGCTGGCTAAACATAGATGTGCTAGATTTTGACGGCAGTCAGTTACCTTACGTATTCGAAAATAATAGCTATGATTATATACTTTGCTATCAGGCTATCGACGCTTATGGCACGCCCGAATTTGGGCTGTCTGTCGTCGAACAATTAGCTAGAGTTGCGCGCAAGAAAATTGTTTTAGTGCTCAACCCATTTGCGGGAACCCAAGATGTCCGCGAACACTTTCAGAACGCAATTTGCCAGCGCTTCGAGAAAACAACTTTGGCTCGTTGTCCCGATACCAATCATCCGACAGTCATTATTGAAGTGGTCCAGTGAAGTAAAAACTGGTGCCATATTTTCAAATGCGTTGATTTGGAACACGCTGTCTGAAGGCTATTGTAATTACATTTAAAAATGAGCTGATAGCTATTTCATAATCCTAGAAGATGCGGCAACATACAAAACAATGCCAACGTCCTTCGTACCTTCTGTTGAAACCTACCACGAATAAAAAGTCGGAAAATATATGTCAGTCAAAGTGGATTATGATGAAATAATAGAAACGAACGGCGTTAAAGTACCGTTTGTTCCTCATATAATCACACCGAAAATTGAACGCCCAATGCGCAATGACCGATATGAAGGTGGTGAATGTGCGGCATTACGTGAAATATTGCGTGCGGGTGATCGCGTCCTTGAACTCGGGGCTGGCATCGGTTTGATATCTTCGGTTGCAGCAATGGTTAAAGGTGTAGAAGCGGTTACTACTGTTGAAGCGAACCCTCAGTTAATTCCTGTGATAGAGGAAACCCACCGCTTAAATGCGATATCGAACATCGAGCTTCTTTGCGGGGTTGTCGTCGCTAGTCAGCAAAAACGCAGTCCTTTCTATGTTCGATCAAATTTTTGGTCTTCTTCCCTAGAGCCTGACTCACGGCCCTACGAAAAGAAAAAGCACTTACCTTGCTACAATATCCACCGACTAATTGAAGAGAAGAACCCCACCGTTATAGTTTGTGATATTGAAGGCGGAGAGCTGGGGTTGTTTGACGAGGTCAATTTGTCAGGTGTGCGTGCGCTAATCCTTGAGATGCATCCCAAAGTTTATGGTGATGAGAATGTCGATGCAATTTCTCGTGTTTTGGAAGAGAATGGGCTGATATTTGTAAAATCAACAAAAACTTCATCGGTTCGCAGATTTGAGCGTAGAAGTGATGTTCCGGCAAATATACGTACACCTTCAATCTCAGGCGGAAAGTTAATTAACCCAGACTTAACTGGGCTGAAAGACAAGCCATGGGACCCTGAATCGGCACAGTTCTTTGTCTCTACATGCATGAAAGATGAAGGGCCATTTATTATTGAATGGCTCGCCTGGCACAAATCAATTGGCATTCAGAATTTTGTAATTTTTACAAATGACTGCACTGATGGAACAGACCTATTACTAGATCGACTTCAGGAAATGGGTGAGTTACGCCATTTACCCAATCCCGCATTATTAACAGGTAATCCTGCATTTCAGCCTTATGCTCTCGCCTACACACCGCGTCTGCCCGAATTTCGTCGCGCTGATTTTTACATTTCTATGGATGTTGATGAGTTCATCAATATACGCTTTGGGAAAGGTCACATGTCAGATCTTCTTGAAGAGACTGGTCCTTTTGATGCTCTTTCCATGAGTGAATTATGCCATGGAAGCAATTTCAAAGAAGACTACGAACGTGGTTTTATGATTGATTTATTTCCAAACCACCAACGAGAAACCCCGGGTAAGCATCGATCACGTCGAGGCGTAAAAACTATAGTGCGGCTTGGAGAGAAGCTAAAACATATTCGCAACCACCGACCGGATTTACGTACTGATGTAGGCCCTGTCACGTGGTTAAGCGGTTCCGGAAAGCCTCTGACAAGTTTGCATGAAGATCCTTTGGAAAACGGTATCGATGTTCGAGGGACATATGAAAATGTTGTACTGGACCATTTCCCTTTGCGCTCACTCAATTCCTATCTTGTGAAGATGTTTCGTGGTGACGTAGTTGTCAAAAACAAAATGGTTTCACAAAGGTACTGGCGACAACGTGATCGCCAAAGTGACTTGACGTCAACATTTGAACGCCAAAATGGTGGTTTTCAAAAAAAGTATGATGCACTTATGAAAGATGAAAAACTGGCCGAGCTGCATGATGACTGTTGCGCTGCGCACGAAAAGCGAATTGCCGAACTGGTAGAAGACGAGTTTTTTTTAAACCGAAAAAAATGGATATTTGATGAAATCTGGGCTCCGAAAGAATAGCGATGACTACGAAACAAGTTTTAGGGCATAATATTTTCCCCCACCTTCAGTTAACTCGCATTGTGCTTAGAATCAAACTCGTTCAATGCCGAACTTAAGTCACCTTGCAATTGAGTTAACAGAGAAAATCGAACAAAATCATCTTTAGCATTTTCTAATCTAAATTTCATTTTATTGGTTTTGTTCGACAAGAAGTGTTCAATGTTGGAGTTGACAGTATCAATGTAGTCTCTGGCAATTACCACGGTGTTCTGTTCTCTACAGCCCATCAAAATTCCCATACCCACATATGCTTCCATAATTCCGCCCCTGCGCTTAGCAAAACTTTCAGCTACCGCTTCTGTATCACGAGTTAAATGCACATAAAAAGCAGAGTTGCCATACGCTTTATCCAAGCGCCCAAGCAACCAACTTAGTCTGTTATCTGCTTCGATGTGGAATGCTGGGTAGGAGAATCTATCATTGCCAATCAAACCAGTTTTTGTTTCATGTCCAGCGCTGTAATTCGTTGCGTGGTTACAAGCTGTAATAAAAGTCGTGCTACCGCATCTTCCAGTGCATAATACGAAGACATTACTAAACATTGTTATTTCCGTCTCTTGAGTTGAACCTACGCGAATCTGGTATGGTAGAGATTTAATTTTTTGCGCTAGATGTAACTAACATGCTCCACCTATTGTAGTGGTATATTTTGTAATTTCTAGAAGTTCATCAGGGCAGAATGCTGATAGGAGACTTATGTCGAAGCGCCGAATTTTCTCTTAGCTTAAAGCGGCTGTGGTACATTTTGTGGTACGTGAAAGATACACTGAATATATTAGTGTTAATATACAGATAATTAAAGCATTTGTAAGGCGGACTTCTTCTCCGCCAAAGACCTTTTTCATTCATTTGCACCCGTTCATTCCAAATAGGGTTTCCGCCTCATCTTTCAGAAAGAAAGTGCCTCGAAACCTAGGGGGATTTACTCCAACAATTGCCTTCGCTTGCC
>Ga0316204_10009694_pt1 | contig 12741 bp, 5 predicted proteins | sample 6monrhotite_MG_2_FD_205661 | JGI IMG/M metagenome (GOLD analysis project Ga0316204, IMG submission 205661) | Microbial mat bacterial communities from mineral coupon in-situ incubated in ocean water Damariscotta River, Maine, United States -... | ecosystem: Environmental > Aquatic > Marine >...
AGAATGGTTTAAGTGAGAACACCTTGTCCGCCTATAGAAATGACCTTGCCGGTTTTGCGTTATGGCTGGAGCAAAATAACAATATGTTGAAGAATGTTGATACCAGCATAATTCAGGAGTTTCTTGCTTTTAATTACCGGGCTCAACAAAAAAGACGTTCTGTTGCTCGTTTGTTATCAACATTACGCCGTTTCTATCTTTATCTGTTCCGTGAAAACCAGGTCAGCGAAGACCCAACACATTTGCTTGAATCACCAAAAGGCGACAGGACGCTGCCGCTATCTTTAAATGAGCAGCAAATCGAAGATCTATTGTCTGCCCCCGATGTGTCTGATGATTTAGGTTTAAGGGATAGAGCCATGCTGGAAGTGTTATATGCCACGGGTCTGCGTGTCAGTGAGCTGATAAGTTTGCAGACGACGCAGATTTCTATGCAACAGGGTGTCATCCGTGTGATAGGTAAAGGTAATAAAGAGCGCCTGGTACCGGTCGGTGAAGTCGCACTGGACTGGTTGATGAAGTATTATCAGCAGTCACGCCCGCAGTTACTTAATGTTGCGTCAAAGCAGAAGGATTTGAGCCCATGCAGTGAAGTTTTTGTCACCAGACGCGGCAGAGCCATGACGCGACAGGCATTCTGGTACATGATCAAACGATATGCTCTGCTCGCAGGGATGGCGACCGATCAACTGTCCCCACATACGTTACGCCATGCATTTGCTACACACCTGTTAAATCATGGTGCCGACCTGCGCGTAGTGCAGATGCTGTTAGGGCACAGTGACATATCGACAACTCAGATATATACACATGTTGCTGACCAACGCTTGCGTGACATGTATCAGGACCACCATCCGCGCGCCTGATCCGGGGCTTCAGGCCATTGCTGTTAGGCATCATGGGAATTACCGGATAAGTAATACAGCTATATCAACATTTCATGGAATTAACTATAATCCGTGTTGTCTTGATACCAGGTTAAATAATTTACTAGTGTGCTATATGAAATTTCTTTCTTTATTTTTATTAATTACATCTTTTTTATTAACATCTTTTTCTGTTTCTGCTGAAGAGGCGGGTACCGTACAGCTAAAGCAGGCATTGACTAAAAGTATGCCAAATGTGAAACCAGATAAAATCTCAACAACACCGATCGCGGGCCTGTTTGAAGTTATCGTGGGCTCACAGGTGGTGTATATGAGTGCTGATGCGCGCTATATGATCGAAGGTGACCTGTTTGACCTGGTAACTAAACAGAATGTCAGTGAGGAAGCTAAATCTGTTATCCGCCTGGCAGCCATAGAAGAGCTTGGTACAGAAAATATGCTGGTCTATCGACCAGAAAAAGTGAAAAACACCATAACCGTTGTGACGGATATCGATTGTCCATATTGCCGCCGTCTACATAGTGAAATACCAGACTATCTTAAAAATGACGTAGAAGTTCGTTACATCTTCATGCCACTGAAAGGTTCGTCTGACATGAAGAAAACCGTCAGTGTATGGTGTTCTGAAGATCAGCAACTGGCACTGGACATCGCAAAATCAGGTGGTGAAGTGGAAGAGAAAACCTGTAAAAATCCAATCCGAGATCACCTGAAACTGGCTCGTGACCTGGGCGTTCGCGGCACACCGGCTATCATTATGGAAGACGGGCAGATGCTGCCTGGTTATGTGCCAGTGGACAAACTGGTTGCTGAGATTCGCAAATAGATAAAAGATATATCCACAGGTTGCAGAGTGGTTTACTTGTACTACTTGTTGGTAGAAGTAACTATTCCAGCCAGACAATTTCTTTGTGATGGGTAAATAGAATTCCTGCTTTTACTTCATGTTCCGGCCACAGTTTTTTAATTCCCTGCCGGTAATAATCGAGTTGTGCTGAAAATTGCACAGCTGCATCCTTCGTGGATTCATCACCGCCTAACTGGTGTGATTTGTAGTCGATGATAGTGATGGCATCATCAGACTTGATTACTCGATCGACGATACCGTAAACAGCCTGTTGCTGCTGTAGGTACATCAGCGGCATCTCGTTGTATACCTGGGTGTCTGTGGCCGGGTTAAAAATAGTTGCAAAATCCGAGTGGTTGAATGTAGCGGCTGCTTCCTGTGCGCATCCATCGAGGTATTCGATAAATTCCGGTTTGTTAAGCGATACTTCTGCTTTAACCTTCCGCAGTATGGTTTCAATGATCTGATTTGATGCCGGGTAGACTGATGCATCGCTGAGTAGTTCGATGATGCGATGGACGACCGTCCCCCGCCATTTCGCGACATCCCTTCGGTAAACGTTGTTATTGGTCTCGGCATTATTTATGCTGGAGTCGTCAGTCTCATATGAATCATCAATGCCCGGGTGCAAACTGGGTGCAATAAAAACGTTAGATGAGGGGAGGAGTGTTAGTGGTCTCAATAAGCGTTCATCAATATCAGTTAGTTTCTCACTGACCAGATTATCTTTTTCTGGCCTTTCTATAGCGGAGCGGTCATATGAGAGATGCCTGTATACATTGCAGTTTATTTCATCAATGCTCGTCTCGGTCTCTGTGATCTTGTCTAAGCCATTAGCAATTATCTGGTACCAGCTATGGTCCTGGCTTCTATTGCTGGCAACACCGCTGATATAAAGCTGCTCACGCGCACGGGTGAGCGCGACATATAGCAGATTTAATTCTTCACGTTTTTGCTCGTGAAGTTTTTCCTGCTGCAGTTGTTGAGTGATGCTGTCGGTATTATCTTTGCTCAACTGTAATTGAAAGTTGGCAGGTTGAGTTTTTTCTGCTGGCCATCTCACCAGGCTGGCATAGGCGTTTTTATTACTTGCGGTGCCGTTGCAGTCCGCCAGAAAAACGACCGGTGACTCCAGCCCTTTGCTGCCATGGATGGTCATCAGCCTGACTCGAGATTCATCGCTCTGCGATAATGGCTCTTCAGGCGGGTTGGCAGAATAACTTTGCAGGTGATGCAAGCGTTGCAGAAACCGTGTGATGCTTGGATAGCGACCGCTGTCTGTTTCCAGTGACAATTCAAGAAAACGCTGGCAGTTCGATGCAATATTTTGCCTGTTTTCTGGTCGGCTGGCCGCAACATAACGTTTTATGATGTTGCCTTCGGAGAAAATCCTGTCCAGGCAGTCATGCACAGGCAGGTGTTCGGCCAGTTGTTGCCAGCGAGGTAACAGGTTGGCAGCCCGCTGTAATGGTTTGCTGAGTTTATCATCGTGCTCGGCAGCCAATAACAATAGACGTTTATACCAATGTGCTTCACTCTTCTGCCTGGCTAATAAGATCAGGTCGTCGTCACTGGCATTAAAGATAGGGGACTTTAAGACCTGTGCCAGGGCGAGGTTGTTATACGGTGTGACCAGCGTATTGAGTAAACAGTTTAAATCCTGGATCTCCAGGTTATCCAGCAGCCCACCTTTTTTATTACCGATGAATGGAATGCCATACTGTTTCAGCGCGTTTTCGTATATGCCGATATGCGTACGGTTACGCATCAATATCATGATGTCGCCAAACTCTATCGGGCGGACGGAGCCATCATCTGTAATCAGTTCGGCCGTATCGATGAGATGTTGAATCTGCCTGGCAATAAAATCAGCCTCTTCGTGTCTCAGGGTCCTGACTGATATTTTCCTTGCCTGTATCAGTGGATTCCGAAAAAACATGACTTCGTTATCAGCTGCTTCGGTTTCGTCGGTCTCATCCTCGTCTTCTTCGAATAGATCACAGAGTACAACTTTGCCCGGTAATGTATCGAGATGGGTGCCATGCGTGGTGAAGCCTGTCATGATGGCCAGAATGTCAGCTTGTTCAAAAATCTGGTTGACACTGTGGATGATGGCATCGGATGAGCGTCGTGAGAAATCAAGCGGCGTGGCTTTAGCATCGAGCATGTCAGCTAACCACTGGCTGGCCTGCGCCTGCAATGCCGGGTTGGCCCGCCTGAAGCTGTATATCGACTGTTTTTCATCACCGACCAGGAAAACACTGCGTGGCCGTTGTTCCGGGTTGGCTGCTATCTCTTCCAGTATGGGTGAGAGCAGGTGCCATTGTGTGGGGTTGGTGTCCTGAAATTCATCGATCAGGATGTGATCGATGCGTTGATCTATCTTGTATTGCACCCAGTGCGCGTTGTCAGCATGTTGCAGCAACTGATAACACTTCCACTCGAGGTCGGTGAAATCCAGCAGTCGCATCTCTGTTTTGAGCTGCTGAAAAATTTCGACATAACGGTGGCCGGCAAAAAACCAGGCTTTATTGATGTTCAGCGTCTGCAGCCTTTTTAGCTGCTCGTTTACGTATTGAATTTTTGCTGAGATATCCTGATGCAGCTCGAGGAAACGTTCAGTGTTTTCGCTGCCCAGTTTCTTTTCCATCGCAGCGCTGTGTTTGCGTCCCTGGACCAGCGCTTCGCCATCCTTTTTGAGAAAGGCAGAACTGATCAGTGCAAAACAGCTGTTATTGTTGTCATGTTTTAGCGCTTCATCGATACTGTCTGCATGTTTTTCGCTGGTTTTGTTTTTGATCTCTCGTAACAGGTTGGCGAAGACCTGTAATTTCTGCTCGATGCTGTCATCTAGAAACTGATCAATCACGCTGCTGCTATTTACTGTCTGCTTATCCAGCTGCAGTGTCCGGGTGAGTTCGACGCAGGCATAATCAACAGGATTATTGGCGTTTGCGGTATATGCCCACCAGTCACTGCGATGTGCCAGAAAACTGCGTAGAGAGGTCAATGTGTTATCCGGCCCGTTGCAGAACTGCATGATGGTGTCCAGACTATTGTTCAAATCATCGTTCAAGTTGCCAGGCCTCGAGTGAGGGCCAGATCTCTGACGGGCTTCGTCGAATAACATCTGCCATGCCTGGCGTTCGAGTAGACTGCTGTCTTCGATCAGATCAAAACCGGGTGGTATGCCAGCTTCCAGCGGAAATCGAGACAGGATATCCTGACAGAAGGAATGAAATGTCTGGATACGTACCGGATACAAACTGTGCATCAGTTTTTCATAGAGACCAGCCGCGATATGTTTTGTCTGCTGGTGGTTATCACTGCCGATTAACCGTAATAACTGGTCCAGTTCCTCTTCAGTTGCAGTCGCCATGGCAAACAGGCGTTCATTGAGACGGATCTGCATTTCACCGGCTGCTTTGCGGGTAAACGTGAGTGCGATGATATTACCCGGTTCTGCACCGTCGATCAGCAATCGCACGATACGTGTGATCAACAGCCAGGTCTTACCGCTGCCTGCTGAAGCAGAAACTGTGGCGTTAAGCGCAGGATTGCAGGCATCGAGACTATTCATGTTGTGATTGGCTGAAGGCATGATGGCAGTTTATAGAGACATATATTTAATTCAACATAGTCTGGTGTTAAAGTAGCCGGGTTTTAATAAAACCCATATAACTTTAATAACAGGGTGCCACTCACAATGAGTCAAAACCAATGAGCAAGTATGATGCCTCGTCGATCGAGGTATTAACAGGTCTTGAGCCGGTCCAGAAAAGACCGGGTATGTATACTGATACCACGCGGCCAAATCACCTGGCCCAGGAAGTTATTGATAACAGCGTCGATGAAGCGATTGCCGGTCACGCCAGTAAGATCGATGTGGTGTTGTATAAAGACGGTTCCGTAAGCGTGACGGACGATGGCCGCGGTATGCCGGTCGATGTCCATCCTGAAGAAGGTATTCCCGGCGTTGAGGTCATTCTTACGCGGTTACACGCTGGCGGTAAATTTTCTAATAAAAATTATGAATTTTCAGGCGGCCTGCACGGTGTCGGCGTGTCGGTCGTCAATGCTTTGTCATCAAAAGTGGACGTCGAAGTGCGCCGTGATGGCGCCGTGTATGTCATGTCATTCAAGCATGGCGCAAAAACCAGCAAACTGAAAAAAACTGGCACCGTCGGTAAACGTAATACCGGTACCAGGATACATTTCTGGCCGGAGAAAAAATATTTTGATTCCGCTGCTATCTCTGTTTCTAAATTAAAACACGTGTTACGTGCCAAAGCGGTACTGTGTTCAGGTCTGGAAGTCTCATTTGTCGAAGAAAAAACGGGTGAAAAACAGAGCTGGCATTATGAAGGTGGTCTGGCCGATTACCTGGGTGAGAATCTCTTCGAAAGAGAGTGCATACCTGCAGAGCCTTTCATCGGCAGCATGGCGAGTAAAACAGAAGCGGTAGACTGGGCGCTGACCTGGCAGATAGATGCTGGTGAACTGACCACTGAGTCTTATGTGAACCTGATTCCAACAGCACAGGGTGGTACTCACGTTAACGGTTTGCGTACCGGTTTGACCGAAGCACTGCGCGAGTTTTGTGAGATCCGCAGTTTGTTACCTCGAGGCGTGAAGTTAAGTCCGGAAGATGTCTGGGATAAAGTCTGTTATGTGCTTTCAGTCAAACTTGCGGACCCGCAGTTTTCCGGGCAGACAAAGGAGCGCCTGTCGTCACGTGAATGCGCTGCTTTTGTCTCGGGTGTAGTAAAAGACGCATTCAGTATCTGGCTGAACCAGCATACCGAGGCCGGTGAGTCTATCGCCATGCTGGCGATAGAAAATGCACAAAAACGGTTGCGTGCCGGTAAAAAAGTCATCCGTAAAAAAGTCACCAGCGGACCGGCCTTGCCCGGCAAGCTATCCGACTGTTCTTCACAGGATACAACACGTTCTGAACTGTTTCTGGTGGAAGGAGATTCTGCTGGAGGCAGTGCTAAACAGGCGCGTGACAGAGAATTTCAGGCGATCATGCCGTTGCGCGGTAAAATTCTTAACACCTGGGAAGTTGAGCATGACCAGGTGCTGGCCTCACAGGAAGTGCACGACATTTCGATCGCTATCGGCGTTGAGCCGGGCTCTTCAGATTTAAAAGACCTGCGTTATGGCAAGATCTGTATCCTGGCGGATGCGGACTCAGACGGTTACCACATAGCAACCTTGTTATGTGCGCTGTTCCTACGGCACTTCAGGCCGCTGGTTGAAGCCGGTCATATCTATGTAGCGATGCCGCCGCTTTTTCGTATCGATGTTGCTAAAGAAGTTTTTTATGCGCTCGACGAACCAGAAAAGCAGGGCATATTAGATCGCATAGAAGCAGAGAAGATACGCGGCAAGGTGAGCGTGACGCGATTTAAAGGTCTGGGCGAAATGAACCCGTTGCAGCTTCGCGTCACCACCTTATCGCCGGATACACGACGGCTGGTGCAATTAACGCTGGGTGAAGGTGGCAAGAGCCATAGCATGCTGGACATGCTGCTGGCGAAAAAACGGGCAGGTGACCGTAAGGCCTGGCTGGAGAAGAAAGGCGCACTCGCCGAGGTGTAGTTGCGAAAAACTTTGCACTACATAAGTATAAATATATAACCTGATAACAACTTATGACATCACAATCCGAATTAGAATTCGAAGGTATAGAAAAACTCCCACTCTCTGAATTCACCGAAAGAGCGTACCTGGACTATTCCATGTACGTCATCATGGATCGTGCCTTGCCCTATATCGGCGACGGTCTGAAACCAGTACAGCGCCGCATCGTTTATGCGATGTCTGAGTTAGGTTTAAGCGCTACCTCAAAACACAAAAAATCTGCGCGTACCGTTGGTGATGTATTAGGTAAATATCATCCGCATGGTGACAGTGCCTGTTATGAAGCCATGGTATTGATGGCGCAGCCGTTTTCTTATCGTTATCCGCTGGTCGATGGCCAGGGAAACTGGGGTGCACCGGATGATCCAAAATCATTTGCAGCCATGCGATATACTGAATCACGCCTAGCGGCATATTCTGAGGTTTTATTAACAGAGCTGGGGCAGGGTACCGTTGACTGGCAGCCGAATTTTGATGGCACCATGGAAGAACCTAAAGCCTTGCCTGCAAGACTGCCTAATATATTGTTAAATGGCGGTACTGGTATCGCTGTTGGCATGGCGACAGATATCCCGCCGCATAACCTGAGGGAAGTTGCCAGCGCCTGTGTGCGCTTACTGGAGAGCCCAAAATCGACACTGCAAGATCTTTGTGAACATATCCAGGGACCGGACTTTCCGACTGAGGCTGAAATTATCACGCCCAGAAAAGATATCCTGGAAATCTATCAGACTGGCCGTGGTGGCATCAGGCAGCGTGCCTGTTATGAGATGGAAGATGGTGCGGTAATCATTACCGCGCTGCCATACCAGGTTTCTGGTAACAAGATCCTGGAACAGATCGCCGCCCAGATGATCGCGAAAAAATTACCTATGGTCGAAGATCTGCGTGATGAGTCTGATCACGAGAACCCGACACGGCTGGTGATTATGCCCCGTTCAAACCGGGTCAATATTGAAGAGTTGATGGCACACCTGTTTGCTACCACCGACCTGGAACGCAGCTACCGTGTCAACATGAACATGATCGGTATCGACGGTCGGCCACAGGTAAAAGACCTACATTCGCTGATAGATGAATGGCTGAAATTCAGGACCGTAACCGTTCGCCGCCGGCTGCAATGGCGTCTGGATAAAGTCAATAAACGGCTGCATGTCTTAGATGCTCTATTGATCGCGTTTTTAAACATCGATGAAGTGATCGCCATCATCCGTGAAAATGACAAACCCAAACCGGTGTTGATGTCACGCTTTAAAATCACTGATGTGCAGGCGGAAGCCATCCTTGACCTGAAACTGCGGAACCTGGCAAAACTCGAAGAGGTGAAAATTCGTGGCGAGCAGGCTGAGCTCGCAGAAGAACGCAATTACCTGGAAAAAATACTCGGCTCAGCGAAACGTCTAAAAACACTGATCCGAAAAGAGATCATCGCAGACGCAGAAAAATATGGCGATGACCGACGTTCACCGATCGTAGAGCGAAGAGCCGCACAGGCACTGGATGCAACCGCGCTGATCTCGAGTGAAGCAATTACTGTCGTATTGTCCAGCAAGGGCTGGGTGCGTTCTGCAAAAGGCCATGAGATCGATGCCGAGAAATTAAATTACAAGGCGGGTGATGAATTTCAGGCATCGGCACAGGGTAAGTCAAATCAGATGGCAGTGTTCTTCGATTCAAGCGGCCGCGCGTATACCTTGCCTGCGCACAAACTGCCGTCGGCCAGGGGGCAGGGTGACCCGTTAAGCGGTTATTTTAAACCGACACCCGGCGCACATTTTGTTGGTGTCGCAATTGGCAACCCGGACGACCTTTACCTGCTGGCAAGTAACTTTGGTTATGGTTTTGTGGTGCGCCTGGGGGATATGCAGGCCAATACGAAAAAAGGCAAAGCCGTGCTGAATGTTGGCAAGCAGGCGCTGGCATTAGAACCGGTAAAAGTTGGCAGTGTTGAAACAGACCAGATAGTGGCGATCAGCTCAGCTGGTCACATGTTGGTCACACCAGTCGAGCAGTTACCGCAGATGGCAAAAGGTAAAGGTAACAAGATCATCAACGTGCCATCAAAATTATTGAAAGCCGGTGATGAAATGGTCGCCGCCATAACGGTCGTGCCTGAAGGCAGAAAACTGGTCGTGCACTCGGGTAAAAAATATAAGACCATGAAGCAGTCCGAGCTTGACGGTTATTTTGGTGAAAGAGGTCGTCGCGGGTTAAAGCTGTCACAGGGGTATCGCGTGGTTGATCGACTGGTCGTCGAATAACTATTTGCTGGCGTATTGAAAGTTTAAATATTGTCTCCATGTAGTAACCACTGTCACTCTTTGATTAAAGGGTTTTTGATTTATATTTTGAGATCTGTATGAAGCGCATAGCATTATTTTTGATAACCAATCTGGCGGTTCTTGTCGTACTAAGTATCGTGCTCAGCCTGTTAGGTGTTGATTCATTACTGGCTGAAAATGGTGTTGATTTAGATCTGCAGGCGTTGTTGATATTTTCTGCCGTCATCGGTATGAGCGGATCATTCATTTCACTGGCTATGTCAAAGTGGTCTGCTAAACGCATGACGGGCGCGCAGGTCATTACGCAAGCTCAAAACAAGACGCAACAGTGGCTGTTGGAAACCGTGGCAAGGCAGGCGTCGCAGGCCGGTATTAAAATGCCAGAAGTAGCCATTTATCAGTCAGCTGATGTTAATGCATTTGCTACCGGTATGAGCCGCAACAACGCGCTTGTTGCGGTAAGCTCAGGTTTGATCGAAAACATGAAGATGGATGAAGCTGAAGCGGTGCTTGCGCACGAAGTCAGTCATGTCGCTAATGGCGACATGGTGACGCTGGCATTGATCCAGGGTGTGGTGAATACCTTTGTTATCTTTGCATCACGTGTTGTCGGCCATATCGTTGACCGAGTGATACTTAAGAACGATCGCGGCCATGGCATTGGTTTTTTTGTATCGTCGATGATCGCACAGGTCGTTTTTGGCATCCTGGCGAGTGCCATCGTGATGTATTTTTCCCGGGTTAGAGAGTTCAAGGCTGACGCCGGTGCAGCTGAATTGGCTGGTAGTCAAAAGATGGTCGCGGCACTGCAGCGATTGCAGATGATACATCAGCCATCACGTTTGCCTGATCAGATGGCGGCGTTTGGTATCAATGGCGGATTTGCAGACGGATTTAAGAAACTGTTTTTAAGCCATCCACCGCTGGAAGAGCGAATCGCCGCGTTGCAGTCACGTTAGAAAGTTATTTCTTTTTTCTTAGGGAGTTGAAGTGCTAACCTGACATTTCGGTAAAGTCATACTCCATATCAGGTAACGGTTCCTGCAGGAAGTATCCCTGGATAAAGTTGACACCCATGCCCCATAAAAGTGACAGACTGGTGGCATCAGGAACATGCTGAGCGATAGTTAATTTACCTAACTCAGCGGCCTGCTCAGCAATATTTTTAATCGATTCCTGGTTCTGCGGATTTTCTGCAAGGTTCTCCATGAAGCTGCCCTCCATCCGTACATAATCAGCATGTATGTGCTCGAGTAACTGGAACGGGTTAGTGCCAGTGCCAAAATCATCGAGGATAAAGCCGCAGTTCAGCGACTTAAGTTTATGCGATAAGGTTTTTGCATTTTTCAGATTGGTGACGGCAACGGTTTCTTTCACTTCAAAGTTTAAAGTGTGTGCCGGAATGTCCTTTTCCTTGATCTGGTAACTCAACCAGTCGATCAAGGTGTCATCTTTTAATGAAGATGCAGACAGCTTTATAAAGAACCGGGTCTGATGCCCTTGTTTCATCCGCTTTGAAAATTCCTGAATAGTTCTATACAGTACCCATCGGTCGATGGCGATAGACATACCGATGCGTTCGGCTGCAGGCAGAAAATCTTGTGGCATGATCAGGCCATGATCTCCCTCGGCTTCCATGCGTACGAACACTTCGTAACGCTCATCGGTATCACCGTGCAGGCTGACGATTGGTTGATAATGTAAAACGAAACGGTCGTTTTTAAGTGCGTCTGTAAGCTGTTCCTTAAACTTGGCATCAACCTCGTGACGTGTCAGCTCACCTTTCTCAGGTGTGTAGATAAAGATCTGGTTCGCGCCTTTTTCTACGGCAGATGTGACAGCCTTTTCTGAACGTGCCAGGATATCATTGTATTCAGGTGAGTCTTTGTCGATTAGTGCGATACCAACACAGCATGTGGTATTGATGATGGAATCCTTGATGCTGGTCTCGAGTTGAGATATGGCTTTTTGAAGTTCAGCAGCATAACTTTCGATGTTGTCTTTACTGTAATCGATAGCGATCACAGTAAAGCTGTCATGAGTGTAGCGCGATAGGACATCATCATCACGGACAACGTTGCTTAAGGCTTTTGCTGCTTCGACGATGTACTGGTCTGATTCGACGACACCTACCGAGTTTTTAATATTATCAAAATTATCGATATGTATTTCCATCAGAGCAGCGGTATATTTACCTTGTTCGCAGTCTGCAATAGTCGCTTCCAGCTTTTCGATGCTGTACTGACGGTTAAATAAACCCGTCAGCTGGTCTTTCTGGCTGAGCAGTTTTAACTGGCGCTCGAGTTCTTCAGAGTCAGCGTCTTCTTTGCGGATGATGAGCTGTATGCAGGGCTCACCATCGATCTGTGCGGGTGAGAACTCCATCTCGCCACTAAATTCATTGCCGTCAGGTTTTTGTAATGTTGTGTCGAGTTTTTCTACACCTTCATCATTCTTAGTGTAGTTGCGCAAGAAGCCTTTAAAGGCGTCACGTCCTTCGGCAGCAACCATGTCAAGAATAGGCAGGCCTTCGAGGTCATCTGATTCTTCGATATCAAACATCTCAAGGTAGGACTGGTTGGAATAAACATGCATGCCTTCATGGATGTATGCGATGGCATCACGCGAACTGTCGAGTAATGAAGTACAGCGTCTTTCAGATTCGTTAAACGCTTTCTTGTATTTGGAGATCTGTCTGGCACTGGTTAAAGACTGGTGTTCACGGGCAATGATCAGTATCAGGTGATTGATGTCGGAGAAGCACGTTGCGTCCACTGCGCCGCTTCGCATGGCATTGATGATGTCAGGTTGCTCGGTTTTATCGACTGAAATAACTCGGCAACTTTCTGTTCTTTTGTCTTTTTTGATGCACTCGACAGTTTGCTTAAGCGAGATCAGTTCCATGCCTTCAAAGTAAATGATCAGATCGGGCGTCTGTTTTGCAAATACTTCGAGAAGGTCTTCGTCATCCTCAACGCGTGATGATCGGGCAGTATAACCCGCGGCTCTCAATGAGCTGATGATCTTTTCTTCGCTGTCGAAGGAGTCGTCTATGACGACCAGGTTAATTATTTTATCT
>Ga0316204_10009695_pt1 | contig 12740 bp, 6 predicted proteins | sample 6monrhotite_MG_2_FD_205661 | JGI IMG/M metagenome (GOLD analysis project Ga0316204, IMG submission 205661) | Microbial mat bacterial communities from mineral coupon in-situ incubated in ocean water Damariscotta River, Maine, United States -... | ecosystem: Environmental > Aquatic > Marine >...
AGGCTCTGTCCTTATCAGTTCTAAGTTTTATATTTTTATAAATCATCGGCTAAACTTTGGAATAATTCAATTATTCGGTTTGAGGATAAGTCAATTGAGCGTACTAAGTAAAGCCTTCAACAAAACAGTTGAAGGTTTTTTATTTTACGGAATTAAACATTTCAAATTCCTTTAAATTTTCTATTAAACTGTTAGAACTTTTTTCTGTTAGCTCTACTAAATGAAACTAAATTATTTCATATCATTAGTCTTGATAAATATTGAAAAAGCACTATATTTGAATTGGTAATGAAAAATTGACGTTTCACTATTGTTTCACCAAATTATTTTAAATTCGTTTAAAGTACTGATATACAATGGTTTAGTTCGTTAAGGGTGAATCCTGTCGAGGTCACAATTTTAAACCTGATTCCTTTTATATATAAGGGTTTCAGGTTTTTTATTTTGATCTTGTTTTAGTTGTAAAATATTTTTCTACCACTGACTCTAGATGTTCTCGATCTATTGGCTTTGAAACAAAATCATCACATCCTACAGATTTTGCCATATCCTTTTCCTTTATAGCTGAATAGGCCGTTATTGCAATAATTGGTAATTTTGGTAAAAGCCGTTTTATTTCTTTTGTTGCCTCATACCCATTTAATATTGGCATTTTTATATCCATAAACACCAAATCAATTTGAGGGTTCGTTTTACAAAACTCAATAGCTTCCTTTCCATTTTTAGCGTGAATAATATTGTAGTTTACCTTTAAAATTTGCTCCAATAAAGCAACTAAATATAAATAATTTACCTCTTCATCTTCAGTAATTAGAATTGTATCTGAATTTTCTAATTTCATATTTAAATCATCATTATAAACTGGTTCGTAAGGAATACTAACATAAAAAGTTGTACCACTTTCCAAACTAGAATTTAATGATATTTTACCTCCTAACAACTCAACATTTTCTTTTACTATTGATAATCCAAGACCTAAGCCTCCAGTTTTCATAGCAATATCTTTCTCTACCTGAGCAAACCTATCAAAAATTGTTTGATGGTAAACTTTATCAATACCTATTCCTGTATCTTTAACATAAATTTCAATTTCTTGATTTTGTAAGGTATATCCAAATTCTATAAACCCATTATTTGTATACTTTAGCGCATTTTCAACCAAATTACTGATTATTTTATTCAATTTAAGAGAATCAATTCTGATAATACTTTGTCTATCTGTAAGTCCTTTATTAAAATAAATTGGTATTTTATTTTCTTTTGCTTTTATATCAAATATTGAAAAAACTTCAAACATCAAATCATTTAAACAAACCTCTTCCAAAATAACTTTTACTTGATGAGTTTCCAAACTAGATATTTCAAGTATATCATCAATAATATGCAATAATTGTTGACCACAATTATTGATGATTTTTAAGAAATTATTTCTTTTTTCTATGCTTAAATCAGGATTGTATAACATTTCTGAAAATCCTAAAATCCCATTTAATGGAGTTCGAATTTCATGGGACATATTATTTAAAAATTCTGTTTTTAATAAACTACTATGTTCTGCTTGTTCCTTAGCGTCGCTAATATCATTTATAAAATTAATACGCTCACTAACATCCCTAATAATTCCAAGATTTCCTATCCATTCACCTCTTGTATTTAACAATTTTGTACCAAAAGTTTCACCAGGAAATACTTGACCATCTTTACCTTTATATTGGGTTACATATAAATTACTTTTAACAGGCGCATTGTCAGAAAATATGACAGACCCTTTAGCCTCATAATCTTTATTTTCAGCATAAAAAACTTCAGTTTTTTTACCCAAAAGCTCATTAGGTGAATAACCAAACGTATTTTGTACACCTTTATTTGCTAATAATATCTTCCTCTCTTTATCTGTAATAATAATTCCATCAGTGATTGTATTAAACATTACTTCAAATAAATTCTTTTGCTCAGATAACAACTCTTCACTTTTTCTTTTTTCTGAAATATCTTCTTTTATTGCAAGGTAGTTTACGATTTCACCATTATCATTTTTAATTGGAGAGATTGTAGCATACTCCCAAAAAACGGAACCATTTTTATGCTTATTTATTAATTCACCAGACCATTCATTACCTCTAGAAATTATGTCCCACATCTCTTTATAAAAAGCTCTGTCCTGTTTACCTGAGTTTAAAACTCTTGGATTCTGACCTAATACTTCTTTAAAAGTGTATCCTGATACTTCTGTGAATTTTGGATTTACGTATTCTATATCACCAGTTACATTTGTAATAACAATAGAATTAGCACTTTGTTCTACTGCTGCTTTTAATTTTTTAATCTCAAAACCTTGAATATTTATTATGCCTTTAATTTTATTTACCTCAACAATTTCATAAACTAACCATTTTTTTATGATTAAAAATAGCACGAGACAGGCAGCTATTAAATTGAATATTTTTGGTATAAAAACAACTTTTGGATGTGCTAAAAAATTAAAAATACTTATTGGTAAAAGGCCTGAATATGACGTATACCAAGCTCCAAAATAGACACTCTCAAAAAATGTTCGAAATGCATCAATTGCTAAAATTACTAATAGAAGCTTTAGTAACTTACCATACTCCTTTAATTGTTTAATTTTTATAATATAAAATACAAAAATAGCTCCCCAAATAACAATCAAAGTCCAATATAAAATTGGAGTCGCGTAATTAAAAAAAAGTTCCATAAAATTTATCCTAACCAAATTTATTGAATAATTAATAAAAATGGCTGATAAATATCACGATATTAATAATTTAACCACAAATAAGAATAGATTTAAAGCTCTTAATTATTAAAAAAATGAGTGCTTTTACAAATACTTAGTGTTCTATTTTAAAAATTGTATCTCTTGTTTAATATTCCCATTTTACAAAAGCTTCCATAGCTGCGTAATCAGCCAGCCCTAACTCTTTGTACTTTACAGCTGTTTTATTATTTCTATCTTCAGCACGCATCCAAAACTCTCTAATATCATTTCCTTGAAACATTACTCCATCCTTTTGAGATTGATGGAAAAATATTGCCTTCCTCTTCTTTAATACTTGATCTGGGCTCATAGGAACCGCCATATCAATTTCATCTATATCCCATTCTTGCCAAGCTCCACGATATAACCATAACCAACAATCATTCATAAAAGATTTTGGTTTTAAAATTTTTAAAGCTTCGAATAAAGCATCTAAACTTACCCGATGTGTACCATGAGGATCTGCCAAATCTCCTGCTGCATAAATTTGATGTGGTTTTATTTTTTCAATGATAGCACACATTATGTTGATATCGGCTTCACCCAATGGATTTTTTTTAATACTCCCCGTTTCATAAAAAGGTAAATTCAGAAAATGCACATGTTCATCTGGAACTCCCAAATACCTAGTTGCCGCAAAAGATTCACACTGACGAATCTTTCCCTTCAATCTTCTAACATCTATACTATCAATAGAGTTATCCTTTTTTGAAACAATATCGTCGATAATCTTTTTCATCAACCCGTTATCATTATTACAACCCATTCCCTTTGTTACTTCAGCAAATTTTAGCGCTTCATGATTAGAGACGGCAATATTTCCAGATGTTTGATACGCCACATGCACCTCGTGACCTTGCTCCACTAATCTATCAAAAGTTCCTCCCATAGAAATCACATCATCATCTGGGTGCGGACTAAAAATTAAAACTCGTTTTTTAGCAGGGAGAGCTCTTTCTGGTCTATACGTGTCATCAGCATTTGGCTTACCGCCTGGCCAACCAGTAATTGTATGCTGAACCTTATTAAACATTTTAATATTTAAGTTGTACGATGAACCTTCTTCTGCCAATAAGCTAGACATTCCGTAGTTATTGTAGTCTTCATCAATTAACTTTAAAATTGATTTTGCTGTTTTTTGACATAACCAAATAATTGCCTTACTTTTTAATTTTTCATCCCAAGAACAAGGACCTACAAGCCAAGGGGTTTTAATTCTTGTTAATTCAGATGCTGCTTCAAGATCTAAAATGAATGTTGTATTGTTATGCTCTTGTAAATAAGTTGCGGGAACTTTAGACGAAATATCACCCTCAATTGTCTCTTTTATAATAGAAGCCTTATTTTGACCCCACGCCAATAATATGATTCGCTTCGCTTTTCGAACGGTCTTAATACCCATTGTAATAGCTTTTTTGGGAACATTATCAATCCCTAAAAAAGATGTCGCCGCATCAAATCGAGTAATGTAGTCTAAAATAATACTTCGTGTTTCTGAATTAAAATGCGAACCTGGCTCATTAAAACCAATATGCCCAGTTCTACCAATACCTAACAATTGTAAATCAATACCTCCCTCTTCTGCAATTTTATTTTCATAATCTATGCAATATTGGTGTAATTCATCAACTGAGACTGTTCCGTCTGGAATATGAATATTTTCAGGTAAAATATCTATATGATTGAATAAATGCTCGTGCATAAAGTAATGGTAGCTTTGTATGTTTTCTTTTGTCATTGGGAAATATTCATCCAAATTAAAAGTAACAACGTTTTGAAAGCTTAAGTTTTCTTCTTTATGCATCCTAACCAACTCTTCATAAACTTTTATTGGAGAAGAACCTGTTGCTAAACCTAAAACACATTTCTCATCATTTAAATCTTTACGAATAATTAAGTCTGCAATTTCTTTAGCAACTTTAATTGATCCATCTTTCGAGTTTTGAAAAATAACGTTATGTTTTTTTTCAAATCTTGTTTCTTCAAATTTACCAGACTCTTCGTAGGTGATACTTTTTGATAAGTTGGATAATTTAGCTTCCATTTCTAATGATTTATAATTTACAACTACAAAATTACAAAAAATCACTTAAAATTGCACATTTTTTTGCGGCTTTATGCATTTTTATAAGTTATTTATTGATGGATAAACCTAAATTAGCTTATAAAAACCCGTAAACGGTCAATTTCATAAATAAAACTTGCATAATATTAGCGCATATAACAAGTAAAATATTAAATTTGTGCAACACCTTAAATAGAACGGCTTTCAATTAGCTTATATTTTATTAAAAAGAAAACGATGCTTAAAGAAGAAAGACACCATCAAATATTAGATAAGATCAAGCTGAATAGAAAAGTTTTATCCTCCGATCTTAGCATTGAGCTAAAAGTCTCTGAAGATACAATAAGAAGAGATCTAAATGAATTATCAGCAAAAGGTTTTATTAAAAAAGTTCATGGCGGCGCACTCCCAATAGATGCGAAAGCACCTTCATACGAAGAAAGAAAGTTCTCAAGTTTAAAAGAGAAAAATAGTATTGCTAAAAAAGCTGTAAGCCTTATAAAAGACGGACAAGTAATAATCATGAGCGGGAGCACAACAAATTTACAACTAGCTAAAATAATCCCTTCAGACATTAACGCAACTATCTACACTTATAGCCTTCCAATAGCACTTCAACTTACAGAACACCCTTCGATTGAAATCATATTTATTGGAGGAAAATTAAACAAACCTGCACAAGTGACTGTTGGTCTTGATGTTGTTTCTTCTATCTCGCAATTAAGAGCGGATTTATGCTTTATGGGAACTGGAGGCATTAACGTTACCAACGGAATGACAGAACCTAATTGGGAAGTTTCCCACATCAAAAAGTGCATGATTGAAGCCAGCGAAAAAGTAATTGTATTATGCACAAGTAATAAAATCAATGAAGTTAAAAGGTATTCTGTCACTCCTATAAACAGAATAAACACCATTGTTACTGACCTAAATTCGAAAAGTGAAATATTTTATCCCTTCAAAGAAAAAGGGGTTAAAATTCTCTAAAGCACTTGTATAAAAATAATTTTATGCGTTTTTATGCGTTTTTAAATGTTAAATTTTGCATTTTTTTAACAATTTATTAACGATATATAAAAATTAATACTACTTTTGAGTCATATATTATTATTTTAAATCCATTTTTATGAACAAAACAAATGAAAACCGCTCTTTTTTTAAGAGATTTCGATTTATGAGCAGTGTATTTGTGCTTATGATGCTAGGGCTATCCCTTCAAGCGCAAACTACCACGTATACATTAAAAGGTAATGTAACCGATAATATTGGTCCGGTTCCTGGTGTAAGTGTGCAAATTAAGAACACCAATATGGGAGAAACTACAGACTTCTCAGGGAATTATAATTTAGAAGCTAACTTAAATCCTGGTGACTATACGCTAGTTTTTAGATCTCTTGGATTAGTGACTAAAGAGTTAAAAATTACATTAGGAACTGAAACTATAGTAGTGAATGATGTTACCATGAACTCTGATATTCTTGGATTAGACGAAGTGGTTATTACAGGTGCTGGGGCATTAACAGCTAAAAAGCAGTTAGGTAATACAATCTCTAGTGTAAAAGGATTAGCGATTACTGAATCCGCATCTGTAGATATTACAGGAGGTCTTTCTGGTAAATTAGCAGGTATTCAAGTAACTCAAAATTCTGGTGATCCTGCAGGAGGAATCAGTGTAAGGTTAAGAAGTGCAAGTACCGTAAATGGTAGCTCGGATCCATTATATATAATAGATGGTGTAATTGTGAACAACAACTCTAATGATATATTAGGAACAACAAGTGTAGTTCAAAATAGATTATCAGATATTAGCCCTCAAGATATTGATCGAATTGAAGTAATTAAAGGTGCTGCAGCAGCAGCTATTTATGGATCGAGAGCAAGTAATGGTGTTGTTCAAATTTTCACAAAAAAAGGACAAACTGGAGAACCTGTAATTACAGTTTCGAGTAGTATAAATTTTAATTCTTTAAGAAAGAAACGTGAATTTAATGAAGAGCCATTTGATTGGGCTTCAAGTGATATTACGAATCTTGACAAAGTACCTGCTACTAGATATGATTATCAGGATATGGTTTTTGATAATTCAACTGGTACAGATAATTACGTTTCCATATCTGGTGGTAAAGAAGATACCAACTATTTTGCTTCGTTTTCACATTTACAAAATGATGGTATTTTAAAAAGTACCGATTATGAAAGACAAAGCGGAAGAGTTAGAATTAATCAGGTAATTAACGACTGGATATCGGCTTCATTTGGTACGTATTTCTCTACAAGTAAAAGTAACGACCAACCAAATGGTGGTTATGTTGCCGGTGTACTACCTACTATTTTATTTGCTAACAATACAGTAAATCCATATCCAGATGCTGATGGAAATTATCCTGCAATGACTTTTTACCCTAATATTTTCGAGTATATTGAAACTTTTGATTTCAATCAAGAGAATAAAAGAACAATAAGTGATTTACAACTTACTTTAAACCCTTTAGATGGGCTTAAAGTAACTTATATTCTTGGTTATGATAATTCAGAATCTATTGGAAATTCATATATTCCAATTGGAACAACAACAAGAGTCTTAGGTAATGCATCACAATCTTCAATAAGCACTACACAACTAAATAGCGATTTAAATGCTTCTTTTGATAAGGACATTAATGACAATATAAAATCAACAACAACAGGTGGATTTTCTTGGCAATCAGACAAAACAATGCTAAGCTCAATTTCTGCCAGTGGTTTAGCTTTAGGAGTAAAAACTACAAATGGTGCGGCTTCCATTTCAACAAATGAAATTAGAAGTGAAAGAAGTTTTTGGGGAGGGTTCCTACAACAAACATTTGGTTTTAATGATAAACTTTTTGTGACTGGAGCAATTAGATTGGATGGTTCTTCAGTATTTGGTCAAGACGAAAGAAATCAATTTTACCCAAAAGCAAGTATGTCTTATTTACTTTCTGAAGAAGATTTTTGGGAAAATAATTTTGGATCTTCAATTAACAGCTTTAAAGTAAGAGCAGCCTGGGGACAAGCAGGGAATTTAACGGCTATTGGGCCATTTGATAGATTATCAAATTACTCAGCAATTAGTATTGATGGATCATCAGGTTTAATTGCTCCTACAAGATTAGGGAATGCTGATTTGAGACCTGAAAGACAAACGGAATTAGAATTTGGTATAGATATGGGTCTATTTGATAATAAAGTTGGTGTAGAACTTACGTATTACGAGCAAGATATTGAAGATCTTTTATTAGCTAGAACACTATCTCCTTCGACAGGTTTTGGATCAAGAGTAGAAAATATTGGAACAATGACGAACAAAGGTTTTGAAGCATTAATTACAGCTACTCCAATTCAAACTAAAGACTTTAGCTGGTCGGTTACAGGTACTTATTCTACAAATACAAATGAAGTGAATGATATTGAAGGTGAACAATTTGGAATTGGTAACTTTGGTTTTTCAGTTGCTAAAAACGGACAACCTTTAGGTGTGTTTTATCAAGGATACTATGCGAGAAATGATGATGGAAGTCTACTTTTAACTCCGGGAGGAATACCACAAAGAGAAAAAGGTTCTTACGATGCTAACGGAGATCCTGTTCCTATGAGAGATGCATCAGGCCAACCTACTGGCGCTAACCTTAGTAAGGTTATTGGTGATCCAAATCCAGATTTTATTGCTTCTCTTATTAATGAACTTAAATATAAAAATTTCTCATTTAGATTACAATTTGATGCTGTTCAAGGTGTTGATGTATTGAGTTGGGATACTCGTATGTTCTATCGTTTTGGTGGAGGTGCACAAACAGGCAGTGAATTAAGTGGAGAAAGTGTAAGAGGAACTGGTGCTGCTAATTTTGGTATTGCTGAGTCTTATATTGAAGATGGTTCGTACATAAAATTGAGAGAAGTATCTGCTTCCTATTTATTAAAAGATCCTTTGAAAGGAATTGATAATGTTAAATTTACTTTAACTGGACGTAATTTATTCTCAATAGATAATTTCTCTGGTTACGATCCTGAAGTGAATATGGACGGACAAAGTAATGGTGCTAGAGGTGGTATTATGGGACTTGTTCCAATACCAAGTGTAATTAAATTTGGTGTAACAGCTACTTTTTAAGAATAAATTAAAACTATAATAAGATGAAAAATATAAAAATATTTACAATAATAGGTGCTTTGCTTATTAGCAGTGGTTTGTTTACTGCCTGCGACACCGATTTTGAAAATCCAAATAACCCAACAGAAGATGTTGTTTTGGGAACAAAAGAAGGGCTCTTTGCCTTAGCAACAGGGATTAGACAATATTACTCTGTAACTGCTTTAAGACAAATTATAGAGGCTCCTGGGATTACCACTAGAGAGTTAGGTGTAACCAACACATTTTTAAACATTAATGAGTTAGCTAAAGGTGGAGCTGAATTACCAGCAGAAAGTGGTGGTATTACAAATCCATGGGTAAATCTTCTAAGAGTTAAAGGAATGGCTGAGTCATTAATTCTGGGCGCTAATGAAGTTGAACTTTCTGCGGGTACCAGAAGTGGTGTTTTAGCCTATGGAAACCTTTTCAAAGCGATGAGCTTAGGAGCTCTTATTCAAATGTTTGAACAAGTACCAATTGATAACGCTGCTGACGGAGCTGCTGCATTTAGTGACAGAGCCACAGTGTTAGCAACTTGTATTTCATTACTAGAAGAAGCTAAAGATGTTATGGCTTCAGCACCTATTTCTGATGACTTTAAGTCAACTGTTTTATGGTCTGATATGAATTTAGAAAAAACAGTAAATGCATTTCTATCAAGATACTATTTATTGGCTGGAAATTATACAGAGGCAATTAATGCAGCGAACGCAGTATTAAATAACAGTGACCCAACCAATTCTATGTGGATTTACGATGCTAACAATCAAAACCCTATTTGGAATCGTACGGTAAATTCTGCCGACTTAAACCCTCAAACAAATTTTGGACTTCTAGGAGCATATATGCCAGAAACTGGAGATGGTAGAGTTAATTTCTACTTAGGAAACGATGCTGGTTTAGCCAACGCAGATGCTGGTGGGCAACCTCTAAGTGAAATGCTTGGCTTCTTTGGAACTAATACAGCAGGTATACCAATCTATCTTCACGGAGAAATGTTATTAAACAAAGCTGAGGCATTCGCAAGACAAAGTCAGTTGTCAGAAGCAGTTACTCAACTAAATTTAGTTCGACAAAAAAATAATGACCCACTTGGTGTTAATGCTAACCTACCGGCTTGGACAGGTGATGAAACAAATCAAAATGCTATTTTAGAAGAAATTTATAAAAATAGATGTATTGAATTGTTTTTAACTGGATTGAGATTTGGAGACAGCAAAAGATTTCACCCTGATTTTGTAGTTCCTACTGCAGCTAATACAACAAACGAAAGGAATAGAAATAATTATCCTTATCCAACTATAGAAAGAGAAAATAATCCAAATACACCAGCAGACCCAAGTATTTAATTAAGTTTTGTTTTTTATATAATTATAAACGGGGTTGCAAAGAAATTTGTAAACCTCGTTTATTCATAATAGCTAATTTTAAGAATTTTTATGTACGTAAACTTATGAGTTACTATTTTTAGTTTTTTTTTAATAAGAACTAAATACAAATTCCTATATTTCTATTTTAAAATAAATGTATGAGCCCAACACTAATTTTATTAATTATAGTTTCCTATTTTGGAGTACTTCTATTAATTTCTCATTTCACCTCAAAAAACACAAGCGACGAATCTTTCTATACAGGAGATAGAAAATCACCTTGGCAAGTGGTGGCATTTGGAATGATTGGCGCTGTAATTTCAGGAGTTACATTTGTTTCTATTCCTGGAATGGTTGGCACAAATTATTTCTATTATCTACAATTTGTTTTTGGGAATGTTGTTGGATATGTGTTTATTACTTATGTGCTAATTCCCATATACTATGATTTAAAATTAGTTTCAATTTACACCTATCTTGAAACGAGATTTGGAATAAAATCTTACAAAACAGGTTCTCTGTTTTTTTTAATATCCCAATCGTTTGGTGCTGCACTTCGTTTACTATTAGCTGCAAAAATTTTGCAATATGCAGTATTTGAAGCATTTGGTATTCCTTTTTATGCAACTGTTCTTATTATACTCGTATTAATTTGGCTGTATACACATAAATCGGGGATTAAAACAATTGTTTGGACCGATACGCTCCAAACATTTTTCTTAATTACTGCAGCAGTTGTTTCGATATACGTGGTAAAAGACTCATTAAACTTAAGCTTTTCAGAAACAATTACATCGGTAACAAATCACAAATATTTTAAAATATTTAATTGGGATTTTAATGCTGGTAGCAACTTCTTTAAACAATTTATTTCAGGTATTCTAATTGCAGTCGCTATGATAGGTTTAGATCAAAATATGATGCAAAAAACCTTAACATGTAAAAACAAAAAAGAAGCACAACAAAATATATTAACCTTTAGTATTATTTTGGCTGTAACCCAATTTCTTTTTTTAGGCCTAGGTGTGATGCTTTATTTATACGCTGAAAAATTTGGAATTCAATTAGAAATAGAAAATGGAAAATTTATAAATACTGATAATTTATTTCCAATGCTTTCATTAAATCATTTTGGGAAAATTGCAAGTATCAGTTTTATACTAGGAATCACAGCGGCCTCTTTTTCAAGTGTTGATTCTGCTTTAACAGCTTTAACAACGTCATTCACTCACGACTTTTTAGATATTCAACATAAAAGTTCAAAAGAAAAAAACCGATTAAAAAACTATGTGCTATTAGGATTTTCTATAGTCATATTTATCATAATTATGTTATTTTCTCAAAGTAAAGGTGATGTAATTTCAACTATATTTAAAGTTGCTGGTTATACTTACGGACCACTTTTAGGGCTGTATTTATTTGGAATTTTTACAAAACTAAAAATAAAAGATGCTGCAGTTCCATTTATATGTGTTTTAATGCCGCTTCTAACCTACTACTTGAATCACCTATTCATAACTCAATTTTCATTCGATTTAGGGTTTATGAATATTTTAGTAAATGCACTATTAACAATAGTAAGCTTAATAATTGTAACAAAAAAAAATGAAAAATAAACCAACAACCGAACAAGCTTCGAACTATAATAACCTCGAAAAAATGAGTACCGTAGACCTACTCAAAAATATGAATGCCGAAGATAAAACCGTTCCATTAGCTATAGAGAAGGTTATTCCTTCTATTGAAAAATTAGTAGATAGTATTTATAGTAAAATGAAATCTGGAGGAAGGTTATTTTATATTGGTGCTGGAACCAGCGGTAGATTAGGTGTTTTAGATGCTTCTGAATGCCCACCAACATTTGGTGTTCCTGATAATTGGGTTATTGGATTAATTGCTGGAGGAGATGCAGCCCTTAGAAAAGCAATTGAAAATGCCGAAGACGATCCAAATTTAGCTTGGAAAGATTTATGCGAATATGATATCTCAGAAAATGATGTTTTAGTTGGTATTGCCGCTTCTGGAACAACTCCATATGTGATAGGAGCTCTAAAAGAAGCGAGTAAACATAATATCACTACCGGATGTATAGTTTGTAATGAAGACAGTCCTTTATCTTTGGTCGCTGACATTTCTATAGAATTAATTGTAGGCCCTGAATTTGTAACTGGAAGCACCAGAATGAAAGCTGGTACTGCACAAAAATTAGCGCTAAATATGATCACAACTTCTGTTATGATAAAATTAGGCAGAGTTAAAGACAACAAAATGGTACATATGCAACTAAACAATAAAAAATTAGTAAACCGCGGAGTACTAATGTTAATGGATGAACTTCATATTGACCAAGAGTTAGCCGCTGTACTGCTTGAAAAA
>Ga0316204_10009696_pt1 | contig 12739 bp, 8 predicted proteins | sample 6monrhotite_MG_2_FD_205661 | JGI IMG/M metagenome (GOLD analysis project Ga0316204, IMG submission 205661) | Microbial mat bacterial communities from mineral coupon in-situ incubated in ocean water Damariscotta River, Maine, United States -... | ecosystem: Environmental > Aquatic > Marine >...
TTGTACTTATGCAATTGTTAGTATCAGTAATTTCCCACCATCGCTTCAAATTACTGATACTAACAATTGCATTAGTACAATTAAAAAGGATTCCATTCAAGTACTTGAAGCTCCTGTAGCAAGTTTTACATCGTACAACCAGCCTGACACATGCGGTTTCCCTTACACTGTTAATTTCAAAAACACCTCTCAGGGTGTTGGCATCACCTATAAATGGACGTTTGGTGATGGCGGCACTTCAACCTTAACGGAACCTATTCATACATACAATGCTATAGATAACTATGATGTCACATTAATTGCTATAGGTTCAAATTGTAACGATACATTAGAAATTAAAGAGTTTGTCAAACTTGCTTCTCCAAAAGCTGAATTTGAGTTGAGTGTTGACACAATTTGTATCAATGACACCCTAACTTTCACAAACAATTCTACTAAGGCTAATGCCTACCAATGGAACTTTGGTGATGGAACAAGGTCCACTAGCAAATCCCCAAAAAAAGTATACAGAACTGCTGGATTAATGGAAATAATATTAACTGCAGCAACAGCTGGTACTGACTGCCTTAATTCAACTTCAAGATTTGTTTTTGTCTCAGAAGTAATTGCTGACTTTTCCATTATTGACACCTTTAGTTGTTTCCAAAGCAAAGTTGTTGGCCTTACTGATCAATCCAATAATGCAGATTCTCTAGCTTGGGTGTTTAATGTAGAAAAAATTCCAGATACTGTAAACGTCACGTACTCTTTGAAAGGGGATACCAGTCTACTTGTAAAACGTGACGACCCTATCTATTCTGAACTTTCTGGTAATTATATTTTCACTCAGATTGCTAAGAATAAATTTGGTTGTGCAGATACCCTAACGATAATAGACTCCATCATTCTTTATAACATAGGCGCAGGTATAGATGTTATCAATAATGATTCTATTGTTTTATGGGACTCTATAGTATGTGGGTTTCATTATGGATCCTTTTATGGTGGATGCCTGCCTTTTGAGATTGATTATAATGGTACTTATTTTGGGCCGGGTAATCCAGTTAGTTGGTCTTGGAAATTTGGCAATGGAGATTCTTCAAAAGTTCAAGATCCCACTCCTGTCTCATATTTTGATACACTTTTACATTTAGTCACTTTAGAAGTTGTTGATGATTCAGGTTGTGTACTTATAGATGATTTAGGTGTATTTGGTGGGATTAAACCTACTGCCGATTTCAACATTCCTATTGTTATTGATACAGTATGTTATGGAGATACTGTATTTATAGATGACTTATCTACTGGTAAATTTGGCATTAATGCCTCTGAATTTATAATGACTGGGAATAGTGATCATGGAAATTTTCTAGATACAAATTGGAATCCTTTTCTTACTGAATATACAGACACTGGAATGTTTGCCATACAACATGTTGTAAATGATAATGGTTGTAGCGATACACTTATTAAAGCAGAACAGATATATGTTTTAGGACCTATAATCAGCGGTCTTGAGTTTTATGCAGACAATTGCAACAATTTAAGAGAAGTTAGCTTTGGAGCTAGAGTGATTGATGCTACAGGTTTTGAATGGAACTTTGGTGACTCAACCTATAACACTACTGAATTAGAACCTGTGCATACTTACCAACGCTATGGCATTTTCTATGCTTCATTTAAAGCGTGGAATGATTCTACTGGCTGCGACACCTTAATTCAGGATTCCATAATAGTCAGGGTATTTGAAATTTCTCCACTTGCAATAGTACCTGTAGAGAAAAATTTATGTTTTGACTTAAAAGACACTGTTTTTATTAGAGAACCTAATGCTGGAATTTATTCCCGTTATTTCTGGAGAATTAATGGAGATACTATCAAAACCAAATCAAAGTCTTTTAGATACGTTTTCAAAGAAAGAGGATTACATATTGTTGAATTAGAAACTACTGACTTTTTGGGCTGTGATTATTACCATAGAGATACATTTTATATTTCAAGACCCGAAGCAAAGATTGGAACCCGACTTTTAGAACCCTGCTACCCTGTTGAAGTTGAATTTTTTGACAATTCTGTGAGAGATACAGTCATAGATAAATGGTACTGGGAGTTTGGCTACCAAGACACCTCAATATTAGAAGTAGATACAAGAGCCTATGCAAACCCTGGAAGGAAAAATGCTTACTTAAGGGTTGAAAATATTTATGGGTGTGCTGACTCTGTTTTTGCATTGGATTTTCTCAAATCTAAAGTCTTTGATGTAGGTTTTCTTGAAGGAGTAGTTGATATTTGCGAGGGCGATACTGTAACTTTCAGAAATGTATCTTCAGGGACAAACCCTACTTACAGTTGGAATTTTGGCGATGGAACTATTTTAAATAGCAATAATACTATTATAAAGCACATCTACAAGAATGGTGGCATCTATGATGTTACCTTGTCAGGCATTGATGAAGATGGTTGTAATCTAAAAGTCGGAAAACCAGGTCTTGTAGTTGTAGATTCAGCAGTAATTGCTGGTTTTACTGCTGATACCACCGAAGCAAATTGTTACCCACTTCCAGTGTTTTTTGAAGATACTTCAGCTGGTAATATTGATAGTTGGAAATGGACTTTTGGTGATGGCGCCAGCTCTACCCTTCAAAACCCTTTTCACAATTATACTGAAGTAGGAGAGTTTGATGTATTCCTAAAAGTTACCTCAAAAAATGGCTGCTCTGATAGTATTCTTTTCTCTGATTTTATTAAAACGGAAGGCCCTGCAGCTACATTTAGTATGGATAAGAATGAGGTATGTGTAAATGAATTGGTAACATTTACCGTAATCAGTACCACAAATGTAGATCAGTTTACCTGGAGTTTTGGTGATGGATTTACTGCCACTGGATCCCCCGCAACACATGCGTATTCAACGCCCAAAGAATACCACCCTTCTCTTATTCTTACTAACAGTGCTGGTAATTGTGTGATAGAAATTTCTGACACTATAACCATATTAAATGTCTTTGCTGATTTCACTGTGAGCGATGATACAGCTTGTGTCCCTCTTGAAATTGATTTCACCAATCAATCTGTTGGGGAAAACGCTATAAAGTGGGAATTTGGAGAAGGTTCAACTTCAAATAAAGAGGACCCTTCTATTGTATATAATAATCCGGGTAGCTATTTGGTCAGCTTAGCAATTAGCTCTGATATTAACTGCAGAGATACAGCTTACAAAAGAATTGAAGTTTATCCTTACCCTGACCTAATACTCACTGCTGACACTGGAATTTGCCTTGGGGAAGAAATTGTATTAAATGCAAGCGGCGGCCTATTTTATCGATGGGAACCAAATCGTTTCTTAAATACAAATGTTGGCAACACAGTAATCAGTAAACCTACTTCTACTATTACCTACACTGTTTATACTGAAAACATTGCAGCTTGTGAAACCATTGATTCTGTTGAAGTTTTCGTGCCCCAAAAGCCTCAAAACAATTCATTGGAAGACACTACTATTTATCTTGGTGAAACCGTTGCCATAGATGTTAAAGCTGGTGCAAGGTATACCTACCAATGGTCCCCTCCTCAAGGTTTAGGCTGTACCACTTGTGCTAATCCAATTGCTAAGCCATTACGCAACACTACTTATGAAGTAATTATAAGGGATGCCTATGGATGTTATGAAATTAGAGACACGATAGAAATCAAAGTAACTGAAGCATATTCCATTGATGTTCCAACCGCTTTTAGTCCAAATGGCGATGGAATAAACGACTTCCTTTTCCCTAAGGGTTGGGGATTAAAAGGCTTAATCCGCTTTAAAATATTCAACCGTTATGGCGAACTAGTTTTTGAATCCACTGATTTTAATCAAGGCTGGGATGGAACATATAGAGGAAAACCTCAAGACATGGACACCTACATCTATGTTGTTGAAGCTCTTACCTATGGCGATCGAATACTATCCAAAAAAGGAAACATCAGTTTGTTGAGGTAAAGCTTTATTTTTAGCTGATGAAACAATCCTTTCTTATTGTTTTTTTATACTGCTTAGCAAGTGTAATTATACTTGTAAGTTTCAATGGAACTGGAGGCGAAGCGGATAGCATCAACCATTATTTGCATGCCAAATTTGCCTTTCAACATCCTTCCTTATTTTTAAATCATTGGGCGAAACCATTTTTTACACTTTTAGCTTCACCCTTTGCACAATTTGGTTTTATAGGCATCAAAATTTTCAATGTTATTTGCTCTTTGATAGCGACTTTTTTTACTTATAAAATAGCCACAGCCTTAAAGTTGAACCGACCTTTTCTGGCCCCTCTTTTCTTATTCCTCTTTCCACTAAGCTTTCTAACCACTTTTAGTGGCTTAACAGAACCCCTATGTGCTGCATTACTGAGCATTGCTATATACGCTACACTCAAACAACATCATTTATGGGCTGCAATAATTGTTTCATTCATTCCATTTGTACGTTCTGAAGGCCTTTTGTTTTTAATGGTCTTTGCCTCCTATTGGGCCATCAAAAAACAATGGAAAGTAATTCCGTTTCTTATTGTTGGACATTTATGCTATTCAATTATAGGTGCTTTTCACTATGAAGATTTTTTCTGGGTATTCACTAAAATCCCATACGCTACCTTAAGCTCACATTATGGAGATGGGAAGCTATTTCATTTTGCCGACAAGCTCATCTACATCACAGGCATTCCTCTACTTGTCTTTCTTCTTGTCGGAATTCTCAACACTACTTTTCAATACATACGCTCTAGAAATCATGATTTTTTTGTTCTTATTCTGCTCAATTTTCTAGTTTTTTTCATCGCTCACAGTTTGTTTTGGTATCTGGGAATATTTAATTCAATGGGGTTAAAAAGAGTTTTTGCCGCTACAACTCCTCTTATGGCAATTGTGGTACTTAGTGGGTTTAACCTTATTGATAAAATAAATTTGATTTGGCTTAAAAACTTTCTTTTAATCGCAACCTTAATTTATATACTGATCTTTCCTTTTACTTCTAACCCAGCGGCAATTGATTGGAAAAAAGAAATGAATTTAACAGAAGCTGAGAATGTCGCTACTGATCTAGCTCAATACATTCACAGCAATAAGCTCAATGATCATCGCTTCATTTATACTGATCCCTTTTTAGGAGAAGCTCTAAAAATAGATCCCTTTGATGCTGAACAGCGTCTAATTCTTTCTGAGGAAGCACTTAAAGAAAGTAGAAAAGGAGATCTAATTATTTGGGACAATTGGCATTCGGTTATCGATTATAAAATCGAAATAGAAGATTTAAAACAGTACAAAGAGGTCGAACGTTTTGAATCCCCTAAGTCTACCTATGTTCTTTTCTTGGTTGAGTAAGTTCCAAATTATAACAATAAACCCTTTTCATTTTAACACCCATACGCTTTTATAAAGCATTTAATACAACTGTAGTGGTATTGTATGGCTCTAGCAGAGTAGTTGTAGAATAATAGTAGGGTAGTTCTATTAGTATAAGCTTTTATCTATCATGAATTTTAGAGATTACAGCCTTACTATAGATGGAAAAAGAATTAACTCTAAAGAAAAAATGGAGGAGTACAGATATCATAATCAATTCAGATGAAATCATAACGGTTTCTCCAACTAGGGATGTTCGCCATGAAATAGAAGACATCATTTCTTTCAGGCGTTTTATTACTGATCTAACCAAAGGGGAAAGTGCCTATTTATTGACCGATCTTAGGTTCCACGACTTTAAACTATCCAGAGAAGCCATAAAATATACGGCAACAGATGATTCTATGACCAAATACATCGCAGCTCAGGCATACATTATCTCTAGCTTACCCAATCGACTGATCATTCGTTTTTTCCTAAATGTTGGCAAGCCTAAGTTTCCCGTTAAAATTTTTAAATCTAAAAAAACCGCCTTAGCCTGGATTACAGAATTAAAGGCAAAAAAAGAAAGTCAAACACTCCCACATTAACATCTTAATTACACTCAAAACAACAAGTGAACAAACTGTTTATAAGCGCATAATAAGATCAGGTTCCGAAGTAAATAAAACCTCTTTTCATGAAATTCATTCTTTTAAAGTACTGATGACAGGCCCAAAAAAAATCTACTATTATCCACAAAACAGTTATCAACAATTCCGAAAAATAGTTAATAACTTTTGTTGATAAGCCATCCCACACCCTTTAGAGATGGCTTTTGATTACTTCTAACTTTGATTGCATTAGTTAATAAACTATTGCAACATGCTCACCAAGATATTTGGAAAAAAGAAACTGAAAGAAGATAAATTAGCAAACATCTTCGTCAACACCACACTAGAAGCAGTGGATACTGGTTTTTCTGATATTGTTGGATTAATTAAAGATTCACCAGAATTTATTAAAACACCAGATCTAGATGCTAATGATGATAGCAGATTCATGCTCATTGTAATTGCAGCTAACTTAAAGGAAATTCCCAGGCACTTAGAGGCACATCAAGACAATAGAATGATCAACATGATCATCACTAAACTTTCCGCTGTTTTTGATGTCAATTTCGATAAATTAGAAGGAATTTTAAGAGAATACCAAAGCTACCTGAGCAGGGTTAATCACCCTTCTAACAACAATTTATACGCCATGAGTAAGGCTTTGTTTTTTAAATATGAATTGGGACAATACCAAGAAGAATATTTCAGAAACATGAATGCTCCAAACCCTCTTTTCTTAAAAAGGTTGGACGAAGCTATGGGCCTTTTCCTTTACAATTGGGAAGGAACTAAAAACGAATTTCAGTTAGTTTCTTAAAAAACTACTGTCTATTGAGTTGAGCGTAGGTCGCATAATCCAATTGCTGCGGACTTGCAATTAAAAAGATCCTACAATTGTCCAATGCCTCTACAGCTAGCGAACCTTCATCACTAACGATAAAGAAATCATCAGTTTCCAATTCTTGACTATCTACTCGAAGACTACCACTGATTAGGTAAAGCGAATTCATTTTATCAGCCGCTATAGAAATGGCATGTTCTCCCTTTGCTAGCTGAAATTCCTTAATCTCTATACCAGGAGTATCCATTAACAAAGGAGAACCTTCCCCTTTGTATGTTTTAACTTCCATCTCTCCCTCTTTTGCAATTGGAAAGGCTGTTGACTCATAATCATCATAAGAGGCAGACTTAACTATTGTTTCATTCAAATTTGGGTCGAACCATATCTGGAAAATGTGCGCTTCTGCATTCAATTTTTCCGAATGAGAAATCCCGTTTCCCGCTCTAATAATCTGTGCATCTCCTTTTTCCAATTTTCGCCACTGCTTATCTCCAGTATCGTAATGCTCAATTGAGCCTTCCAAAACAAAAGACATAATTTCAAAACCTTGATGTGGGTGTAAACCTATGGTGCTTCCATTATCTGACCAGGCATGTGCCCAATAAAATAAATTTGAATAAGGCTTAATGTGGCCCCCTTCTCTTGGAAAGCCTATTGGTTTATTCTCCAATATTTCTCCGCCGTTAAATTGTCCACTTGCTTGTTGATTTTTCTTAATGATTTGGATTGACATACTTTTTATTTTAAATCGTCTTTAGCTAAACTATACTAGCAATTAATCGTTCTTTTTGTTCAACTTCTCAATGATTAAATTTACTTCTAATGTAACAAAAAAGGGGCCAAATTAAGCCCCATTTTGTTTTATCGGAATGGATCGTTTCTCCAAATTCTATTAGCTCTTAAATCACTCTATTCTTCATGCTTAGAGTAAGCCAAAATTTAAAAAGCAGGAAAAATAGAGTGTAAACACTCATGTTTTTGAGTATTTACACTCTATTTTTTTAATACAATCTCGGTTTACTTTGTAGGATAAACTAATCTAATAACAAAATCTAATTATTATGAAAAAATTAATTTCTCTCTCTGCCTTTTTAATCCTATTTATTGGACTTGGATTAAATGTCCACAGTCAAATTAGCATCACAAATAATACAGGAGTGGCGCAAATTGTTGACTTCCATACTTCGCTCATTAATGGATGCACTGTTAATGGAGGAGGAAGCATAACAGTAGGAGCATACTCCACAGCTAGTACTCCTTTTCCTACAGGAAACGGCTCATATGTTATTTTCTCTAAATGCCAACCCGTACCACCTTGTGGAGTTGAGCTGATTGCCTCTCACTCACTCTGTAGTTCTAGCTCAGCAACGGGGTTAGCCAGTTGCATTGGTTATTATAATATTACAATTAACTCTGCAAGTGTTAACATAATTACTGGAAATATAAGCCAGTCTGTTGTCATTAATTAATCCAAGAAAGGTTATAAATAAAAAAAGGGCACTCAATTGAGTGCCCTTTTTTGTTGAATTCTATTCAATTATTTTATTTCTTCTACTTATACACTTCTAAACCTAGCTCATCCAACTCCTTTACCTCATGAATCATTTCAATTTGCTCTAAGCTTAAGTCATTATAATCAATTCCTTTCTTTCTTAAAATATCTGGAATGATAACTAATTTATAAAAGTAGGTAGTTGTTGAAGGAAAACTAAATGGAGCTGCTAATTCAGACTGAACTTTTAAATAAAGATTATCCTCTGCATAAGAATATGTAAAGTTTATAAATTGAGGAGTACCATTTATATTCCCAATAATTCGATATGTTAAAGCATGCCAAGTTGCTCCACTTAATGCTGGGCTATCAGAGATAAAAACTTGTATAGCACCATTATCAACAACATCCTTAGTTATTAAAGGTTCTGAAATTGTATCTGTAAGTATAGCTGTATTAGCATCTAATACTAAATCATCACCAGTAACTGTATAAGTCTTAGAAGTTACCTGCGAACCACCATCAACACCATCTTCTCCATCTCTTCCAATAGATCCATCAGCACCTGGAGGTCCCTCAGCACCTATAGGTCCTACTGGCCCGGTATCGCCATCTTTAGGAACACAAGAAATTATAGTAGCAGCGGCAATTGCCACCATTGTCATTACATTTTTAATTTTTAATCTATTCATTGGTTCTAATTTTTTCAATTCCAAAAATAAGGCTTTTCCTTTCTTTCCTTAAGACGCATCTTTTTTATTTTCGTCCGATTGGCAATGTTAATATTTTACAATTCTATTGTAAAAACGTTGATTGCCTGTAATGGTTGCCTTGGGCTTTACTCACACCAAGTAGAATATCTGCTTTGAAAAGGTGTTAAATTTCACACATAATAGATTTAATGTGTTAAAAATAAGACAACTACTTAATTCAAGAAGGAGTACTCAACAATTACTCAAAATCATCATACAGTAAGTACTGTTTTCTGATGGCTTTGAAATTTTCCAATTCTTCTTCCCATTCAGCTCTAATCAGTTTCTCAGATTTCCCCGCTACAATGTTTTGTTGAAGGCGATTATTGCCTGCCAATAAATTGAAAAAGTTGGTAAAAAATCCATCTTTAGAAGGATGTTTCTCATAAAATGCTAAGAGATAACTTAGGTCCAATTTTGTTCTTGAACCCAATTCTTCTAGTGTAAATGTGCTAAAATCTACTCCTTTACACAATTGTTGTTCTAATTTCGGATGTTTTGCTCCAAAGGAAGATTTGGGGGTAAAGCTGTATTCAAAATCTAATGCAGGATGCCCAATTTGTTGAAAAGGTTTCTTGGTTCCCCTGCCTACACTAACCACTGTACCTTCAAAGAAACAAAGTGAAGGGTATAAATAAATGGCTTTCATATTGGGCAAATTGGGTGACGGAGGCACAGCAACAACATATTTCTTTTTATGGTCGTAGTTCAAACAAGAAATCACTTTTAAATCACACCTCACTCCTTTATTTAGCCAAGCTTGGCCGTTGGTCATTTGTGCGTATTCCCCTATGGTCATTCCATGAACCACCGGTATAGGATGAAGACCTACAAAAGAGTTAAAGGCTTCTTGTAATACTGGACCATCAACATAATGCCCATTTGGATTAGGCCTGTCCAAAACAATTACAGGAATATTTTGCTCTGCGGCGGCTTCCATTACATAATGCAAGGTTGATATGTAAGTGTAGAAACGAGCTCCCACATCTTGTATGTCGAATAGGATAATATCAACTCCTTTGAGCTGTTCTACTGTTGGTTTTTTATTGGAACCGTATAAAGAAGTAATGGACAATTGAGTCTTTTTATCTACTTCGCTATTTACTTTTTCTCCAGCATCTGCCTCCCCTCTAAAACCATGTTCTGGACTAAAAACCCCTACCAACTCAACTCCTATAGACAATAAACTATCTACTATATGGGTAGCTCCTATTTTAGAACTGTGATTTCCTACAAAGGCCACTTTCTTATCTTTCAATAAGGGCAAATACTCCTCCATTCGTTGATTCCCTAATACAATAGAGGTTTTCTCTTCGTTTAAAAGCGCTTGTTTTGGTTCAAGCTGAGCACAGGCCTGACCTCCACATAGAGATAAAATAAACAAAAGGCTTTTCCAATGATTCATTTGCTACTGCATTTACCTAAATTTGCCACCACTTAAAGCTATATTTCCTTTGAATTTTGAACTCTTCTTTGCAAAGAAAATAATTAAAGGCAGCAATAACTCCTTTTCAAAACCAATAATACGCATTTCAATCGTTGCCATTGCTCTTGGTATTGCGATGATGACTTTGTCTCTCTCCATTGTTCAAGGTTTTCAGGCTGAAATTGAAAAAAAAGTTATCGGTTTTGGTTCTCATGTTCAAATCACCAGCTACGAATCTAAAGGTCTTTTAGAGAACAAGCCCATTTCAAAGCTCAGAACCTTTTATTCAACGCTTAAAAACATAGAAGGTGTTCGACACATTCAAGTATTTGCCAATAAAGGTGCCATACTTAAAACCAAAGAAAACAATTATGGTGTAGTTATCAAAGGTATTGATAACGACTACGAATGGACATTTTTCGAACAATACATTACTACTGGGAAAACACTGGTATTGGACAGCAACAAAAAATCTAATGACATTCTAATTTCTGAAGTTATTGCCAATAAACTAAAACTAAAAATTGGCGATGAAGTATTGTCCTACTTCGTTCAACAGCCTCCTCGTTACAGAAAGTTCAAAGTAAGTGGCATATACAATACTGGCCTTGGAGAAATGGATGAGCGAATGGTAATTGCTGATATCCGCCATATTCAAAAAATCAACAATTGGGAAACTGAACAAGTTGGTGGCTTTGAAGTGCTCATTGATGATATGAATCAAATTGACAAAATGGATGAAATCATCTATGAGAACATTGATTATGATTTAACGGCTACTTCCATTATTGATGCCCGACCTGATATTTTTAATTGGTTAGAGTTGCAAGACATCAATGTATTAATCATTATTGGCCTACTCATTTTGGTATGTGGAATCGATATTATTTCTGCTCTGCTCATTCTAATTCTAGAAAGAACTACTATGATTGGAATTTTAAAAGCTCTGGGAGCAAAAGACAGCAGCATTCGGAAAATATTTCTTTACAATGCTGCTTACTTAATTGTTATAGGGTTGTTCTTTGGTAATTTAATTGGCATTGGGGCTTCACTCTTGCAACTAAAATATGGCTTTTTAAGCCTTCCTCAAGCTGCCTACTTTATTGACAAAGTTCCCATACAAATTGATCTTTTAAATCTTGCCTTGCTTAACATAGGCACACTTGCTATTTGTTTGTTAATGCTAATCATACCTTCTACCATTGTTGCCAAAATAACGCCAATTAAAGCCATTCGTTTTGATTAAATTAATGGCTGATTTAACAATTCTTATTCGCATTGCTGTTGTCGCTTTTAATACATTTGCAGCGCTAAAGTAAAACCATGAAGTATTACAATAACATTCTAGAAACCATAGGAAACACTCCATTGGTTAAATTCAATAAAATCACAAAAGATATCCCTGCATTGGTATTGGCCAAGGTAGAAACCTTTAATCCTGGACATTCTATAAAAGACCGTATGGCTCTGAAAATGGTAGAAGATGCTGAGAAAGATGGAAGGTTAAAACCTGGTGGAACAATCATTGAAGGTACTTCAGGAAATACTGGTATGGGCTTGGCTTTGGCTGCTATTGTTAAAGGGTATAAGCTGATTTGCACCTTGGCCGATAAGCAATCCAAAGAGAAGATGGATATTTTGAGAGCTATGGGCGCTGAAGTAATTGTTACTCCTACTAATGTTGCTTCTGACGATCCTCGTTCGTACTATTCAGTAGCTAAAAAGTTAAATGAAGAAATTCCTAACTCATACTATCCTAACCAGTATGATAACCTATCGAATAGAAAAGCTCATTATGAGCAAACTGGGCCTGAGATTTGGGAACAAACTGATGGAAAAATCACGCACCTTGTGGTTGGTGTAGGTACTGGTGGAACCATTTCTGGAACTGCTAAATTTTTGAAAGAAAAAAATCCAAATATTAAGATTTGGGGAATTGACACCTATGGTTCAGTTTTTAAAAAATACCATGAAACGGGAGAATTTGATGAGAGTGAAATCTATTCATACATCACCGAAGGAATTGGTGAAGACATTCTACCTGAGAACGTTGACTTTAGCTTAATTGACCATTTTGAGAAAGTAACCGATAAAGATGGTGTAATTATGACCAGAAGATTGGCTCGTGAAGAAGGATTCTTTATGGGAAATTCTGCTGGATCAGCCGTTGCTGGACTTTTACAACTGAAAGAGCGATTAACTAAAGATGATGTTGTTGTTGTAATTTTCCATGATCATGGTAGTAGATACGTTGGCAAAATGTTTAACGATGACTGGGTT
>Ga0316204_10009697_pt1 | contig 12738 bp, 10 predicted proteins | sample 6monrhotite_MG_2_FD_205661 | JGI IMG/M metagenome (GOLD analysis project Ga0316204, IMG submission 205661) | Microbial mat bacterial communities from mineral coupon in-situ incubated in ocean water Damariscotta River, Maine, United States -... | ecosystem: Environmental > Aquatic > Marine >...
CAGGAATGATGATAAGAATTTTTCTGAGTTTCGCTGTTGGTTTTTTTATAATAGCAATAATTTATTATATATACCCAAAGATGTTTCTAGGTAGAGGTGTTGTAGGCTTTACGTTTTTAATTGCATACATGGGCATTTTGCTTACAAGATATATTCACCATAAGATAGATAATCACAGTATTTTTAAACGAAAACTGCTAGTTGTTGGCGCAGGAACCATAGGAAAGCTACTTGAAGACAGGATTTCTACTGCAACCAGACAAGGCTATGAAATAGTTGGTTTCGTTGATGTAGATGAGAATGATAATAAAGTGGATGAAGCTCATTTGCTACATATTCAATCTACGCTATATGACTTATGTCTCGATAATGATATTGATGAAATTGTTTTAGCTATGGATGATCGCAGAAAAGGCTTCCCGTTATCCAGTTTGCTTGAATGTAAAATGAAGGGGATTGTAGTACGTGATGCGATTGATTCACTTGAGCGATTAACGGGCCATATAGAGCTAGATGCGTTACATCCCAGTACTGTTATTTTTTCAGATGGGTTTACGAATGCTGTTTCTATCAGTTATGTAAAACGAATATTCGATGTATTAGCTAGTGCTTTTATCCTAGTTCTCGCAAGCCCAATTATGCTTATTACAGGGTTATCTATCTGGCTTAGTTGTTTAGGTCGCAATCCTGTTTTATATCGACAGGTACGATTAGGTTTGTGTGATGCTCCATTCAATGTACTTAAATTTCGAAGTATGACGATGGATGCGGAAAAAAATGGTGCTCAATTTGCACAAAAAAATGATGCGCGTGTCACTCGTATTGGATCATTCATACGTAAAACTCGCATAGATGAATTACCTCAGCTTATAAATGTATTAAAAGGTGATATGAGCTTTATAGGTCCACGGCCTGAGAGACCGCAATTTGTATTAGGTTTTGAACAAACAATCCCTCATTATTCACTTCGTCATACTGTTAAACCTGGGATAACAGGTTGGGCTCAAATTTGTTATCCATATGGAGAAACAGAAGAAGATACGAGGAATAAGCTTCAGTATGATTTATATTATATAAAGAACTATAGTTTGTTTTTGGATTTGACCATTATGCTTCAAACAGTACAAGTGGTGTTGTTTGGTCAAGGTGCCCGCTAATTAGATATTTTATGATCAGCCATATTTATTCTTGCTTTTAGCGGCGAACCAGGTTTTCTGATCCAGTTGATAACTTTGCCATCTCTAAAATGGACTTCTGATTCCCCGTAAAACCATTTTCCATCTTTAATATCACTTGGTACTCCTTGAACAGTTATAACATCCTTTACACTTGACCCTTCTGTATAAAAGCTAAGCTCTTCTTCTTCAGTAGAGGCGCTTGGGTCTGGATAAGCATCACTAGAAATACTTAATGTATTGTCTGGCTGTATGTCTGTTCTAGCTGTCTCAAAAGTAGTATCTATATGACTAATTTCAGCACTTTCTTGAGCTTCATTCAAATATAAGATGATCATTAAAGTAGTGATAAATATAGGTAAAAAAATAGGAAGATAGCCCTTATAAGCTGAATCAGTAGCTTTAACGGCTTTCTTTGTATGTACAGTACTGGTTTTTTGTGTGGGTATAATAGCTGGTTTAGGCTTTTCGATCTTCTTGGCAGGTTTTACTGGCTGTCCAAACTTACGATACTGATGCAAGAGATGCTTGTATGCCTGGTTTACCCTAATTGTTTTTTGTTCGGCAACAACTTTTTTAGTTGGGTCATTTATGTGTTTATCAGGGTGCCATTTTTGGATCTGGATTTTGTAAGCTTTTCTAAGTTCTTTTATATTGCAATATGGTTTGGCATTAAGTGTCTTGTAATAGTTGTTAAGAGATGATTGATCCATTGTATTTACTTAAATAATTGATATAAAAATCTAATTAGTCCAGTGAAATTGGAAGGTTATCGTAAAAAGTACATAATATATTATTAATCATCCAAGTAGTTAGCTTTTTGGATAAAATGATAAGATTAAGTCATTGATATCATGGGGATATGGTATGATAATACGTTAAAAGTTAGCATGTTATTCCTGCCAATTTGTGTTTGAAAACCATTATAATTTGAGAATGAGAGGGATTATGAAAGCCATAGTTATGATTTGTTTAGTTACATTGCTCGCAACTGGTTGTGCTTCAGATGGTTATATGCCAGTTAGTTCTGAGATGCTTAAACAAAACGAACTTAAAGGAAATTTAGTAACATATCGAATTGGGGTGGGTGATGTTGTATCAATAAACGTTTGGAATAATACAGAGTTGTCAGTATCTGTTCCTGTAAGACCTGATGGTAAAATATCAATGCCATTAGTGGGTGATGTAGTGGCTGCAGGTAAAACTCCAGAAAAAGTATCAGACTTAATTAAGACTAAATTAGATAATTATGTCAGAAACCCAAATGTAACTGTTATGGTGACAGGGCTAAATAGTCATGAGTATTTGACTCGAATTCGAGTAACAGGCGCAGTAAATACTCAAATGTCAATTTTTTACCAACAGGGCATGACAGTACTTGATGCGATATTACTTGCAGGAAGTGTTAATGACTTTGCCGCACCTAATAGAACAAAATTATATAGATCAATTTCTAAAAAAACGGCTGTAATACCAATATATCTAGGGGATATTTTGTATGAAGGTGAGCTTAAAACAAATATTGAAATTCGGCCAGGCGATATAATTACTGTTCCTGAGAGAATATTTTAACTAAATACATGGAGTAATGTATAAATGTTACATGAGCATATTTTCAGGATGCTATTAGCTGAAATATTCGCAAGAAGAAATTTTGTATTAGTTCTTTTTGTAATAATCAGCCTTATTTGCTTATATTTAGGTACTGTATGGCCTAAAAAATACACTTCAACTTCGATTATTCAAATTGATAATACAAACATATTACAACCTCTAATGAGGGGCGCAGCTGAAACTACTGATACAATTGATAAAGTTGCCAATGCAAGAGAAATTATTTTTGGTGAGAAAATAATGGACCAACTCCTACAAACAACTGGTTTAATACAAAGTGATTCTGACGATGTTGAAGTGGAGCGACTTAAACGAAGTATTAAGCAGAATGTTACTGTATCAGGAATAGGCGATAATTTACTTAAAATAGCTTATTGGAGTAATGATTCAGATAAGTCATATTTAATTGCAAAAAATCTAGCTGAGCTTTTTATCACAGAGGGTGAACAGGCAAAAGTTAATGAGAGTCAGTCAGCATTTTCCTTTATTGAGAAGCAGGTCAATGAGTACCTTCAAAAACTTACTGATATTGAAGAAGGATTAAAAAATTTCCGATCAAAATTTCCAGAAATGAGGCCTGAGCTTGAACAGCAAGTAGCACAACGTATTACCCGATTACAACAGGAAATTGAAGAAGCAACATTATTGCTAAGTGAGGCTAGTACGAGAAAAGCTTCAATGACTAAGCAGTTATCTGGCGAAGCAGCAATTCTAATTAGTCAATCTAGAGAGAGTCAACATAGACAAAAAATCACGGAGTTATCCGCTACACTTGAAGGATTACGTCTTGAATATAAAGAAACTTATCCGGATATAGTCAGCTTAAAGCAGCAAATAAGTGAGACCAATCGTGTAATGACAGAAGAAATTGACAGTAGAAATAGATTTAAAGATCAATATGAAAAAACTGGCCGAATTTACATGGATGAATCGACACTTAATAATCCACTTTTTCAGCAATTACGTAGTAGTCTCTCAACTATTGAAACAGAAATAGTAACATTAACAACTCGTATAAAAGAGCTAAATTACTTACTTAGTCTAGAGTATGAAAAATCTAAAAAAATACAAAGAGGTGTTGTCATGCGGTCGAACCTCACAAGAAATTACAGTGTTAATCAAGAAATTTATCAGGATCTTCTGAGGCGTCTAGAGAATGCTCGTGTATCACGGAACTTAGATCTTGATCAGAAAGGATTAACATATAAATTATTAGAGCCTGCAAAAGCGGCACTTTTACCTACAGGTATGAGATTTATCCATTTCTTAATGATGGGAATAGGTTTAGGTATTTTAGTGCCGATAGGCTTGGTTTACTTATTAATAGAGCTAGATACAAGAGTTCGCTTCGCTAAGACAATCGAAGAAGAATTGGGGTTGCCTGTACTAGCTGAAATAGATGCTATTACCAACTCAAGTGACAGCGCTAAGGTTTCAAAAAGCATAATGCTTATTGCAGTTGTTGTGTTTTCTGTGTTTTCTGTTTACGGCTATGCCATTTGGCTTAAATTTATAGGGTAATAACTATGAGTAAAATTGAAGATGCATTAAATAAAGCAAAGAATTCTCAATCAGGTAGTAATAATTTACGAAAATTTAATAATATTGTGTCTGTTTCTCCTGCAAAAGAATCAGATTTTAATAAATTATCTGCCATTAGAGGGACTTCAGTTTCTACCGATATTAAACTAATGGATTGTGATACTTCTTTTAATTCTAATGAATTATCTGAATTAAAAATTGTGTCCCCTTTGATAAGAAAAGATAAAGTTGCGAATTCATATAGAGATTTGAGAACGAAGCTATTGCAAAAAAGCAAAGGCGATAATTTCATTGTGATGATTACATCAGCTGTTGAAAATGTAAATAATGGTCTGACATTGATTAATCTGGCATCTGCATTTTCATTTGTAGACACTAAGACATCCTTAGTTATAGATTGTAATTTAACTCATCCAACATTAGACGAAAAGTTAAACAAAAAAACTGACATGGGTTTAATTGATTATTTAGAAGATGAGAATATCGATGTCGAATCTATTATATACAGCACTGGAATAGATAGACTTAGATTGATACCAGCAGGCCACGCTGAAGAGCCATCAGCAGAATATTTCACTTCAGCTAGAATGTGTGATCTAATGAAAGATTTACTATTCAGGTATTCTGATAGATATATTTTTATACATGCGGCGCCTATTACGGAATCTGCTGATGCCCGTATTCTTTCTGAATTATGTGATCTAATAATTCTTGAAGTGCCTTATGCTTCTTCTACTACAGATAAAATTAAAGAAGCTGTAGATGATATTAATCAGGACAAGTTTGCAGGGATAGTCTTTAATGAAATTCCAAGCATGCCTAAGCTTAAGCTTAAGTTTTAATTTTATTGACCGTAGTAATAATAAATAAATGCACACATGCTCAGATTAATTGCCATACTTATATTGCTTTCTTCATTGAATAATTCATATGCTACCGATTTAAATTATTCGTTAGCATTGGGTAATGAGTTTTTTACAAATGTTAACCAGGTAAATGATCCTGTTTCTAATGAACAATTAAGAACATTAGCAGGTGAAGTCTCTATTTCTGAATCTTCTTCTTTCTTACAAGCAGCTCTCACATCTTCATATAGAATCCAAAATTACTTAAATGATATAGAGGTAGATGAGAATCAAGCTCAACTTAATGCAAATATTTTATGGCTTGCATATCCTGGTCGCTTAGAATGGCTCTTAACTGATATCTACACACAAGTGGCTATTAATACTCTTGATAGGGATGTTCCTTCAAATAGGCAGGATGTTAATATACTAACGTTTGGACCTAATTATTTTATTCGATTAAATTCAGTTAACACCATAAATCTTGAAGGTAGGTTAATTGGACAATCATTTGAGAATGATACAGATAATAACAGGATAACCACAGCAGTTAGATATATTCACAACATGAATTCATATCTGAATTTAGCATTGAATTTAGAAGGTGAAATAGCTAAATTTGATGAGCCTGAATCAGATTCAAATTTTGACAGGCATGATTTGTTTTTCAACGCTCTCTATTCTAGAGGTGGTAGTCAAATGGGGATTGAATTTGGATATGTCGATATTGATAATGATTTAGTAAATAACACTACTGAGTCTAGATATAGATTGTTTCTTGAAAGTTTAAGATCTAATACATCAAGTTTGAACATGGAATTATCTAAAAATGTTGTTGATAGGGGGAGTCAAATAGTAAATTCCAATGAAGGAACACCAAGTGATTCATTATTGGATTCATTTGAGAACGATTTATCTATAACCACAAACAGTACATTTGGATATGAAGTGAACAGTGATAGTGTAAACGTGACATTTAATATTTTTAAACAAGTCAATGAAGGCACTGTAGTACAGTTATTTGATAGTAATGCTAATGGTTTAAATATACGAACTTCATGGCCTGCAACAAGAGGTGATCGCGTTGCGCTTGATATCAATGCAAGAAATACAGATTTTATTAACCAACCAATTATTAGAAAAGATCAAGATCGAATTTATGCATTATCTTATACTTATAGGGCTAGACGAAATATTAATTTGAATTATAGATTGAGTTCAATTGAACTAGATAGTAATGATGATAGTCTTGATTTTAAAGACAAAAGATTTTTAATAAGTGTTGAGTATTTTTCAAATTAAGGATGAGTATTAATGTATATAGATCATTTTAATCTAACTGATTATCCATTTCGTATAACTCCAGATACCGAATATTTATACATGAGTCCGGCACATTCACGCGCCAAAGCATATATGGAATATGCTATTTTTAATAGAGAAGGGTTTGTTGTAATTACTGGTGAAATAGGGGCAGGTAAAACTACACTTATTAAAAAATTACTTTCCGAAATAGATGAGTCAATTATAGTAGCAAAAATATTTCAAACTCAACTTAATGAAGTTGAGTTTTTACAAGCGATTCTTGTTGAGTTTGGCATGAATCCATTTAATGCAAAGAAAGTTGAATTGCTTAATATGCTTAATCAATTTCTTATCAACAGCCACTTAGATAACAAACAGGTTTTACTTATAATTGATGATGCACAAAATCTTAGTAAGCGTGTATTGCAAGAAATTACTATGCTATCTGGTGTTGAAACTCAAAAAGAAAAAATACTCCATGTCATAATTGTAGGTCAGCCTGAGCTAAATCAAAAATTAGAAGCAAATGATATGGAGCAGCTTCTACAAAGAATTAGCCTTAGATATCATGTAAGAGCACTTACGTTAAAAGAATCAGAAGAATATGTTAATTATAGGCTTAAAGTTGCTGGGCTTACGAATAAAATTTTTGAAACTGATGTTTTTCCTGAAATATATAAATACACTGGTGGAATTCCTAGGTTAATCAATACTCTTTGCGATACGGCATTAACTTGTGTATTTGCAGATAATCTTAACATTGTTAATATGAATGAATTACAGAGTGCTATCAAAGAGTTGCAATGGAAGCCTTATGATGAGACGCATAAATCCAGCGATAATATTGAATATGAGGGGCTTTACGAAGAAGATCCTGAAAACATAAATGAAGAAACTGATTTATCTATGCGGGATGCATATGGGGCAATTTCATCTCGGGCCCTAGTAGAAGTTTCACGTCAGTTGAAACGGATTGCTGATGCATTAGAAAAACAATAGTAATGTGTATACTCGTAAATTAGATTAACATTTTTTTATTAAATTCTTTATTAGATCAATATCTTGATTCTTTACATCTTTATGCGTTGGTAATGTAAGAAGTTTTTCAGAAAATTTAACTGCATTAGGATATTCGTTTGATGTGTTTTTGATGTAATTAGAAACACCGTCAATATCAGGTAGTGATTTGTCATACATTTTCGTTGCCCCTAAAACATCTAGACTGCATAGTGCTCTATCTCTACTTACTTTATCCCGGAACAAGATAGGGTATCGAAGTAAAGGGTTATTAAAATTATGGTGTGTATAACTAGGTAGATCTATTACATTCGTATTATGTAGTGAATTAGAGATGCTTGTTGCTGTTTCACAGGCTTTTTCGTTATTCTTATAAGCATTACTATTAGCCGGTAAATAACTTTTAGTGGCTTCAGACATGGTTTGGAGTGTAAATAATTTTTTGAACACGGTTTTACCAACTTGCAGAAAAGGTAAGTTCGTAATTAAATTGTATATTCTAGGTTTTATAAGTAAATTATATACAATTGCTTTTAAATAATATTTAAAATTCTCTGCCTTTAAAGCATCTGGTCGATTTGGTTCAGGTAAATAGTTACTATTATTTTTTGATAATACAGCTCCTCCATTTAATAAGTTAATGGGTTTTCCGCGACCAAAACTGAGAATAATAAAGTCTCCATGCCAATAATCTTCAGCTTCAAGCATAGGGAAGCCTTGGGCACTATCTTCAATTAGTGAAAGATTATGCTTTGAACATATATCCTTGATAAGATTCGTACGTTCAGGAATGCCTAAAAAATTTATAGCAATTATTCCAACAGTGTTATTTGTAATGTTTTTTTCAATTTCATCTAGCGACATAAAAGGTTTATCTGGTATAAAATCAACAAGTATTGGCTTTGCATTTGCAAATATAATGGCACTAATAATGTCAGGACAACAATAAGCTGGTATGATAATTTCTGGTGTAACTATTGTGTTGTTTTTTAATCTTATGCTAGCGATTATTGCTGCTGCGAGAGCGGCAGTCCCGGATTGATAAAAATTGACATTAAAGTCCCGGAATTCACTAATTTCAAGTTGGGATTTATTTAGTACTATAGGATTGCCTGTTGGACGCAATTTTCTGTGAATCAAATTCATGTTATATTTCAGTGATGATTTTAACTAATTAAATAATAGCATTTCTAATTAACAATAAATATGGTTTAAATTTATTATGCATAATGTAATGTCAATTGATGTAGAGGACTACTTTCAAGTTGCTTCACTAGCAGATTCTATATCAGTTTCAGAATGGGATACGATTACTCCACGTGTTGTAGCAAATACTTATAGATTATTAGATCTTTTTGATAAATATGATATTAAAGCTACACATTTCGTACTCGGCTGGGTCGCAGAAAGATTTCCTGAATTGGTAAAGGAAATAGATAGTCGAGGTCATGAAGTGGCAAGTCATGGATATAGTCATCAGTTGATCTATAATCAATCACCTGAAGTATTTAAAAATGAAACTATCAAATCTAAATCTATACTAGAAGATATTACCGGTAAAGAAGTATTAGGCTACAGGGCTGCGAGCTACTCAATTACTAATAAGTCACTTTGGGCACTTGATATTTTAGTTGAAGCTGGCTTTAAATACGATTCAAGTATATTTCCAGTTAAACACGATAGATATGGAATTTCTAATTCACCTAGAGATCCGTATATATTAACAACACCGTCTGATCATAAAATAATTGAGTTTCCTTTATCTACTTATAAAATTCTAGATTACTCTTTACCTGTCTCTGGTGGAGGTTACTTCAGGTTATATCCATATTGGTTGAGTCGTTACTTTTTTAAGCAAATTAATAAGAAAAATAAACCATTCGCATTTTATTTACATCCATGGGAAGTTGATCCTGACCAGCCACGAGTAGATGCCAGCTGGTTGTCTAAGTTCAGACATTACAACAATCTAGATATTTGTTTTAACCGCTTAGAATATTTGCTAAATGATTTCGATTTTATGACTATGGATGAAAAAATTAGGGAAATCGGATTATATAAGACTTAATTAAGCTTAGTTTTAACACAATTAATTGCAGCTTCTCTTATGAGTTGTTTCTTTATGGTAAATTCTTAACTATAAATGGGCCAATCAATTTGGTTGCTAGAATTGGTAATTTTTTCCATATTTTTATTATCAGTGCATATTTTGGATTGGATGGATTTAAAGCTGGCATTTCTTCTTTTTCAGCTAAAGTATAATGCCAAAATAATTGTTTAGGATTTGCTCCCCATTGCTTTTTAAAGTTATAAGTGCCAGAGTTCTTGCTTGACCTTCCAAAGTCAAAATATCTGTACTTATTCTCCACAGAATATTTTAATACGTTCCAATATAAAAGCATATTAATGCTTAAGTTATTTACCTTTTGTATTGTAGAAGCCCATGGTATTTCTAAAGTATCATTATACCCAATGAGAAATGCTGCAGAAACAGCTTCTTTATTGTGTTTAACAATAATTAATTTACACTGTTCAGGAAATGTTTCTAAAATATTGATAAAGAAGGATTTGCTATATACAGGTGTTCCTAAATCTCTCATATTACGAGAAAAGACGTTATAAAAATCATTAATGCATTCAAATGTACCAATTGATATTTCAATGTTTTCTTTTTCAGATCGTTTGACTTGAGCACGTAGCTTCGATGTGAAACTTCCCCATAATTCTTCTGTTGAGCCAGGGAGAGATAATATCATGTTTACTTTTTCAGTTTTAACAGGGTATCCATCACGTGTAATATCATCTCGATATTCAATATGTGTGCAATTTAATTTCTTTAAATAGCTATCAGCTTCTGTCATTAAGGCTTTTTCAATATCCGGGTGATCAGCAATAGCTCCGCCATGATTAAAATATGGCATAGAGACGAGATAGCTACCAAATAGACGGCTTTTTAAGTGAATAAGTGGTAAAACACCTACAATATTATTATTTTTATCTTCGGCATATAAATATATACCTGTATGACCGAATGTATTCTTTATTAGATTATTCCATTCATGTTTGTAATAAATTGATGTATTGGGATTTGAATGAACGTAATTGTTCCACTTTTCATGTTCATTCTTTAATGTAGAAATCCTAATATCATTTATATTTACTGCTTTAAGGGCATATGTGCGCGTTTTTTTATCAGGAAGTTTTACGTCATTTTTACTTTTATCTAACAATGTCTCTGGGAAAAAAGCTAATATTGTATCTTCTACTGATTTTATATTAGATAAAATTACTTTAGATGTTTTGCTATGTTCCTGTATATTTATAAGTAGATTCTCATATGGAGTATTGTTTTTTTTTGCTTCTCCAATTTTTCTAGACATCCTCTGTATTTCATTACTATTCACTTTATAAGAAGATTTAAAGTCATCTAATTTTTTCGAGCTTTCCTTTAGTGATTTAAGTATTTCAGTATCAGTTTCTTTGAACCTGCTTAAATACTCTTCTACAGGACTTTTTAGAATTATTTTTTTTAGATTTTTTTGTATTGTCATATTTATATTATTGACTCTTTAAGTCCATCCGGAAATTCTACTTAGAAATGAATTGGTAGTATTAGATATGTCTTCATGTACAGCTACACGTTGAAGTGTATGTTCATCTGATGATTCATCATTCCAACCTTTGTCGGTAGTTACAGCTCCTATGTAATTTTCCTTTACAATCTTGATCGCTTCATCAGAATAGTCACCATTAGGATAGCAAAAGACTTTAATGAGCTTATTGGTATTCTTTTCAATATCGATTTTACTATTAATAATTTCTTTAGATATTGTTTGGCTAGAAATGTTTTCATTAAGGCGTATGTGATTACAAGTATGGCTTCCAATGTCTACAAAGCCAGAGTTGATCATTTCATTTACTTGTTGCCAATTTAGAAATGATGGTTTTGTAATGCCACTTAATTGAATGTTATTTTCGATTATATTTAATTTATTATTTATTTCGTCTTCAGTGTACTTTTTTGTGCCCGCAATAATTTCAGTAAGCTGTTCTCTTGAAGGTGCATCTGTTGAAAAATTATAACTTGTCTTGATGTTTAGTAGCCATTTTAGATCATTGTTTCCCCACTCCATAGGTTTTTCTTTAGCAATATAATTGATTACTCGAGCTAACCTTTCTGGCCATAAGACTTTCGTGGTATTGATTATTTTTGATACGAGGAAAATCGTTGCTGGTGTTTTTGTTTGTTCTAGTATAGGAAATGCATATTCATAGTTATCTACCCAGCCATCATCGAAGGTAATTGCGCATGCTTTATTCGGTAAAGGTAAATTATTATTCTTTCGTTCAAGCCAATCTGATAGCGTAATAAATTCAAAATAATTGGACAATATATTTATATGGTTTTTAAATGTTTTAGGCGTTACGATCATTCCAGGTTCTTCTGAAATGTTTCTTATGTCCTCTAGTGGTAATATGCGGTGGTACATCAGTATTAACAGCTGTGGAGATTTGCTGCATTGTTTATGACGTCCAAAGTAACTTGCTAGAATTTGTATGTTACTTTTGATGATTGTCTTTAATTGTTTTTTTATATCCATCAATATCTTTATTTTTTATATACTGGTAAATTACGATTACTATATATCGATAATACATTAATTTCGGTACCTTATGTAGGGTACAGTTGCAATTGGATAGCATATTGAAAACAATTTTACATGTGATAGATACAACAGGACCAGGTGGAGCTGAAACTGTCTTTATAGATCTTATCAGAGGACTAGATATTGAAAAGTATCGGGCAATAGTGCTTATTAGAGGTAAAGGCTGGGTCTACGATACACTTATTCAGCATGATATACAGCCTTTTGTGATAGAAGCCAAGGGCTCTTTTAATTGGAAATATCTCTTGAAGGTGGCTCGTCTTATAAGAGCTGAAAAAGTTGATTTAATCCAATCGCATCTATTAGGGTCTAATATATATTGTTCTTTAGCTGGTTTAGTCACAGGTGTGCCTGTAGTTGCTACTTTTCATGGAGCTGTAGATATTGGTGAAAATGAGAGGTTTAAATGGCTTAAATTCAAGATTCTTAATGTTGGAGTTAGTCAGATGATAGCAGTATCTAACAATTTAAAATTAGATATGCTTAATAGAACTATTATTAATAAGAATAAGCTAAGTGTTATTTATAATGGAATACCTGCTACTGATTTCATAATTGAACCTAATAATAGGA
>Ga0316204_10009698_pt1 | contig 12738 bp, 10 predicted proteins | sample 6monrhotite_MG_2_FD_205661 | JGI IMG/M metagenome (GOLD analysis project Ga0316204, IMG submission 205661) | Microbial mat bacterial communities from mineral coupon in-situ incubated in ocean water Damariscotta River, Maine, United States -... | ecosystem: Environmental > Aquatic > Marine >...
CCTCCTTAAGATTACAGTTTTAAAAGTTAAGTTTTATAAAATTATTAATTTAGTTTATTTGGTTCAACAAATTGTTCTGGATCACCACCAACACGAACTATCGACATCGTATTAGTACCGCCAGCATCACCCATGGTTTCACCACGTGTAACAAGTATTAAATCACCATCACGAACAGAACCACGTCGAAGTAATTCATCTACCGCTTCCTTCATAATCGTTGCACGATCTTCATCAGCCGCGACTTCAAAACTAACCGGGTACACTCCTCTAAACAGGGTAACTTTTCGACGAGTTTCTACATACTGGGTTAAAGCATAAATTGGGATACCTGAACTAATACGTGACATCCAGCGGGGTGTTGACCCTGACTCAGTTAATGCGGCGATTGCTTTCACCCCTAAATGATTAGCCGTATACATAGACGCCATTGCAATCGCTTCATCAATACGATTAAAGTGCGTATCAATACGGTGATCGGAGCGTTTTGCAATGCGTTCTTTCTCTGCCACAAGACAAATTCTGTCCATTGCTGCAATCGCTTCAGCCGGGTATTTACCGCTAGCCGTTTCTGCGGATAACATAACGGCATCGGTACCATCTAAAACGGCATTGGCAACATCGAAAACTTCTGCTCGAGTAGGAATATGGCTGGTAATCATTGATTCCATCATTTGTGTTGCAGTAATAGCGATGCAGTTCATCTTACGTGCAAGTTGAATAAGATGTTTTTGCACAGGAGGCAATGCGGCATCACCAATTTCGACACCCAGATCGCCACGTGCAACCATAATGACATCAGACGCTGCAATAATTTCTTCTACATTATCCAGCGCATCAGCACGTTCAATCTTGGCAACCATATCAGCATAACCACCTGCCGCCCTCATTAATTCACGAGCTTCATGCATATCATTCGCAGTAACCGGAAAAGACACGGCAAGATAATCGGCTTTCATTTTTGCTGCAAGTTTGATGTCTTCACGATCTTTGTGCGTTAAAGCAGGTGCGGACAGACCTCCACCCATTTTATTCAAACCTTTACGATCTGAAAGTTCACCGCCAATCACAACCCGGCAACGGACTTCTGTGCCGTGAACTTCATCAACCCAAAGACTAATTCGGCCATCGTCAAGTAACAAAGTATCGCCACGAGTCACATCTTCAGGCAATGCTTTATAGGCCATACCAACACGTTCAGCTGTACCTGCATTAGGATCCATTGCAGTATCAAGGATAAATGGATCGCCATCTTTTATAATGACTTTAGTATCCTTAAACTTTTCGATACGAATTTTTGGCCCCTGTAAATCACATAACACACCAACTTGGCGTCCATGTGCACGAGCACGGTTGCGTAATTTTTCCGCGCGCTCTATATGTTCTTCAGGATTGCCATGTGAAAAATTAATACGGACAACATCAACACCCGCCTCAATGATACGATCCAACATCTTTGCATCGTTTGTTGCAGGGCCTAATGTGGCTATTATTTTAGTACGTCTCATATTTTTTAATTTTTTCTCGCTAATTATTTTGCTTGTTCTTCTAACATGGCAACGGCTGGTAATACTTTACCTTCCAGGTATTCAAGGAACGCACCACCGGCTGTTGAGATATAAGAGACCTTGTCGAAAATATCATATTTTTGGATTGCCGCGATAGTGTCACCGCCACCCGCTAAACTAAACCCAGCAGACTGTGCGATTGCCATTGAAACAGTCTTAGTACCTTCACCAAACTGATCAAATTCAAATACGCCAACTGGACCATTCCAAACGATAGTTCCTGCTTTAGAAATAATGTCTGCTAATACTTTTGCAGAATCAGGACCAATATCAAAAATCATATCATCATCAGCACATTCATCAGCTGCTTTTAACGTTGCTTCTGCAGTTTCTGCGAACTCTTTTGCACAAACAACGTCTGTAGCGATTGGAATACTCGCACCGCGTGCTTCCATTTTTTCAATTAATGCTTTTGCTGTATCAACTAAATCTTCTTCATACAAAGATTTACCAACGTTGTAACCTTTAGCCGCTAAGAACGTATTTGCGATACCGCCACCAACAACTAACTGATCAACTTTTTCAGATAATGCTTCCAATACTGTTAACTTAGTAGAAACCTTAGACCCACCGACAATTGCCACCATTGGACGAGCAGGCTCTGCTAATGCTTTAGCAAGACTGTCTAATTCATTTGATAACAAGATACCGGCACATGCCGTTGGCGCATGAACCCCAACACCATGGGTAGATGCCTGGGCACGGTGAGCCGTACCAAACGCATCCATAACAAATACGTCACATAATGCTGCGTACTTTTTAGATAAAGCTTCGTCGTCTTTCTTCTCGCCCGCATTGAAACGCACGTTTTCTAATAAAACACATTCGCCAGCAGCCACTTCAACGCCGCCATCTAAGTAATCTTTAACTAACTTTACTTCTTTACCTAACTTTTCAGACATAACTGCCGCAATCGGTGCTAATGAATTTTCTTCATCCGCTTTACCTTCTTCAGGACGACCACGATGAGACATCACCATGACAGAGGCACCTGCTTTCATAGCGTGTTCGATAGTTGGCATTGATGCGGTAATACGTGCATCTGAAGTAACCTTGCCATCTTTAACCGGTACGTTTAAATCAGCACGGATTAAAACGCGCTTACCAGCAAGATCAAGATCAGTTAATTTAATAAAAGACATGTAAAACTCCTAAATTGAAAATATTTAACGCAGAGACACTAAACTTACTAAACAACACTAAAGTAAATATCGGTGCGTTAAATATCTTTATTGCTATATTCAAATCAAGTTCAAAATCTAAAGAACTGTTTGAGTGCTACTTAATTTACTTTGTTGGGCTGAAGCCCAACCTACAAAATATAGGTTGAGCATCATTCCAAAATCTTCATCTCTAAAAACTAAACTCGTTAAAAGAGATTAAGCGAGAGATTTTTTCTGCTGGGTAGGCGCAGTGCAGTTTATAAAGCGTAGCGTACAACTAAGTACGTGAGCATTTAGAAACTGTGCTGCAACACCCCCAGCGGGAAAAAGATCCGCTTAATTTGCTGCTACGTGTTGGACGAATCTCATCATGTTACAGGTGTAACCATATTCGTTATCGTACCAAGACACTAATTTAACGAATGTTCCATCTAATGCGATACCCGCTTCTGAATCAAAGATTGATGAGTAACCAACGCCACGGAAGTCAGTTGAAACAACTTTTTCATCTGTGTAACCCAATGTTTTAGAAATGTCGCCAGACTCAGAGTGAGCTTTCATCTCTGCACAAATTTCTTCGTATGTTGCTTCTTTTTCTAATTCTACCGTTAAATCAACAACAGAAACGTCAGAAGTTGGTACACGGAAAGCCATACCTGTTAATTTGCCATTTAATTCCGGTAATACAACACCTACAGCTTTAGCCGCACCTGTTGAAGATGGGATGATATTTTCTAAAATACCACGACCACCGCGCCAGTCTTTCATTGAAGGACCATCTACCGTTTTTTGAGTTGCAGTAGCAGCATGAACGGTAGTCATAAGACCACGTTTGATGCCCCACTTGTCATTAATAACTTTAGCCATAGGTGCTAAACAGTTAGTGGTACAAGATGCTGCAGAAACGATTTTTTGACCTGCGTAAGTATCGTGGTTAACACCGTATACGAACATTGGCGTACCATCTTTAGATGGTGCAGATTGAACAACTTTACCTGCGCCTGCATCGATGTGCTTTTGACAGCTTTCTTCAGTTAAGAAGAAACCTGTACAATCGATAACGATGTCAGCTTTTACGTCACCCCATTTAAGGTCTGAAGGATCACGTTCTGCAGTTAAACGGATTTCTTTACCGTCAACGATCATTGCGCCTTCTTTATGAGACACTTCACCACCGAAACGGCCATGAACAGAATCGTATTTAAGCATGTATGCTAAGTAATCAGCATCTAATAAATCATTGATACCAACGATTTCGATGTCTTTAAATTCATTGTATACAGCACGGAATACCATGCGACCAATACGGCCAAAACCGTTAATACCGACTTTAATAGTCATTGTTATTTCCCCTTACAAAGTTAAAAATTTTTAATTCTAAATAAAGCTTAAAAACTAATATAAATAGGTCGAGAAAATTTTAATTTATAAAACCACGCGACCTATAAAAAATTACATTACTGATTCAACAGCCTTCACTACGTTTTCAACAGTGAAACCAAACTCTTTAAAGAGTTGGTCGGCCGGTGCTGATTCACCAAATGTTGTCATACCGACAACAACATCTGCGTACTTATACCAGGCATCTGGAATAGACGCTTCAACCGCTACAGTTGCAATACCCTGGCCTAACACTGCAGTTTGGTAAGCATCATCTTGTTTTTCAAATGCATCAACTGATGGCATTGATACAACACGAATATTTTTGCCACTCATCGCTTCAGCTGCACCTGTTGCTAATCCAACTTCTGAACCTGTTGCAATGATGATTGCATCCGGCGTGCCATCGCAATCTTTCAAGATGTAACCACCTTTGGCAATGTTTGCAATTTGTGCATCAGTGCGTTCGTTATGCGGTAAACCCTGGCGTGAGAAGATTAAAGTCGAAGGTCCATCTTTACGCTCAACCGCTTGTTGCCAAGAAACTGCAGATTCAACTGCATCACATGGACGCCATACCGCCATATTAGGAATCATACGTAACGTAGGAATTTGTTCTACAGGTTGATGCGTTGGACCATCTTCACCTAGACCGATAGAGTCATGGGTGAACACGAAAATAGTACGAATTTTCATTAATGCCGCCATACGTAACGCATTACGCGCATATTCTGAGAACATTAAGAACGTTGAACCAAATGGAATTAGGCCACCGTGCAGAGCGATACCATTCATAATGGCTGACATACCAAACTCACGTACACCGTAACGGATATAGTTTGATACTTCGCTGTTATCCATTGGTTTGTAGCCAGACCATTCAGTTAAGTTTGAACAACCTAAATCAGCTGAGCCACCAAATAATTCAGGAAGCATTGGCGAGTAAGCTTCAATTGAAGCAAGTGATGCTTGGCGTGTCGCTGGACTTTTCGCTTCAGCTACCACACTGGCAATAAAATCAGCTGATTTTTTAGCCCAATCTGCTGGTAATTCACCCGTTGTACGACGCTCGTATTCTGCCGCTAATTCAGGGAAAGCCGCTTTATATGCTGCAAATTTTTCATTCCAAGCCGCTTCTGCTTTCGCGCCTTTTTCTTTTGCATCCCAACCCGCGTAAATATCTTTAGGTACTTCAAAAGGACCGTGATCCCAGCCTAAAGCCGCTTTGGTTAGGTTAATTTCTTCTTCACCTAATGGCGCACCGTGACAAGCGTGTGAACCCGCTTTATTTGGAGAACCAAAACCGATGGTTGTTTTACAACAAATCATGGTTGGCTTGTCTGTCATCGCTTTTGCAGTTTCAATTGCTTTAGCAAGCGCATCTGAATCATGACCATCTACATCAGCGATTACGTGCCAGCCGTAAGACTCGAAACGTTTAGGGGTATCATCAGTGAACCAACCATCAACGTGGCCGTCGATAGAAATGCCATTGTCATCCCAAAATGCGATTAACTTTCCTAGACCTAACGTACCGGCAAGTGAGCACGCTTCATGTGAAATACCTTCCATTAAACAACCGTCACCTAAAAATACGTAAGTATTGTGGTCAACGATGTCGTGGCCTTTTTGGTTGAATTGTTGTGCTAATGCTTTTTCAGCAATCGCCATACCTACGCCATTGGTAATACCCTGACCTAATGGACCAGTCGTCGTTTCAACACCCGGTGCATAACCGTATTCTGGATGACCTGGGGTTCTAGAATGGAGTTGACGGAAATTTTTCAAATCGTCGATTGAAAGGTCGTAGCCAGTCAAATGCAATAAAGAATAAATAAGCATAGAACCATGGCCATTCGAAAGAATGAAACGGTCACGATTTGACCAATCCGGGTTTACTGGGTTGTGATTCATGTTGTCGTTCCACAACACTTCAGCAATATCCGCCATACCCATAGGGGCACCCGGATGACCAGAATTAGCTTTTTGAACTGCATCCATACTTAAAGCACGGACTGCATTAGCAAGGTTTTTGCGAGATGACATAGCTCTCTCCCTAAGGTTTATATTTTAAAATTAAAAATCTTTTTGGCCTCTATGTACTTGATTTAAATACAATAAATGGCCTTATGATCGCCTTGATTTAACTGGCAACCACATAATATCCGGTTCCAAATTACGAGATTGAAGCTGATATAAATACCGCGATAATCTTCACCCTCTCCCCTTTCAAATAACTACTGGCACCACTATTTCAAGGCAAGCCCCAACAGGGGAAAATGGAGCCGGCAATTCTCCCATTTTTTACCCCCTGCGGGCAAGCCAAATCCACCCCCTAATAAGACTTTAGAAAGGGCAGATAAGCTGAATTTATATGGATTTAACGAGGTTTTAATGTCTGGAGCTGGGGAAATTAAGCGTCATATTTACTTTTACACCTTCCATTTAATGGAACAGCCCATACTAGGAATTTGCTCAGAAGGCCCTGCGCCTGTTTCAGCTACTTCAGACATCGATTCATACAAGTCCCGGCGAACATCCTCAGCAGCTGTTTCCTTACGGCTTGCGTCAAAACGGCCACGGTACTGTAATTTAAGTTCAGCGTTATAGCCAAAAAAATCTGGTGTACAGACTGCACCATAGGCTTTGGCAACTTGCTGAGTTTCATCTAATAGATAAGGAAAAGGAAAATCAAATTCTGCAGAAATTTTCTGCATATTTTCAAATGAGTCTTCCTCATACTCGGTCGGATCATTCGACATAATCGCCACTGTATTGATGCCCTGAGCCTTTAACGCCCGGGTATCACGTACCAATCTTTCGCGAATCGCTTTGACATACGGACAATGATTACAAATAAACATCACTAATAAACCTTTTTCGCCTGCACAATCAGCTAGTGACCATTGTTTTCCATCCACTCCTGGCAATGAAAAATCGACTGCATTTTTATTAAATTCACAAACCGGCGTTTCTAAACTCACCATGAATAAACCCTTCTATATATATGTAAACAAGCTCTTTAGCATACCGAAAATTTACATTAAAAGCAGTGACTTTGACATAAGCAAAACAATAGCTATAATAAGCGCAGTTACAGCGCCGATTTGAATTCAGATTGCGGGCGCTTAATAAATACGGCTAAAGCGGAGCTAGATCCGAAACAGGATCCAAATTCCAAGAACCGCTTTAGTCTTTTGCTAAAGCGGTTTTTTTATGAGGAAAATATAATAATGAGTAGCCACTTATTTACATCTGAATCAGTATCAGAAGGTCATCCAGACAAAGTTGCTGATCAAATTTCAGATTCAATTTTAGATGCAATTTTAGAACAAGATCCTAAAGCACGTGTCGCCTGTGAAACCATGGTCAATACAGGTATGGTCGTTTTATCCGGTGAAATCACCACATCAGCCTGGGTTGATATGAATGACGTTGTACGTAACCGTATTAAAGAAATTGGTTATAACAGTTCTGAAATGGGCTTTGATTATGAATCTTGCGCCATTATTACCGCAATTGATAAACAATCTGCCGATATCGCCATGGGCGTTGATGAAGATGAGTCACATGAACAAGGGGCCGGTGACCAGGGTTTAATGTTTGGCTATGCCAGTAACGAAACTGACGTATTAATGCCTGCACCAATTACTTATGCTCACCGTTTAGTTAAACGCCAGGCAGAAGTGCGTAAAAATGGTACTTTATCGTGGTTACGTCCAGATGCGAAAAGTCAGGTGACTTTCCGTTATGAAGATAACAAACCTGTGGGCATAGATGCGGTTGTTTTATCAACTCAACACAGTGACGACATTAACCAGGATGCCTTAGTTGAAGCGGTAATGGATGAAATTATTAAACCTGTCCTCCCAGCAGAATGGTTAAATAAAGACACTAAATACTTTATTAACCCAACCGGTCGTTTTGTTATTGGTGGCCCAGTGGGTGACTGTGGTTTAACCGGTCGTAAAATTATTGTTGATACATACGGCGGTATGGCCAGACACGGTGGTGGAGCATTCTCAGGAAAAGACCCATCAAAAGTAGATCGTTCTGCGGCTTATGCCGGTCGTTATGTAGCGAAAAATATCGTTGCTGCCGGTTTAGCGGAACGCTGTGAAATCCAGGTTTCCTATGCAATCGGGGTCTCAGAGCCCACTTCTATCAGTGTAGAAACATTTGCTACAGGCAAAATAGAAGACAGTCGTATTGTTGAATTAGTGCGTGAACACTTTGACTTACGTGCTGGCGGCCTGGTAAAAATGCTCGATTTATTGCGTCCAATCTATGCGCCAACTGCGGCATACGGCCACTTTGGTCGAGACGATCTCGACGTTAGCTGGGAAAAAACCGATAAAGCCGATGCTTTACGCGACGCGGCTGGTATTTAACCTCACAGATCAAGATCTCAACGCAGAGTCGCAAAGAGCGCAAAGGTTCGCAGAGAAATAATTTCTACTTTGCGTTCCTCGGCGCTCTTTGCGTCTTTGCGTTATATTTTTTTTAGACTACAATATGTACCACTGTTTTTTCTGAGGGGCGCTGCAGCGGTTAAATCCGTCAGGCTCAGAAAAGACAGATCCAATTATTTTATGATTGGATAAAACGGCGCTCATTCTTTTAACTACTTATAGGAGAATGAAGCATGAACGCTGATTTTACCGATTACAAAATTGCCGACATTTCACTTGCTGAATGGGGCCACAAAGAAATTAAAATTGCTGAAACTGAAATGCCGGGCCTGATGGCTTTGCGTGAAGAGTTCGGTAAAGACCAACCGCTTAAAGGCGCTCGCATCATGGGTAGCCTGCATATGACTATCCAGACTGCTGTGTTAATCGAAACACTTATTGCTTTAGGCGCTGAAGTTCGTTGGGTATCTTGTAATATTTTCTCTACTCAGGATCATGCTGCAGCTGCTATTGCTGATCAAAATATTCCTGTATATGCATGGAAAGGCGAAACCATCGAAGAATACTGGTGGTGCACTGAGCAAGCATTAAAATGGCCTGATGGTCAGTTCCCTAACATGATTCTTGATGACGGTGGCGATGCGACGTTATTAGTTCACAAGGGTGCAGAGTTTGAAAAAGCCGGCGCTATTCCAGAAACCAAAGCAGATGATAATGAAGAATACCAGGCGGTTCTTGATGTATTACGACGTACTATCAGCGACGGTTCAACTTTCTGGACAGACACTGTAACAAGCATTAAAGGTGTAACCGAAGAAACAACAACGGGTGTTCATCGCTTATATGAAATGCAGGAAAAAGCTGAACTCATGTTCCCTGCCATGAATGTAAATGACTCTGCGACTAAATCTAAATTCGATAACTTATACGGCTGTCGTGAATCGTTAATCGACAGTATCAAACGTGCTACTGATGTTATGATTGCAGGTAAAATTGCCGTTGTTTTAGGTTACGGTGACGTAGGTAAAGGCTGTGCACAAGCATTTAAAGGTATGGGCGCCACTGTTTGGGTGACTGAAATTGATCCAATTTGTGCATTACAAGCAGCAATGGAAGGCTACCGCGTTGTAGATATGAATGATGCGTGTTCACAAGGTGATATCTTTGTTACTACAACAGGTAACATGAATGTTATTAATCATGACCACATGACTAAAATGAAAAACGAAGCAATCGTTTCAAATATCGGTCACTTCGATTCTGAAATTGATATCGCTTCTTTAGAAAAATACGAATGGTCTGAAATCAAACCACAAGTTGATCATGTAATCTTCCCTGATGGCAAACGTATTATTATATTAGCGAAAGGTCGTTTGGTTAACCTGGGTTGTGCAACAGGACATCCGAGTTTTGTAATGTCAGCATCATTTACTAACCAGGTAATGGCGCAAATGGAATTCTTTGCTAACGCAGAAAACTACAAGAATGAAGTTTATATTCTGCCTAAAATTCTTGATGAAAAAGTGGCGCGTTTGCATTTAGCTAAAGTAGGTGCTTACCTCAGTACTTTATCGAAAGAACAAGCTGACTACATTAGTGTTGCGGTTGATGGCCCTTTCAAACCGGACCACTATCGTTATTAATTTAAAAATCTAACGCAAAGACGCGAAGTCGCAGAGAATGCAAAGGAAAAAATATAATACTTTGTAAACTCTGTGATTTCGTAACTCTGTGTTAATTTCAAATAAATAACTTAAAATGCAAAGAATTAGACTTCTTTGCGATCTTCGCGCCTTTGCGCCTTTGCGTTAAGAGATCTAAAATATGGAAAGCCAACAACAATACCCACAGCAATTTAGTTTTGAATTTTTCCCACCAAAAACACCCGAAGGTGCAGAAAAGCTCATTAAAGTCAGAGATACCCTGGGTGCTTTAAATCCAAAATATTTTTCTGTGACCTTTGGTGCTGGTGGCAGCACTCAACAAGGTACTATTGATACTGTCACTTCGATTAAAGATGCTGGTTTTAATGCAGCCCCACATTTATCGTGTGTAGGTTCAACTAAAGATAATATTCGCGAAATTTTAAAAAATTACATGGCTAAAGGTATCGATCGTATTGTCGCTCTTCGTGGTGACATGCCGTCAGGTACACACGAAATTGGCGAATTTCGATTTGCCAATGAACTGGTTGAATTTATTCGTGCAGAAACGAATGATCACTTTCACATCGAGGTTGCTGCTTACCCGGAATTTCATCCCCAGGCAATATCCGCTGAAGATGATTTGAACAACTTCAAACGTAAAATTGAAGCAGGTGCAGATAGCGCCATTACTCAATACTTTTTTAACCCTGATGCCTATTTTCGTTTTGTTGATGATTGCGAAGATCTGGGCATTACTAAAGCTATCGTACCGGGCATTATGCCAATTACGAATTACACACAACTAGCACGCTTCTCAGATATGTGTGGAGCGGAAATACCGCGCTGGATTCGTAAACGCCTTGAAAGTTATGGTGATGACAGAGACTCTATTAAGGCATTTGGAGAAGACGTTATCAGTGAAATGTGCCATCAATTACTCGAAGCTGGTGCGCCAGGTTTACATTTTTACACCATGAATGTAACTGCACCCACTTTAGCGATATGGAAAAATCTAGGATTATAATCTGTATTTCGTGATCATTTTCACTTATAAATATAACTAAAACCGTTATTATTGAAAAATAACAAATAAGGGGAATACCATGGATAAGAGTCTGATACTTAAAATTTCACAAGCAGCGACGTTAGTTACAGGTCTTGCTTTTACAAGCTTTAATCTTATTAGCTTCACCGTCGTAAAAAATGGTTATTATTTTAAAGATGACAACCAATACTGGTTAGCTTTTGGTGTATCGCTTCTCGCTATCAACTATCTGATTAAGAACTGGAAAAATCTTTAATCCCGCTTCCAGGTAAAAATAGGGTGGAATTCTTCCACCTTATTTTTGTTTTTAAATCATAAATTATGTAACCTGTAATTTATGCGCATACCAAGAATCTACCTCCCCTCTCGCTTAGAGCCAAATCATCTGGTTGAACTGAATGAACGTCCATTTCAACATGTTATAAAAGTTTTACGCCTTAAAATAAACTCGAAACTAATTTTATTTGACGGATTCGGAAATGAATATTCTGCGGTATTGACAGAAATTAATAAAAAAAATGCATTCGCTAAAATTGAAAATGCAATCAATACTAATACTGAATCAAACCTAATAATTCATCTTGGCCTTGGAATATCTAAAGGTGAAAGAATGGATTACGCAATTCAAAAGTCTGTTGAACTGGGCGTTAATGAAATCACACCTCTTTTTACTGAACACTGTGTTGTAAATCTGGATGAAAAACGCATTAATAAACGTCTGCTACACTGGCAAGGTATTATTATCAGTGCATGTGAACAATGCGGAAGAAATTTTATACCTATTCTGAACCAACCTGTATCACTTACTAACTGGTCCAGTAACAGAAATGAATTATGTCTGATACTGGATCCGTTAGCGAGCAATAGCTTTAAAACGATAAAACCAGAAAGCGAATCAGTTAACTTAATTATTGGCCCGGAAGGCGGCTTGAGCTCTGATGAAATAGCAGAATTAAACTTAAAAGATAATTATTACCCGGTTAAGTTCGGACCCAGAATACTACGAACAGAAACAGCAGCTGTTTCTGTTATAACTGCCATTCAACTACTATGGGGAGATTTACTCTAGAACGTTACATTAAGTTCAAGCTAACCAAACGTTGTTCAATTTCGTCAATATTTGGAATTAAAGCTTCGATTCCACCAACATCAACAATTGCACCGACTGTTTGCCTTTCTTCCTGCATAGCCGTTTTATCGTCTAAACCTTGTTCCTGTACAATAGCAAGACTGGGAATACCCTGAGACAAAATCCCAACATAAGGTAAGCGTGCATTTCCATTTAATGTATTTAAAACAGCAATTCGGCTATTTTTTTTAGCCGCTGTGACAGTTTTTCCACTTATCGCTTCAAATGAAATAACAGGTACTCTTTTTTCTCGCCAGTCGATATAACCTAAAAACCATTCTGGTGCATCAGCAATAGGTATCGGTTCTTTATAAGCAATAACTTCGGCAATCGCAGCATTAGGTAACAATGCTGTCTCATCCGATAAAGGAATAGTTAAACAGTGGATGACACCA
>Ga0316204_10009699_pt1 | contig 12731 bp, 7 predicted proteins | sample 6monrhotite_MG_2_FD_205661 | JGI IMG/M metagenome (GOLD analysis project Ga0316204, IMG submission 205661) | Microbial mat bacterial communities from mineral coupon in-situ incubated in ocean water Damariscotta River, Maine, United States -... | ecosystem: Environmental > Aquatic > Marine >...
TCAATACACTGTTAAATGCCGCGGTTGCTTCATCTTTGTCCAGTGATTCACGTTCTTTTTCCAACAATGCTTGCAGCGTTTTGTTCTTTGCAATGTGCTTAAGCTCGTAATCATAGTTGGGGTGGTAAGCGGTAGGGTGCGTTTTACGCACCGAAAACGTGCTATCCCTCAATCCGCAATGGAATTATATTGACCCCCTTGACCTACAGCAAGAAAGTTTTCGTTTGGTGCGATATAAACTGCCATCGATCACGGGTGATCGCGTGCCGGTAACGGTGCAGTCACTGATGCCTTCGGCTGAAGGCAGCTTTTTAACTGACTTTTTGACGGGATAGTGGGCACCCTGAAAGCATGGATATTACCAGCGTTCTGTTTCAATATAATTGATAAAAGGTTGCAACTATCTTTTGTTTTTCAAAAATCTGCATATTTAATAGTACTGAGTGTCTATAGTTTCTTTTCCTTTAATAGCTTGCGCCAAAGATCTTTGTTTGTTGTTTTAAGATTATTGTAATAAGGCGTACGCAGAAGCTTTACGGTTGCTTTGGAGAGACCATCATATGCATCGGGTGCAACTTCAGCTATATCTGCATTAAAAAATTTGGCGTACTCCAAGTTGCTTAACTTGTTAAGACCTTCTAGTTTTCGTATTTTTGTTTCTGAAAAATCAAGTTGTTTAAGGTTTTTCAAATTATCTAAACCTTCTATTTTGGTAATATTGGTCTCCGATAAATTAAGTTTTTCTAGGTTGATCAATTTATCCAAGCCCTCTATTTTAGTAATATTGGTTTTTACTAAATTGAGGTCTTTTAGGTTCACCAGGCAATCTAAACCTTCTATTATTTTTATTGGATTGGAGCGGAGCTTCAATTTTTCTAAGTTCTTTAAATTACCCAATCCTTCAATTTTCTTAAGCCCTAAATTACCTAAACCAAGTTTTTTTAAATTGACCAAATTGCTGAAGTCGGGCATTTTTGTTAGTTTCGCAACGCCCATTTCAAGATATTCCAGACTTGAGGGAAATTTGTCAATATTTAGCTGGGCCTTAGTTCGCGCCACATTAAGGTAGGTTATTTTTTTAAGTTTATCCAGTCCTTCTAATTTACTTATCTCACTAGATATAACATCTAAATACGTGAGTTCTTCAAAGCTTGTTAAGTTGGGTAGTTGGGTAATTTTTGTATCGCTCAAATCAACCCATTGAAGCTTTTTCAATTGTTCAATGCCTGTAACTTCAGTCAAAGGATTCTGTTCTAAATCCAAATGAACCAGTTCACTCAAACGATTTAGGTTAACTATTTCATTAACGTCATTCCATCCAATTGAAAACACCCGTAATTTCGATAAGTTATGCCCTATTGATATTTTTTTTAATTTCAGCCCCCCCAAATAGAGCTCTTCTAACGACGGTAAGTCTGAAACCTCATAAAAACCATCTTTAACCATCGCGCGACCACGCAAGGTCAGCATACGCAGCTGCTTAAATTGTTTAAAATAATCCAAGTTATGAAATCGGAGATTAGTAAACGCAATTGAGATTAGTCTACCCTTATCATCTAATATCACCCGTTGAGGTGCCACCGACAAACGCGATGCTCTCGTTTTAAATTGCCGCGACAAGAATCCATCGTCGTCATAATAGATTTCTACATTTTCACCCAACACTGTCACTTCAACATTCTTAAAATGCTTGAGTTCATCCCGGTTATGTGGGTCCTGCAAGAGATGTTGCTTTAAAATAGTGAGTTCCGTGGATTCAGCAATGATTTTTTCAACGCTGTTTTCAGCCTGGACGTTGTTAGCGCCTATAAAACAAAGTAATAAAAATGCTAATTTGCTAATTGGTTTTATCATGTAGCGTTTTTTCACTAAACTATCCATCTTTTTCGGATCCTATTATGCTTGTTCTGTTGCAACAAGCTGAAAGTGAGGGTGTTGCCAACGTTCTGCTTCATAGTAGTTTGCGGCTGGGTCTGGCACGAAGGTTCCTGCTTGCAATTGCATCAGTACATTACTGTAGTTTTCGTACTCTAGCTTGTCATTTACAGCTTCAATATGTAAATCTTCAGGGTTTTGTTTTTTGGCCTGTTCGTAGTATTCAATAATGTCTTTCACTGTTGCAATTTGGTTATTGGTTTCTAAAATTTCCGGCATTTCAACCAGATCTTCAATTTGCTCTGCTGTATATTGCATGTCATATAATGGTATGATTGCGCGCCAGGAGAGATCCCCCCAGTCGACGCCACTGTCAAACGGCCCGGTATGATTAATGACTAATTCAGAAACCTCTTCCACGGGTTTAATGGTGAGGTATTCCATTCCATACTGGAGACTTTTATCCATATAGGTTTTTTGCGGTTCAGGGTCATAGAGCTTCTCAACCCGCTGCCTTAATTCCGAATTATCGTGAAATTGCTCTTTTTTAAGTTTTAGCGGTAATACCGGATGTTCGATAAAGGTGTCCCATATTTCAATGGCGCGTTTCGTGGGGGCACGATAGAACATGCCTTCAATTGACCCTGCAATATCAGTTAAATCATAGACTAACAAACCAATATTAATGGTTGTGCCGGTTATTAACAAGACCCCCCCTACATATGGGTTGAAAGTGGCTCCGGTAGCGGCGGCTGCCGTTGCAAATGCCGCGCCTTCGCGTGCGAAGGCCTTAGCGACGGAGGTTACCAATTTTTCGCCAATTTTTTTGCGGATAATATAGCCGATTGAAAGTGAAAGCCCACCCGCGGCTTCAATGTATTTTCTTGTGGCCTTGCCACTTTCGCCTTTGTCGGTGTATGCAACCGCATCCCAAAGTGCCAGTGTACCCACAACAACGCCTAATAGCCCGGCAACTCGATCGAGCTGATCCCCCAGCAACGTATAACTTGATTTGGGCATACTCCTCATGCGGCGGGTTAGTATCACCAGGGCACCGGCAGAAACCCCAAGGTTTCCCAACCCGACGGTTACTTCCATAATTTTGCGGGTAGCGCTCATTTCGTTATTTGCACTCCCGGCGACAATATTTTGTATGGTTAAACAGGCATTAAAGACCGTAAAAATACTTTTGGCAAATGCGGCTTTGGGATTGTCGAATCGCTTGTAAAAATTATTAACTGTTCTACTCGTGTCTGAGTCTAAGCCCTCAAACGATTCCCTTAATAGGGTTCTTGCATTTGCTGAATGTTTAAAGGGATTAGCAGTACCGTTCAAAATAATAAATCCGCGAAAAATTTCCATGCGGGTTGCTTTAATTCCAAAAAAGCGATAGCTTATAATCGTGCCAATTGAAAAACGAATGTGGTAAGTCGTATTTTTCGGAACATTGTTCACTTTATTCAACAAATGTTTCATAATCGGTGTGTCAAAACAGGATAACACCACTTGCAATATGGTTGGCGCCCCTGGCGTGGGGATAAACACATCCAGCATGGGTTTTATACCTTCTTGGTAGTCTTTTAACCCCGCCGTGGAATATTCTAGAATGGTGGCTAGAAGGCCTTCTGTATCCACTTTATTTTGTGTTAATTCACTTGAAAGATTTATAGCCTGTTCATTCGCATACTTCAAATCTGCTTCATCAGAGTCGGCAACAGTCTCGTTCCAATCTAATTTTATTTCATCAATAAACTGATCCATCCCCTCCAGGGTCGCCAGTTTATCAATTCCATGCTTAACATCGTCTTCCCATACCTTGTTCGCGACGCTATTGGATGCCGAAAGCGCGGCGTAACACTGGGCAATGGTGATGAATATTTCGTCCCAGTTCGGTTCAAAATCCATATAGGGGCCTGGGGGCATTTCCCCGTTGTTTTTTTCTTTCTCGCCCACGTGTTTTAAATAGGCTTCGATCTCGGCGCGTAATGCTTCTGATTTTAATACCTGCCAAAGTTCGTCTGCGGCATCGTCTATATCCTGCTTTAGGTCTGCAAAGCTCCACATCATTTGACGATCGGTGGTCGGTGTTTCCAGGCGCACCGAGATACCGTCGTGCAATTCGTCTAATGCATTTTCCAGTTGATTTTTATTGTGCGTGTTCGAGGCGTTGTCAGCATCATGGCTATGGGCTTGTTGAATACTCAAATAGGTTTGCAGCCGTTCAATAAGGCGTAACTTTTGATGGTGGGGTGATGCAACGATATTAAAGGCTTCTATGAGTTCGTTGAGGTCTTTGAGTTTTTCATTTAGCCGGTAATTCCATTCGGGTAAGGTGCAATGTAATGGGATTACTTTGTCATATTCATCAACATACCCTTTATAGACGACATCACTGCTGCCGGGGTAGATTGGCGCCGCCAGGGTTGATAGTTCATTGAGGTTTTTGGTTTTAAAGGGGCCTCGATCAAGGGGATAAAGCATAAAGCCATAATGAATTCTGGCATTGAATTGATCGTTGGTTTGTTTGGAATAGGCTTTGTAGCCTTTGTCATCCCCTTTTTTGCTCAATTCGTAGGCTTTTTCCGGGTCAAATATATCGGAGTCATTGACGATAAGATTTTTTTTATAAAAATCCTGCCCCATACCCAGCGGCCACTCGGACGCCAGTGTGGCTTCGTGGGTGTCGGTTGTTACGGTGTAGCTGATCGGGGTGCATTGACGCAGGTTGCCATTGCCGTCGGTCATGCCGAAGCCTATGGGGCGCATGGTATAACGAAAGCTGTCTGCGGAGATATCGGCTAATTGGCTGATGTCGTTTTTCTTAAATTCCCAATAGATGACAAATCGTTCCTTGATGACGGTGTTGTCATCAGCGTATCTGAATTCGGCGCGATTATAAAATGTGGGTATATTCAGGGGCTGTGTTATTTTCGCGCTTTCGGGGTGCGAGGACAGATAGGCGTCATAGTTTACCTGAGGTTTATAAAGCTCAAGTGCAATGTCCTGTTTGTCGAGGTGCCATTTTCGTGGTTTGCGTTCTTCCCCTTCTGGTTTGATCAGCACGCATTTGTCCATTTCCGCCTGCCATGCCTTGGCACGATCCTCCAGCAGGGTGATATTTGCCTGGAGGTCATTCTGGTAATTTTGGTAGGGTGCCTTTATTTCCTTAAAGAATCGTTGCAAGATGATGATGTGGCTTTCCAAGCGCTCTGTGGTGCGTTTTAGGGTGTTAATGCGGTGGGTCAGGCGCAGTGTCAATACACTGTTAAATGCCGCGGTTGCTTCATCTTTGTCCAGTGATTCACGTTCTTTTTCCAACAATGCTTGCAGCGTTTTGTTCTTTGCAATGTGCTTAAGCTCGTAATCATAGTTGGGGTGGTAGTTACTCCAGTTGGTGCTCATATTTTCTCCGGATATTTTTTTCTATGTTCTTTATTTTTACGTTCTTTGTATTTATGTTCTTTGACTTTATGCTACTGCGTCTGATGGCGGCATCTATTGGCCGCGTCTGTCGGGCGCTTATTTAATTTAGGATTATTGTTCATGTTGGGCGAGTTTTTCGCGCGTTTGATTTTCAATATTTCCCGTGATGGCCAACCCGCAGTCATATTCAAATTGTTTGATGGCGTCTTCGGTTCTGGAGCCTTTTTCACCATCGACCAGACCACAGGCGTATCCTTTGTTGATTAAGCGCGCCTGTTGCCCTTTGATTTGGTCGATGGGCTCCAATGGGGTAACGTTGATGGTGTAGTTCACGGTATGGTCGGGGTAGTCTGCGTAGGGTTTTACCACTAGCTTAACGCTGTTGACGCTTTCTGATAGGGTTTTTTCAACAAGACCTTCCCCGGTTGATCGTCCTTCAATGATGTTTTCCCCAATGTGCAGTTCATATGGCACGTCGCCGTAGATTACGTCGTCTGCATCCACCAGTTTGATCGAGATATAAGCCACGGCAGCCTGTAGATACACTACCGGTATGTTGTGGTCGCGGTACTTGGCGATCATGTCCTGTTTTTTGCCCCCGAACCCCACTATGCCGGGGGCCTGGGCGACGGGCTCGACCAGGGCGCCTGCGCCACTAAAGCCTTGTGGATAGCTGGATAAATCGATGCGCTGTAATTTTTGTGTCATGGCGTCGTCTGACGCAATTTTCGCCGTTTTTTGCTTAATCCGTGGCAAAAAACGGTTGTCGTCAGGGTCGATGCCCCCGGCCTTGCCAATTTCGTCCCAACACCACTGGCTGACGGAATGGGCTATTTGCAGGGTTTGTACCTGCCCGTTGATTTTGTAGGGTAGTAGCAGCAATTGTGATACCCGACCGGTGCTGTTGCGCTTGTCTTTGCCTGCCTCGTAACCGAACTCTACATCGCTAAATTCCCCATAGTCATTGTGTACTTCGAGTTCACGCCACAAATAACCGTTGACAAACACATAGAGCCAACCGGTTGACAGCATGGTGGCACTGGCTTTGTGTGCCACTGAGGGGCAATACAGCGGTTGTACCGGGATCATAATGTTGTCCCACTCGCTTTTTTCAGTCTCCTTTGTAACCGGGCGAACGTTTTTTGCCAGGGGAAGGCTGTCGGTACCCACCACGTAGCGCAATTCTCTCGGGGTATTGGGCACGTCATCTATGCTGACGAGCAGGCGGTGCGGGTCTCGGCCTTTGCTACGGTTGAATGTGCCGTCCCTGCCGTCATCACCATCGGATGTTCGCGTGATTTTGAAATAGCCATCTAAATCATTGGTACGTTGACCGGCCACTTCGATGACGATTTTGTATTTTGGTGCTTCTTTACGCGGCGGTTCTTCCTCCCACTGCGGGCGTTTGGCGGCGGGTCGGGGCTTGGGTTCTGCCGGGGGTATTACGCTGCCACCCGTGTAGGCCCGTCGGGTTGAGGGGCCGTCTTCCTCTTCTTCCACGGGGCAAATGGATAACTCTCGCTTGCAAAGTTTTTCCGCCAGTTGGCGGATTATGGTGTCCCGGCTCGCCGGGCGCGCCGGCTCAATGTTGTAAAGGCTGGCATGCAGCTCAGTTAATTGCGCCATCGCATAGGGGGAGTGACTGATTTTATTCAGAAATTGTTCGGCACTTTGGGTATCGTTAAAGGGTAGGCGTTTACCGGGTAACATATAGCCGTAGGGAATGATGTCAAATTTACCAGCGGGGCTAATCAGGCGCAATTGCATAGTCGGTCTCAGTTATGTTCAGTTAGGTTGCTCATTTAAATGGTTTATTTTTTCTCCAAAACGAAAGCATCGGATAATATGAATATATTGACCAATCGTATATAGCAATGCAAACGTTATTTATGTGAAATATTCACACTTTTTTTTGTGGGGGGCGTTAAGGCCGGCTGTCGTGTAACGTTTTGAATAAGAAACAGGGTGGTAATTACAAAATGCGAAATTGAATTAACCGCAAGACCCTTCGGTTATATGAATTGCGGTGTATGAAGAACCCCGTTGGCCTAACGAGTGCAGTGTATTCAATAACATACACCGATAGCGGCGCATTAATAATGCCGCTCACCGCGCCCGTATTAGAACGAGATGGCGTTCAATTTAACGGAAATGCTGCGATAAAGTGCATTGTCAGCGGCTTTTTTACACGTCACTTGACCAGAATTGCCCAAATTTTCCACAGCTGCGTTGCCGTTATTGAAGAGATAGCCGACATTTCCTGAACTAAGGTGCCTCACGGCGACAAATGTTGATCATTCTATCGGGCGGGATATTTTATTGAGTACACTATACGAGCATTCAGAGAGATACCCCGAAAAAGCACAATAATAAACGTCATCCATCAGACCGCTGCGGTGTGCAGCGGCCCATGGTAAAACGGTAACCATCGTCGACGTGATTATGCCGACTGTGTCTGCATTGCGGTATCCTCCCAAACACCGGATTCAATGGTCTTTTTTACATAGGCGTTAAAGTCAGTAGGTGGTCGGTTGAGCACCGCTTCAACACCTTGCATCACGTCACTGTTTCTGCCGTCAAAAACCACAGTGAACAATTCACGCAATAACCATTGCAGCTCTTCGGGCTGGCCTTGTTCGCGTAATGCTTCGATGTAGTCGTCAACAGGAACCGTGGTGTATTTCACAGGCCGCCCCAGTGCCTCGGAAATTGTTTGGATACATTGGGCAAAACTCAACGCGCGTGGGCCGGTGAGTTCGTAGAGTTTATTTCGGCGGTGAGGCTCGGTTAATGCCGCCACGGCAACGTCTGCAATGTCATCGGCATCAACAAAAGGCTCAACGGTATCTCCCGCCGGTAATACCAATTCACCGGCCAATATCCCCTCCAGCATAAAGCTTTCACTGAAATTTTGGCAAAACCAGCTGCATCTGACAATATTCCATGCAATGCCGCTGACTTTAAGTGCTTCCTCTGCGCGTTGTGCGCCCGCCTCTCCGCGCCCCGAAAGCAGAACAATGTGTTGCAATCCGTTTTCGCGGGCTACTCGCAAAAACGCTTTCATTGTCGCTTCGGCATGGGGTAAGGCAAGATCCGGCTGATAAGTGACATAGGCAGCGCTTGTACCCTTGATTGCAGGCTGCCATGTGGCAGGATTCTCCCAATCAAAGGTCGGGCTTGTTGATCTGGAGACGGGGCGCGTCGCATAGCCCAGCGCTTGTAGGCGCTGGTTGACCCGTGCGCCGGTCTTACCGTTTTTACCGATGATGAGAATGGGGAAGTTTTGCATGATGTGGATCTCCTGTATTGATTACGTTATTGCTTACGTTATTAGAAAAGTGTCGCTGCCGGGCCAGCTGGCGTGAATCATTTGCCTGCCTTGGGTATAAATATGCCGCACAGGACCAGGATGAACAATCATTATTAGTCTACAATTATTTACTATTCGTCCAAATATACTGGACTTTTGATTAAGGTCCATGGCAACATTCAAACGATGCGGCACACCAATACAGCAATAACTAACCCCAGGATTATAACCCCCAAAATGGCGGGGCCAACGATCCCTAATTTAACCGACCCGCTCGGTGAAACCCTGCACTATCTCCGGCTCACCGGCACACTCTATAGCCGGGCTGAGTTAACGGCACCCTGGGGCATCGCCCTGCCGCCTTTTGAGGGGTGCATGATGTTTCATGTCGTCACCTCGGGGCACTGCTGGTTAGCGGTTGATGGTGACGAGCCCCGCCTGTTGCGACAAGGTAGCCTGGCACTCGTTCCCCACGGTAACGGACACAGTATTCGCCGCCGCCCGGAAGATGGGACGGTGCCGTTGTTTGATATCCCCGTTGAGCAGGTAAGCGATCGTTATGAGATTATGCACTACGGTGGCGGTGGTGATTTAACCCAGCTGACCTGCGGTGTTGTTCGCTTCAATCATGTGGCGGGCCGGCAACTGATCGCACTCTTGCCCAAGGTCTTGCAGGTCGACAGTTGGGCTGATGACGAAGGTAGCTGGCTGCAAAGCACGCTGCGCTTTATCGCCCATGAAGCCAGGGCGTTGCGGCCGGGGGGAGAAACCGTCATTACGCATTTGGCCGATATCCTCATTATTCAGGCTATCCGCGCATGGATCGATTCGGCCCCTGAAGCAGAGCGAGGCTGGCTGGCGGCCTTGCGTGATGTTCAGGTGGGAAAGGCGCTCGCGGCGATACACCGTGAACCTGAAAAAGCCTGGACGGTGGCCTCACTGGCCAGCGAGGTGGGTATGTCGCGCTCGGGGTTCTCGGCCCGATTCACCACCCTGGTGGGTGAATCCGCCATGCGCTACCTCACTCAGTGGCGCATGCAGCTTGCGCATGCGCAACTCCAAGAAACGTCGGACTCGCTCTCGGTTCTCGCCGATCGCCTTGGGTATCAATCCGAAGCCGCGTTTTGCAGGGCATTTAAGCGGGAATTCGGTGTACCTCCAGGCAGTGTTCGCCACACCGCCACCCCTTGATGTTTAACCAAAGCCGCCCCGAATTGCGATAATCACTACCGTTTTAATGTCCAGCGCATGGCTAAAGGGTTTTCAACCACTAACATCCCTCGGTTATTTTCAATTTTCGAGATACTTTTTAAACGCCGTTTTAAACATCGGCTTGCCGTTGCTTTCCACAATGCGGCCATGGGATACGATGATGCGGTCGAAATCGTGTAACACAATTTTCTTTAACGATTCACTAAAGGCGTTTTTATCTTTTATTAAGGCACGAATGGTGAACGTGGGTCCAAATTTGCCGTAGGCACCGTAAAGTTTCAGAAATAGTGCGCTCCACCCCGACACATCCTTGCCAAAATTAAAGGCAAGGTCCGTAAGGATAAGTGTTTTGCTGGCATGATGAATAAAGGCGTATTCCTGCAAAACCGGTATGCCGTTGATGGGAATGCAGCTGATTTCGCCGTTAAATTTCCGGGTTATGTCCTGTTCCGGTGTTTCGTCCAGCCTAATTGGCCAGGACCGGAGAACAGGTCGATTTGAGTTTATGGGACGTATCTGGTTATCCCGTTGAGCGATTTTTTACCGCGAGAAGCTAAAGTCGTCCAGTAGAAAAACTAAATGATTGATTATCTTGGCGATTAGTAATCTTGGACACTCATGGCTAAAGAAACTCAAGCCACTGCCGTTCTTAATGAATGTGACCGTCCCATGGCGGTCACATGGCAAAGCATCACCTCAATTCACATGCAGTAAATCATTTGACATGTTTAACATAAATGATGAAAAAACAACACTGGTGGCGCAAGGATTTACGATCCCAAGCAAACCGGAATGCTTGAGCCAGATTCATGATGAACAGCGACATGAAAACCCTGACCTGAATCGCACCGCGGAAATTGTTGCCAGTGATGTCGGCCTATCCGCCAATATCCTCAAGGCCATCAACTCCCCTATGTTTGGTCTTGGCAGAACCGTCACCGACATCCAGCAGAGTGTCATGCTGCTTGGATTACAGAATGTCATTAATTTAGTAACGTTCTGCGAAATGCGCCATCACTTGTCAGGTGAGGCCTGCATCCCCCTGGCGCAATTTTGGGATACAGCCGTTGAAACCGCGCGAATGATGACCGCGACTCTAAACCTATTGCAGCTCAAACGTGACTGCCCGATTGAAGACGTGTATGCGTTTGGTCTGTTTCATGACTGCGGCATTGCCGTGATGGCAATGCGATTTAATGATTACAATGAGACATTAATTGAGGCCGATGTTTCACCTGAGCAGGATATTACAGCGATAGAAGAGCAACACTACATGACCAATCACGCCACGCTAGGTTACTTTGTCGCCACGTCATGGAACCTGCCAATACCCATCTGTGCGCTTATCCTGCGTCATCATGAAGCAGGCTTGCTTGATGATGACTCGGTTGATGATTTTCTGAAGGACCTCTATGGCCTGTTAGCAATTTCCGAGAATATCCTTAACATCTATCGCAGTGGCGAACAAGATAGTAAATGGGGCCGGATAAAAGGCCGGATATTTCTCCGGTTCGGCATCAGCGAGATGGATTACGACGATCTGGTGTCCTGATGTCATTGATGAGTTTGAACTGTCATGAGTGGCGGTCTTATTAACTTCGCTCACTCATACTCGGATCACTGACTAGACCATTCATACTTTCTTTGGTTGCAGCGAATTCCAAGCTGTACTCAAGTAGTTCAAAATAGAAACAACTTCCCTTGCCTGCTTTTGTTGTATAAGCCATTCGGCCGCCATGTTTTTCAACAATCGCCTTGGAAATACTCAGACCCAATCCAGTGCCACCCTTTTGACGAGTATCTGATGAATCAGCTTGAGCAAACTTATGAAAGATTCTTCCGTGGAACTCATCGGGAATGCCTGGGCCATGATCAATCACTGACACGCGTAGAATACCGTTGTCCCGCCGGGACACGGCGACTTCGACGACCGCCCCCTCGGGTGAGAACTTAGCTGCGTTTGACAACAGGTTTGTCAACACTTGCAATATACGACCCGAATCTACGACGACCTCGACATCAGGCAATTTTTCGATAAGTTTGAACCGCACACCAAACTGATCGCCATAAGCCTGGTTAACTTCGATGGCCTGTTCTACTATTGATGTCAACGAGTGGGCTTGGATAGCATACTGCAGATTATCAGACCCAATTTTCTCGACATCCAATATATCATTGATGAGGCGAATTAATCTTTCGCTATTACTCAAGGCGATGGTCAACATATTGCTGATCTCGTCCGGGACCTTACCGACAGCGCCACCGGTCACCAAACCTAGCGATCCTATAATCGACGTCAATGGTGTTCGCAATTCGTGGCTAACCATCGATACGAATTCCGACTTCATACGATCAATCTCTTTACGCTCGGTGATGTCCCGCACAATGCCTGTAAACATGCGTATCTCACCTAACCACATCTCACTGACGGCCAACTCCATGGGAAAGGTGGAGCCATCCTTGCGCCGACCGATGACTTCTCGCCCAATGCCGATGATCTTGGCCTCACTGCTGCCTATATAGTTTTTGAGATAACCATCATGTCCTGAGTGATAAGGGTCGGGCATGAGCATCTTCACGTTTTGACCCACAACCTCTTCTTGGGTATAGCCAAAAATGTGTGTCGCCGCCGGGTTGAACGTTTCGATGGCACCTGCTTCACTGATGGTTACGATACCATCCACTACGGTATCAACTATCGCACGGATACGGGCTTCACCGATTTTTAAACTGCATTCTGCTTCCTTACGCTCGGTGATGTCCCGCACAATACCTGTAAACATCCGTATCTCACCTAACCACATCTCACTGACGGCCAACTCCATGGGAAAGGTGGAGCCATCCTTGCGCCGACCGATGACTTCTCGCCCAATGCCGATGATCTTGGCCTCACTGCTGCCTATATAGTTTT
>Ga0316204_10009700_pt1 | contig 12731 bp, 10 predicted proteins | sample 6monrhotite_MG_2_FD_205661 | JGI IMG/M metagenome (GOLD analysis project Ga0316204, IMG submission 205661) | Microbial mat bacterial communities from mineral coupon in-situ incubated in ocean water Damariscotta River, Maine, United States -... | ecosystem: Environmental > Aquatic > Marine >...
TTGCCACTGCTGGAGGAACGATGACGGCTGAACTGATCCTTCGATGGCTGCATGTTGGCGGTGCAACAGTGCTCCTCGGCACGGGCGCTGGCATTGCCTTTTTCATGCTGATGGCAAATCGCACACGAAACCCGGCTATCATTGCGCATACCGCATCTGTGGTGGTCTTTGCCGATACCTTATTCACGGCCAGCGCGGTGATCTTACAACCCGTCACCGGCGCTTTGCTGGCGCGATCTGTCGGCTGGTCTCTCGGGGAAGGTTGGATCGTCCTCTCGATCATACTCTACATCGTAACCGGCCTCTTCTGGCTGCCCGTCGTCTGGATACAGATCCGATTGAGAGATTTGGCAAAGACGGCAGCAGGGGCGCAAACACCCCTCCCCGCGGCCTATGACCAATTATTCGGCATCTGGTTTCTGTGCGGCCTTCCGGCGTTTCTATCGGTTCTGGCCATCCTCTGGCTGATGATTGCAAGGCCGATGTTTACGCTGCCAGGTTTTTAGACTGTTGCTTCGACCGCCTCTCGCAAAGCGGTTTTTAATTCATCCGGCAAGTCACGCCAGTCGACGTTCATCAATCCAGCCTGCATTGCGTAAAGAGCGTTCAACGAGACGTTTCCTGCCCGCGTTCGTAAACGTTGATAGGCCTCCACCGCACCGACAGCATCCAGATCAGCTCGGGTATGGATGCCGACTTCCGATAGCGCCAACGCGGTTTTCGGACCCAGATTGCGGACGCCCACAATAGGCTCAGTCATCACGCACAATGCGCGCCTTGCCGCGACCAAGCGCCAGCGCCTTTATGGCGCCACGGAAGGTGCGCGCTTCTTGTTCGGTGAAGCGGGCGCGGACCAGCGCCGCGCGGAGATTGTTGACCATGAGTGGCGTTTTTTCTGGAGGGTAAAAAAAGCCCGCCTTGTCCAGCTCTGTTTCGAAATGGACGAATAATCGGTCCATATCCTCTTTCGAAGCCGGATCCTGGATGACATCAAACTGATCAGACACATCATCAGTTGCCTGCCATTCATAGGCACAACACGCGACGGTTTGAGCCAAGTTTAGTGACGAAAAATTGCGATCCACGGGCAAGGTAATAATGGCCTCAGCATTGGCGATCAATTCATTGGGCAGGCCGGATTGTTCGGCCCCGAAGATGATCCCGGCTCGCTCGCCTTCTTGATGGGCGGCGCGAATTTCCGCCATGGCTTCGCGCGGGGTCATGACCCGTTTAATCATGCCGCGCGGGCGTGCCGTGGTCGCGTAAAGACGCGTTAGCCCTGTCATTGCTGCGGCGGCGGAGAACTCCACTTTCACATTGTCCAGAACGGGGGAACCAACGGCAACGTTTTCGGCCTTGGTATTTGGCCAGCCATCGCGCGGATCGATCAGTCGCAGATCATGCAGGCCGAAATTGCCCATGACACGCGCCGCCGCGCCTATATTTTCGCCCATCTGGGGCTGATGCAGGATAATGGCAGGTGCTTGCAGCGTCATTGCGGATATTGGAATGCCCTCACAGTGTTACTCTCTCCTGTAAACTCAGGTTCCAGCCCCACGTCAATCATCAGCTGAAGCAATGCCACCTGGGGATCCTCGAATGGATCCTCCACAACAGCCCTTAAACGCGAGATCAATTCGGTGTCGGCTCCCAAGCGCGTTAACGTCGCGAAATAGGTGTCGAAACCATAGGAATCGCCTTCAGTTGCAGCACTCGCCAGCATTTCATTCCAGAATTCGAAAAGGGTGTAGTCCGTCAATATTGCGTCCGTCATCACCGCAATGAACTCACCGCAATCATAATAGGCTTGGAACTCTCCGCGTGTGCCTGCTTCCCTGAGCGGTCCGGTCTCCAATGACGCGATACATCCGGTCCATGCTCGTGCCGTCGTGTAATTCAAATAGGGATGATTTTCAGCTGATCGCTCGTATAGAATTCGATTGGCCATTGCGTTGGCAGCTCCCTCATGAATCCAGCTATCGCGATTGTCTGATAACTCCGGACCTTGTGAAAACTGGAATAAGTGCGTGGCCTCATGCGCAAAAAACCACATCAAATAAGGGCGAACATAATTGTCCTCCTGATCCAGTTGTTGACCGCTTGATTGCATGATCAATTGCCGGTCGACCACCCCGCCCTTGTTTGAAAACCCTGCATTTTCATTTCCTTCATAGGCAAACAGAAGTGCAGCCGGCTGATCCAGTGAAAATCCCCAACCCGTTTCCAACCGAGCAAACAGAAAGGCCAGCGTGTTGGGGAATTCCTCGCGAATCCAAATTGGCAGCGCAGCATCGACAATACCGACATAGCTCTCGGCCTCCTCGATTTCACCATCGCCAAAATAGATAAAAGCCCCCGCCCCGTTCGATATCTCAACCGCAGAGCCCTGAACGCGCGCACCGCGCTGAACCATTGGGCGGTCGGATTCAACTCGAACGCCGAGGGTCGGTTGCTCTCCAGACCATTGCGAAAGGTCACCATTCAATGCCAATGCGGCATCCCGGTTGTGGATCGGCAGGAGCTCGAACTGCCCGGTGAACAGAGCTAATCCGCCATCGGAAAAAGCTACGAAATGTGAATATTCGCCATACTGAATTTCCGGGCGGGCGCGGAACTCAAAAACGGCCCCGGTTGCTCGCTCGTCGAAAATCAGCGTGTCAAAACCGTTGAGCCGTTCAAGAACGACACCATCGGTCAGTGAAAGCCAGCTTTCCGTGCGATAGTCATCGCCCGACCGGCTGAAAACCATCGCCGTCTGTGGTTCCGCAAAGCGGTATTCAATTCGGAACCGGCCCGCTTCGATTTCGGTGACAACAGCGGTTACGTCAGTGCCATCAACGAGGCCTGCAACATTATCCGACGGGAGATGTGCTGGTGAACAGGCGCCAAGACCCAATACCAACCCAAGAGCAAACCTAGTCAGGCGGGGTCCCATGAGAAATCCTTCAGTTGAAACTTTTGACGTTTATGCGGCGTCTGCTATAGCCGCCCGCAAACATCTTCCCCCAGTTAAAAGGACGTAACGATGGCAAAGATCAAAGTCGATACACCGGTCGTCGAGCTCGACGGCGATGAAATGACCCGCATCATCTGGCAGATGATCAAGGACAAGCTCATCCTTCCTTATCTCGACATTGATTTGAAATACTATGATCTGTCGATCCAGAAGCGCGACGAAACTGACGATCAGATCACCGTTGATGCCGCCGAAGCGATCAAGCATTATGGTGTCGGGATAAAATGCGCCACCATCACGCCAGACGAAGATCGGGTTGAAGAATTCGGTTTGAAGAAAATGTGGCGCTCGCCAAACGGCACGATCCGCAACATTCTTGGCGGAGTTGTCTTTCGCGAACCGATCGTCATTTCCAACGTACCTCGTCTCGTGCCGGGCTGGACACAGCCGATGGTCGTTGGTCGCCACGCATTTGGCGATCAATATCGCGCCACCGATTTCCTTGTACCGGGACCGGGCAAATTGACGATGAAGTTTGAACCCGAAGACGGTGGCGAGCCGCAAGAATATACCATCTTCGATTTTCCATCCGCTGGCGTCGCGATGGGCATGTATAATCTTGATGATTCTATCCGTGATTTTGCACGGGCCAGCCTTAATTATGGCCTCCAGCGCGGATGGCCGGTTTATCTTTCGACCAAGAACACTATTCTGAAAGCCTATGATGGACGTTTCAAGGATCTGTTTGAAGAGATCTTCCAGGCAGAATTCAAATCGGCGTTTGAAGCCAAAGGCATTTCCTACGAGCACCGCCTGATCGACGATATGGTGGCGGCCGCGATGAAATGGTCGGGCGGGTTTGTTTGGGCCTGTAAAAATTACGATGGCGACGTTCAGTCTGACACCGTGGCACAAGGCTTTGGTTCACTCGGCCTGATGACGTCCGTTCTGATGAGCCCTGATGGGAAGACCGTCGAAGCAGAAGCCGCGCACGGCACAGTGACGCGCCACTATCGCCAGCATCAAAAGGGCGAGCAGACTTCGACCAACTCCATCGCTTCAATCTTCGCGTGGACGCGCGGCCTTGAGCATCGTGGACGTATGGATGGCAATGAGGCGGTCGTGAATTTCTCGCTGAAACTGGAAGACACGATCATCAAGACCGTCGAAGCCGGATACATGACCAAAGACCTCGCCCTCCTCGTCGGCGATCAGCAGGGCTGGCTATCGACCGAGGGCTTTATCGAAAAAGTCAGCGAGCGCTTTGCAGAGTCCATGAATGGCTAAACTTGCATCAGATCAGGCTCCGCGCGATCCCGATGACCTCAGCGGGGCCTGGTTTGGGCAATATTCCTACCCGGACGGGTCGGCTGCGGTCAGCTTCATCGCGACGTTTCATGATGATAGTGGCATGATTAGTGGACGGATTACGGAACCAAACACTTTCGGATTACCAACGGCACAGAGGCTATCAGCCGCTGTGAGCGGACATCACGCCAACGGCCAGGTTGACTTTGCAAAAATCTATGACGGAACGGGCGGCGTCGGGCACGTCATAGAATACAGCGGTGACTTGTCGCGCGACGGCAAGATGATCGCTGGCACGTGGTCTGGCGGCGGATGGAGCAGTTCATTTTTCATGACCCGGGAATTGCCCGCAAATGACGAATTGTCAGAGCCAAGACAGGTAGATATTCCCGAACCGGTCTAGACAGAATTTGACGGCTCGCGTTCAGGGTCACCGTAAATTTCTTCACGGGCACGTGCTATGCGCGCTCGTGCGGCATCCGGGCTTATGCCGAAATCCTGCAAGGTGCGGCCAGCTAGCTGTAGTGCGGCCTCCGCCGCCTCATGAATAACAAAATTGGCCCCGGCTACTGTCAACGCTTCGGCATGTTGGCGGTCCATAGCCCGGGCCGTCACCGGAACGTCCGGTCGCCGGGCGCGAATCGCCTTCACGACGCGCTCGGCGATGTCGGGTTTATCAACGGTAACGATGAATTGGTCGGCGGTTTCAATGCCGGCCTTGGCCAATGTTTCCGCACGCCCGGCATCACCGTAAAAGATTCGAATCCCATCCTTACGACATTGCGCAACCCGCTTGGGATCATTGTCGATGGCAATGATGTTGGCGTTTTCTTCCAGCAATAATTCGCCCAGCATTCGACCGACCCGGCCGTAGCCAGCGATAATGACATGCCCTTCTGGAACCTTGTCCGGCGCGCTCTGAAGGACGCCCATATCCGCCGGAATAACGTGTTTGCCAACAACGCTGCCTGCACGAGCTAGAAACGGCGCTACGAGCATGGAGAGGCCCGCAATTGCGGTGATAATAGCTGCGAGTTCCGGCGCGACGACGCTCGCGGCGACTGCGGCACCCAGCACAACAAATGCAAATTCTCCTGCGGGAGCCAGCAAAGCCGCAACCTCAACCGAAGTATTTCTAGCACTCCCGAACAGCCGAGCTCCGCTATAGGCCAGAGCGCCTTTGCCGATGATAAGCGCAGCGGCCGCGCCAAGGATGAGCGGCCATTGCGCTGCCAGTGCCAACGGATCGACGTTCATACCAACGGTCATGAAGAACAGACCGATCAGCAAACCTTTGAAAGGCTCCAGATCAATTTCAATCTGCGCCTTGAACTCGGTCTCACCCAGCAACAGTCCTGCCAGAAACGCGCCGAGTGCCAGAGACAATCCGGCCGACGCCGTAGCCACCGACGCGCCCAAAACCGTTAGGAGCGTCAGGGCCAACATCATGTCGCGGCCGCCCGCCGACGCCGCGAGCTGGAATGCTGGGCGAACGACAAAGCGGCCCGCCAGAGCAATCACCGCTACCGCAATCGCACCGCCGATCACGGCCTCGCCAATCGCCGGCAAGACACCTTCTCCGCTTCCGAGCCCCAGAAAGCCAACGAGGATCAAAATCGGCGCAACCATGAGGTCTTGGAACAGCAATACCGCAAAAGCTGTCCGCCCTGTCGTCGTCGCTGCCTTCCTCTCCTCGATCAGAATTTGCATGACGATAGCGGTGGACGACAACGCCAATGCAAGTGCGATCACGACTGCGGCGGGTGTCGGCACGCCCAATGCCAACAGAATGCCGCCGATTGCGGTGGCCGAAATCAAGACCTGAAATGCGCCCAGTCCGAATACCTGTTTTCGCAAAGCCCAGAGACGCCCGAAAGACATCTCCAGTCCGAGAAGAAAAAGCAGGAAAAGAATACCGGCTTCGGCAAAGGGTTCTGCTGTATGCGGATCTTCGATCGTTATGAATTGAAGCAGTGGTTGCGTCTCAACAAGGCGCCCCAGACCGAAAGGGCCAAGCAGCACCCCTGCGAGCAAAAAGGCCAGGACGGCGCTTTGCCGAAATGCCCTGAAAAGCGGTGCAGCAATGCCCGCCGCGACGAGAAACACGGCAACATCTTTCAGCCAAGTTTCATAATGCACGGTCGACGTCCCTATTGCTGTCCGAGCTCAGTCTGTCAGGTCCAGCCATTGAACACGAGGCTAAACAGTATGCCAAAGGCCAGTAGCGAAGCGAATGCGGTTCCGATTAGCCAAAGTATCCAGCGAAATTTCCGCCAGATAGGGCGAAAACCCGAAAACTGGATGAAAACATCGGGAATATAAGCTAGCGAATACAGGACATTAGCGATCATCATGTAAGCGAACAATGCAAACGCGTATTCCAACACCGCTTCACCTAGCAGATAAAGCGTTAGCGCCGCGAGCACCCCGTTAAAGCCGAGCCGCCCCCATTCCCAGAAGCGGATCGCGTTAGTGGCAATCTCGCGAAACCCGGGCTGCGGCGTATCCGTCATCCTGCAATCGATGACTTGATGGCCTCCACGGCTGCCTGGGCTTTAGTGGTATCGGGCCCGCCGGCCTGCGCGAAGTCAGGGCGACCGCCGCCGCCCTTTCCGCCGACGGCCGCTGCGCCGGCCTTCACCAGATCGACCGCGTTAAACCGGTCCTTCAAATCATCCGTCACACCCACTGCCAGCGCAACCTTTCCATCATGCACGCCGATATATGCGGCGATGCCAGAGCCCATCTGGCCCTTGGCATCATCGATGAGCCCGCGCAAATCTTTGCCGCCAACCCCTTCGACCACACGGCCGGTGAAATTGACATCGCCGACCTTTTCGGGGCCGGCAGGTGATGCGCCTGAACCGCCGCCCAGAGCAAGTTGCTTTTTCGCTTCAGCCAGTTGGCGTTCGAGTTGTTTTCGCTCATCAAGCAAAGACTGAATGCGTTTTGGAACATCCGACGCCGGAACTTTCAGAGTGTCTGCTGATGATTTCGCGAGCCCTGCCTGATGTTCCAGATGCTGACGCGCGGCTTCTCCGGTTAGGGCCTCAATGCGGCGAACACCGGCAGAGACCGAACTTTCACCGACAATCTTGAACAGGGCAATATCGCCGGTCCGCGTAACATGAGTTCCGCCGCACAATTCAACAGAATAGGGTCTGGACGCGTCATTCAGATCATTACCCATTGTGAGGACGCGAACACGATCACCATATTTCTCGCCAAACAGCGCCAGCGCACCTGCCTCGATCGCTTCATCCGGCGACATTTCACCGGTCGCAACCTCAACATTCTGGCGAATGACGGCGTTTACATCTGCCTCGATACGGGCGATTTCGGCTGGCGTCACCGCGCCATTATTTGAGAAATCAAAGCGCAACCGGTCGGGCCCAACATATGATCCCTTCTGGCTGACATGATCGCCAAGAACATCGCGTAGGGCACGGTGCATGAGATGGGTCGCGGAGTGGTTTGAAACGGTTCGGTCACGTCGGGCTTGCTCCACAAGAAGGCGCGCCGTCTCGCCCGGTTTAATGGAGCCATTCTCCAAAATACCGGCGTGGGAGAAAACATCGCCCGCACGTTTTTGCGTATCGTGCACAATAAAGCGGGCGCCGTTTGCAAATGTGATGGTTCCGGCATCACCAATCTGACCACCGGATTCACCGTAAAATGGGGTCTGATCAAAGACAAGCTCCGCGCTTTGACCTTCAGTCAGCGCGTCCGCGACCCCCCCTGCCGAGACAATGACCTTCAATGCGGCGTCGTCTTCCAATCGATCATAACCGAGGAATTGGGTTGCACCGGCCGTATCTCGAACACCAAACCAAACCGTGTCCGGCGCTGCTTCACCGGAACTGAATCCGGACGCGCGCGCCATTTCACGTTGCTTGTCCATAGCGGAGTTGAAACCCTCCTCATCGACCGACATGCCCCGCGCGCGGAGTGCGTCTTGTGTCAGATCTAGCGGGAAGCCATAGGTGTCATAGAGTTTGAAAGCTGTTTCACCCGCCAGAGCATCGCCTTCAGACAGGCCAGTTGTGGCTTCGTCCAGGAGAGACAATCCGCGACCCAATGTCCGCTGAAACCTTTCTTCCTCGGCTTCGAGCGTGTTTTCAATGCTGGCTTGGGCCCGGCCAAGTTCAGGAAAAGCATCACCCATCTGATTAACGAGCTCAGGTACCAAGCGATGCATAACGGGTTCGGTTGCGCCTAGAAGATGCGCATGTCGCATAGCCCGCCGCATGATGCGACGCAGCACATAACCGCGCCCCTCATTGGAAGGCGTCACGCCATCGGCCATCAGAAAAGAAGTGGATCTCAAGTGGTCAGCAATCACCCGGTGACTGGCGACAGCATCGCCCGTGGCCTTCGACGACAGAACCTCCTCGGAATTAGCGATCAGCGCCTTGAACAGGTCGACATCATAATTGTTGTGCGCGCCCTGTAGCACTGCCGCGATCCGCTCCAGCCCCATGCCGGTGTCGATCGACGGCTTTGGCAAGTTGATGCGTTCGCCACCCTCCTGTTGCTCGAATTGCATGAAAACGAGATTCCAGATCTCGATGAAGCGATCACCGTCTTCTTCGGGTGTTCCCGGAGGACCGCCCGGAATATCCGCTCCGTGGTCGAAGAATATCTCTGAACAGGGACCACAAGGACCGGTATCACCCATCATCCAAAAATTATCGGATGTCCCAATACGGATGATCTTGTCATCCGAGAGGCCTGCGACTTTCTTCCAAAGATCTGCCGCTTCCTCGTCTTGGGCATAGACGGTGACAAGGAGTTTATCCGCAGGAAGTCCAAATTCCTTGGTGATCAAATTCCAGGCATGGAAAATCGCCTCTTCCTTGAAATAATCTCCGAAGGAAAAATTCCCCAGCATCTCAAAGAATGTGTGATGGCGCGCGGTATAGCCAACATTGTCGAGGTCATTGTGCTTGCCGCCGGCACGCACACATTTCTGCGTTGACGTCGCACGCGGCGGATTGCGTTTCTCTTGTCCCGTAAAGACATTCTTGAACTGAACCATCCCGGCATTGGTGAAGAGCAGAGTTGGATCATCCTTTGGCACGAGCGCACTAGACGAGACGATTTCGTGATCGGCGTCTTTGAAGTAATTCAGGAAATCGCGGCGGATATCGCGCAGGCTGGTCATTGGCTCGTCCCGGAGTTTTTGCTGTCAGGTCCCATATATGAACGGGCGCCCGGCATAGCCAAGCACCCGTTACTGTGATTGCGAAGATAGTGAGGGTTGGCGCGCTTATCTAGCCCGCATCCGCAATATCATCTTCTGCAGACGGACCGACGAGCATTTCGTCAGCAATCAAGCCGGCACTGGCCCGAACCTTTGCTTCGATCGAGGCCGCAATATCTTTGTTTTCGAGTAAAAATTTACGTGCATTCTCACGACCTTGGCCTATCCGCTCCGATTCGTAAGAATACCAGGAGCCGGACTTCTCGACGATATTACCTTTGACACCCAGATCGAGCACTTCGCCCATTTGCGAGATGCCTTCGCCATAAAGAATATCAAATTCAACTTCACGGAATGGAGGCGCGACTTTGTTCTTCACGACCTTCACGCGCGTCTGATTACCGATAACTTCATCGCGGCTCTTGATCTGACCGATGCGGCGAATATCCAGGCGAATGGAAGAGTAGAACTTCAGCGCATTACCGCCCGTCGTCGTTTCGGGAGAGCCAAACATGACGCCAATCTTCATCCGGATCTGATTGATAAAGATCACCATGCAATGTGATTTGGAGATGGAACCCGTCAATTTACGCAAGGCTTGACTCATCAGCCGCGCCTGAAGACCCGGCAGGCTGTCGCCCATCTCACCTTCCAGCTCAGCGCGAGGGGTGAGCGCGGCAACCGAATCGATCACCAGCACATCGACCGCGCCAGAGCGCACCAGCGTGTCAGCAATTTCCAATGCCTGTTCGCCGCAATCGGGCTGTGACACAAGAAGCTCGCCGACATCGACGCTCAGCTTACCTGCATAAACGGGGTCCAGTGCATGTTCGGCATCAATGAAGGCCGCAACACCACCACGCTTTTGCGCTTCAGCCAAACAGTGGAGAGCGAGCGTGGTTTTACCCGATGATTCGGGACCATAAATTTCTATGATGCGACCTTTGGGCAGACCGCCAATGCCGAGCGCGATGTCGAGACCGAGAGAGCCGGTGGGGACCGATTCGATGTCCATCTCGGGACGTTCGCCCAGCTTCATGACAGAGCCTTTGCCAAAGGCCCGGTCGATCTGGCCAAGCGCGGCTTCCAGCGCCTTTTTCTTGTCGTCAGTTTTCACTTCTTTCACCAGTCGAATTGCTGCTTTGGCCATAATGGCATCCCCTTATTTCACGTCCCCAAGCGGGGAGCAATTGAGAAACTTGTACCGTTTTTGTTCTAAGAACGCAAGGGGAACATTTATTTATCATTACGCCGCGTCGCGAACCTCACCGGAGAGGACCTCTTTCACACGCTCTGCAAGCTGCGTCAGCGTAAACGGCTTGGGCAGGAAGGAGATGTCCTTGTCACGCGAGAGTGTGTCGGAAAATTGCTCTTCGGCATAACCGGAGATAAAAATCACGCGCGTGTTTTTCAGAAGATCCGAGGCCTTGGCCAGCAGGCCCGGCCCGTCGAGCCCAGGCATGACAACGTCGGAGACCAGAAGGTCAAAGCCCTCTTCGTCCTCGGACAGAATTTCAAACGCCTCTTCACCATCGCAAGCTTCGACGACATCATAGCCGCGTTTGGCGAGCGTTTTGGCCGCAATTGACCGAACTGCATCCTCATCCTCAACCAGCAAAAGGCGCCCTCGTCCGGCGAGGTCGGATGGCTTGGGATCTCCCTTCGGCTTTTCTGTCGGAGCCGCGACCTCATCTACGCCCGCAACATAGGCGGGCAGGAAAATGCGGAAAGTCGAGCCTTTGCCGATTTCCGAATCAACAAACAGGAAACCGCCCGACTGTTTGACAATGCCGTAAACCGTGGCGAGGCCGAGCCCTGTCCCCTGCCCCACAGCTTTGGTGGTGAAGAAGGGTTCGAAGATTTTCATACGTGTGGCTTCGTCCATACCGGTGCCCTGATCGATCACCTCGATCTGGACCCAATCGCCGTCATCCACATCCGGCGCACCAGCTGCCGTAACGATTTCAGGCTTCACAGCAGTGGTTCTGATTGTGAGCGTCCCGCCGCCGTTTTCACGCATCGCATCGCGCGCGTTTGCAGCCAAGTTCATAATGGCGGTTTCAAGCTGGCCTTTGTCCGCACGAATGGCGGGCACGTCCCGACCGTGGACAATGTCCAGCTTGACCGTCTCTTCGAGAATCTGTCGCAGGAGCACGGTAAAGTCGGACAGGACATCCGACACATCCAGCGCTTCCATGCGGAAGGTCTGCTTACGCGAGAAAGCGAGCAGTTTCTTCACCAAGCCAGCGGCTCGCGAAACAGTCTGATTGATCACCTGCAATTCGCCATAGGACGGATCGCCGACCGGATGACGACCGAGCAATTCATCGACGTTCAGGCGTATGGCCTGCAGTAGGTTATTGAAATCATGCGCTACTCCGCCAGCCAACTGGCCAACCGCCTGCATTTTATTGCCCTGACTGAGCTGACGCTCGAGCTCTTTCCAGGCCGTAACATCAATCATGTAAGCTGCACGCTTGCCCGCTTTCGCTGGCGAGAACACCAAATGAATATCCATTGGCGGATCGGTTTTAAGAACCGCCTCGGCGGGCTCGCCTTTTTGGGATGCCTTTTCGAAGACTTCTTCTGGGCTCCGGCCTGCTTCCCAGTCAAAAAGATCAGAAAAAATTGTGCCGGATTTGGCGAGACCGCCTGTCATCTGAACAAGTTGTGTATTGATGTCCTCGATCACGGCGGTCGCTGGATCAGAACCAGAGAGACGCACGACACCGAAGGGCGCGGCGGCAAACATATCGTCGAAGGTACGGCCCGCCTTGCCTCCGGTGGCGCCAGCGATGGCCTGAGCCACTCCCGACGGCGTGCCGGTCGCCGTCAGGCCGTAAATAACACCGCGCGCGGTCGATTTCTTCGAATTATCCCAAGACAAGGTAATAACGGCATCGGTCTCAATGCCATCGCGCCCCTTCAATCTGGTATCAAAGCGACAGACCTCCTCATCGCCCTGAGACTTTTCGAGGGCACGGACAATGTTTTTATCAAAAATATCCGATAATTCCGGAAGCGCTTCTGTGGTATCGAGCCCCAACCAATCGCGGAATGTTGCATTGGCCGCGAACAATTTGCCTCCACTGGTTAGCCCAAAAAGCCCGACCGGGGATTGATGTGTCCAGTCGGCGGTTGGCACGGATCCGGCTGCGCTGGTTTCCTCGAAAACCGGCATCAGCCGCCAGCTGATATGGTCTTTTCCGGATGGACGCGCTTCCAGGCAGTAGTGACGAAGATCGCCCTCCTCGCCGGGCAGCT
>Ga0316204_10009701_pt1 | contig 12730 bp, 10 predicted proteins | sample 6monrhotite_MG_2_FD_205661 | JGI IMG/M metagenome (GOLD analysis project Ga0316204, IMG submission 205661) | Microbial mat bacterial communities from mineral coupon in-situ incubated in ocean water Damariscotta River, Maine, United States -... | ecosystem: Environmental > Aquatic > Marine >...
AATTTGGATGTCTTTAAAAAACCCGGTTTTAAATAAAACCTGGATAGCATTTTTAACTTCTTTTTTATCAACTTTATCGCCGGGCTTAATGGGTAAATAATTGAAAACTGTACCAACAGATATACGTTGTAAACCTTCAAGTTTAATATCTTTTACTTCAAAAGACTCGAAAGCAAAAGCAACCCGCATTAAACTAACAAATACTAAAACAATAAAAAAATATCTCATAAACTCAATACAACTTAATTTTATTAGTTAAACGCGCGAATGATGTCGTTATACAATGCAACACTCATCAACGTAAATAAAAGAACAATACCTATTCGGCTGGCAAACTCCTGAGTTTCTTCTGAAACTGGTTTTTTGCGAATCAGTTCAATCATGTAATAGGTTAAATGACCACCATCTAATATCGGTATAGGTAACAGGTTAAGTATACCTAAACTGATACTAACGATAGCTAAAAAATCCAGGAAACGCGCCAGACCTGCACTCGCCGAGAAACCAGCATACCGGGCAATACTCACAGGCCCGCTTAAGTTTTTAATGGATATTTCGCCAGTAAAAATTTTGCCCATCATTTTAAACGTTAAAACGCTAAAGTCCCAGGTACGGGATAACGCTCTTGGTATAGATTCAAAAAGATTATAACCATGAGTAACGCGCATATCTTTCGGGTATGGTGCAGCCGATTTAGGCCCTAATCCCAGCTGACCTATCGTTTTACCTTTACGAACGATTTTCTTAGGAATAACCTGTATGGTTTGTTGTTGTCCATTTCGTAAAATACGGACTTGTACAATTTCAGCAGGCTTACTGGAAATAAGCTCAACAACATCAATCCAATCGGGTGTTACTATTTTATTTACCGCAACGATACTATCCCCTACTTTAAAACCTGCATCCTTTGCCGGTGAATTTTCCAGGACAATACCCACTACAGGTTTAATCGAAGGCTGCCAGGGTTTAAAACCCAACTGCTTAAATAACTGTTCAACTTTTATTTCGCCCGAGGTTGCAGAAAAATCAAGCGTGCGGCTGACACTGTTACCTTCTTTATCTTTTAATTCTAATATCGCCTGGGATCGATCCACTACTGCAGGGATAATATTTTTAACAGCAACATCCCAGATTGGTGTTTTATTATTATTGATTGCAACAATTTCATAACCTGAAACAAGTCCGGCTTGTTTTGCTAATCCATCTGCATCAACAGTTCCAATAATCGGTTTAATACCAGAAACACCAACGACAAACATTAACCAATAAGCAATAATTGCAAATATAAAGTTGAACGCCGGGCCCGCTGCGACAATCGCTATACGAGTCCATACAGACTGAGATGTAAATTCCCGATGGGCTTCATTATCAGCAACTTCTGTTTCACGTTTATCCAGCATTTTGACATAACCGCCTAACGGTAAGGAAGCGATGACAAATTCAGTTTGATCAGCACCGAATCGTTTAGTCCATAGTGGTTTACCAAAACCTATGGAAAAACGTAAGATCTTAACGCCAAGTTTTTTCGCAACAATGTAATGCCCATATTCATGAATAGCGACAAGAATACTGATAGCAACAATAAACGAAATAATTGTAAATAAAATAGACATAATTAACCCTGTTTGACCCTTAAACGAATCAATTGTTCCGCTTCTTCTCGTGCTGCCAGATCATCTTCCAGTATTTCTTTTAATGTATTTGCGGGCCTTGAGGTCAGATTATTTAATGTCTGTTCAACAATATAGGCGATATCAGTAAATTTTAATTTACCGTCTAAAAATGAAGCGACTGCAATCTCATTCGCTGCATTTAATATCGCCGGTGCAGTTCCACCTTTTCTAATTGAATCTTCTGCTAAACGTAAACATGGGAAGCGCTCATAATCCGGTTGTTCAAATTCAAGCTGTGCAATTGAAAATAGATCCATTTTTTCCACGCCTGACTCAATGCGCTCTGGCCATGATAACGCGTGTGCAATCGGGGTGCGCATATCAGGTTGCCCTAGTTGCGCTAAAACAGAGCCATCAGAATATTGAACCATTGAATGAATAACACTTTGTGGATGCACCACGACCTGTATATTATCTGGGTTAGTATTAAACAACCAACATGCTTCAATAATTTCCAGACCTTTATTCATCATTGTCGCAGAATCAACTGATATTTTACGCCCCATACTCCAGTTAGGATGTGCACAGGCTTGATCAGGAGTAACATTCTCTAATTCATTTGCGGCTTTAGTACGAAACGGACCGCCAGAACCCGTTAATAAAATTTTTGTTATACCCGATTTGCTTAAACCCTTTTCATAGTCCCCCGGTAAACATTGAAATATTGCATTATGTTCACTGTCAATCGGTAAAAGTTCAGCATTATTTTTTTTCACTTCATCCATGAATATCTGGCCACTCATTACCAACGCTTCTTTATTCGCCAGTAAAATGCGTTTACCTGCACGAGCAGCAGCAAGTGTGGATTTAAGACCAGCAGCACCGACAATTGCAGCCATAACGTAATCAACTTGTGGCAGGCTGGCGATTGTATCTAAACCATCATTGCCCGAGAGAATTTGAGTCGACAAATTTTTATTTTTTATTTTTTTTGCGAACTCTGATGCAGCAGACTCATCTGCTATCACAGCATACTCTGGTTGATATTGTTCACATTGCTCAACCAGTCGATCAACCTGGCTGTTTGCAGACAAAGCAACAATCTTATATTTATCTGGATGACGGGCAACAACATCGAGCGTGTTAACACCAATCGAACCCGTCGCTCCAAGGATACTTATCCCCTTCACCCTAGTTTCTCCATTAACCATAAACCTGCAAGAAATACCGGTAAACCTGATGTTAAGCTATCAATACGATCAAGGATGCCACCATGGCCTGGTAAAATTTTTCCACTATCTTTAATGCTTGCCATGCGTTTAAACATACTTTCTGATAAATCACCCACGACAGAATAAATTACCGTAACTAGCGTAACCAAAATAAACATTACTGACTGAGACGAATCGATGTTTAAGATATCTAATGCAACAAAAGCAGCAACCAGGCTTGCAATAACACCACCAACTACACCTTCCCAAGATTTTCCTGGGCTGACATTTGGAATGAGTTTATGCTTACCCCATTTACGACCGGCGAAGTAGGCACCACTATCTGCAATCCAGATTATTATGAATAAATACATCACATAAACCGAACCATATTCCTGTGAATTGCGTAATAAATTCAAAGCTAAAAATGTCGACAGAATCATCACAAAACCAATAATAATTTTAGTTGGCTTCTGTTGAAGTAAATGTGACGATTTAAAAGGGAAGTTGAATAGCAGAGGTATACTTATAAGCCACCAAACTAATGATAAATAAATAGCATACTGAATAAACTGAAGTTCGGCTAAATGTTCCATGTACAAAAAAGCTAATATCAAAACAACAGAAAAAATATAACCACTCGCTTTATTGTTATAATTAACAAAATTATTCCACTCTAATGTTGCTATAAATAACACCACGGCTAAACCAGAAGTAAAACCTTGCTCTGAGGCATAAAAAATTGACCATACAACGAGAGGTATTAAAATGGCCGCGGTAATAATTCGTTGTTTAAGCATTTTTCATTTTCTCAATCTGATCACCGGTATGACCAAAGCGGCGCTGACGACCGGCAAATGATTCCAAAGCAAGTTCAAATGCGTCACGATCAAAATCAGGCCATAAAGTATCCGTAAAATACAACTCACTATAAGCCAGTTGCCAGATCAAAAAATTACTGATGCGCTGCTCGCCGCCAGTACGAATAAATAAATCCGGTTCAGGTAAGTCACTCATAGATAAATTCTGGCTAATTAAATCAGCAGTGATGTCATCTGGTTTTAATGAACCAGACTCAACCTGTTTGGCCAGCGACTTTACAGCTTGAGTAATATCCCACTGTCCACCATAGTTTGCCGCTATATTCAGAACCAACCTTGTATTATTTTTAGTTAATTCTTCTGACTTGATTATTTGTTCCTGTATTTTATTCTCAAAAGCAGAAACATCACCAACAATGTTTAAACGTACACCATTTTTATGTAGTTTTTTAACTTCACGCTGTAGTGCAGTTAAAAAAAGCGTCATTAACAAACTAACTTCTTTTTTAGGCCTGCGCCAGTTTTCACTTGAGAATGCAAAAAGAGTAAGAACTTCGATTTCTTTTTCAGCGCAGGTTTGAATTACTGAACGAACAGTTTCGACACCGGCTTTATGACCAGTGATACGAGGTGAACCTTTTTTTTGAGCCCAACGTCCATTGCCATCCATTATAATGGCAACATGCTTTGGTATATTCGCTGTAGCGGATATCGCTATGTGATCATGGTCATCTTGCATCTCAGGTATCTTTTATAAAAATCTGATTATAATCAGATTTCCATTAAGTCCTTCTCTTTAACAACCAGGACTTCATCAACCTGTTTTACATACTTGTCAGTAATCTTTTGTACTTCATCATGAGCCTGGCGATCATCATCTTCTGTAATTTCTTTTTCTTTTAATAAAGATTTAATGTCACTTAATACATCCCGACGAATATTCCGAATTGCAACCTTTGCCCCTTCGCCTTCTGCGCGAACAACTTTAATCATGTCCTTACGACGTTCTTCCGTTAGTGGAGGTAAAGGAATACGGATTAACTCGCCTGTTGTTGCAGGATTCAAACCCATGTCTGAATTCATTATCGCTTTTTCAATCGCCTGTACCATGGGTTTTTCCCAGGGAGATACACTTAAGGTGCGAGAGTCTAAAACCGAGACATTCGCAACCTGGCTTAAGGGTACTTCAGAGCCATAGTATTCAACTGTAATATGGTCGAGCAAACTTGTGTGGGCACGTCCAGTACGTAATTTAGTTAGATCATTTTTTAATGATGCGACACTTTTACCCATTCGTGTTTCAGCATCTTCTTTTAATTCATCAATCATTTTCTGATTCCCGTTGCTACGTTGTCGATCTTTATTCGTCAGCGATTATTTTATTCAATTATGATATTTTCTCAACTAGCTTTTATTTTGTACTATGGTACCTTCATTTTCTCCGTGAACAACTCGCATCAAGGCACCTTCAGACCCCATATTGTAAACAATAACCGGTATATTATTATCACGACATAAAACAATTGCCGTTGTGTCCATTACACCAAGTTTACCTTCTATCACCTGGTCATATTCTAAAAAATCATACTTTTCTGCGCCAGGATCTTTTTTAGGATCTGCTGAGTAAACACCATCAACATTGGTACCTTTGATAACCACATCACAATTAACTTCGATACCCCGTAAACTCGCTGCCGTATCCGTAGTAAAAAATGGGTTACCAGTACCTGCAGCAAAAATTACAACCCGACCTTTTTCCAGGTGCCGAACTGCTCGTCTGCGAATATAATCTTCAGCTACATTATGAATAGGTAAAGCTGACATAACGCGCACTTTTAACTCGTGACGTTCAAGTCCGTCTTGTAATGCTAACGCATTGATAACGGTTGCAAGCATTCCCATGTGATCTGCAGAAACGCGCTCCATTCCACTTGCAGATAAACTCACGCCGCGAAAAATATTTCCACCACCAATAACCATCGCCACCTGAATACCATTATCAATTAACTCTTTTACCTCGACTGCGACGCGATCAATAACTTCCGGATCAATACCGAAATCTTTATCACCCATCAGGGCTTCACCACTTAGCTTGAGTAAAATACGTTGATAACGAAATTTGCTGGCCATTATTTTTTATCCGTATAATTATTATAATGAAGAGAACTAAAAAATGGCCTCAGATGAGGCCATTTAATTTTAGCTTTTAACCTTTAACTTGTGCCATTACTTCATCGGCAAAGTTTTCTTCTTTTTTCTCAATCCCTTCACCGACTTCAAATCGGATAAACCGTTTAACTGAAGCATTGTTAGATTTAAGTAACTGTTCAATAGTTTGATCAGGGTCTTTAACAAATGGCTGACCTAACAATGTCACTTCTTTAAGGAATTTTTTAATGCGACCTTCAACCATTTTTTCAATGATATTTTCAGGTTTTCCGCTTTCAGCTGCTTGCGCAGAGAAAATTTCACGTTCCTTAGCTAATGCATCTGCAGGTACGTCTGATTCTGCAACGCAGATAGGCTTGCTTGCGGCAATATGCATTGCAATATCTTTACCTAACACAGCATCACCACCTTCGAGTTCAACCATAACTGCAATACGCTCACCGTGCTGATAAATACCAACTGCATCGGCATTATCAATAATATCGAAACGACGCACGCTCATGTTTTCACCGATTTTAGCAATCAGTTCTTTACGTCTGTCTTCAACAATTGTGCCACTTGCTAAAGGTAAAGCTGATAATGCTTCAACGTCAGCAGGTTTGTTTTCTAAAACACAATCTGCGATTGAAGCAACAAACTCTTTAAAGTCATCACCTTTTGTAACAAAATCAGTTTCACTATTCACTTCAAGAATAATTGCAGTTTTATTGTCATCACTTGCTTTAATAGTAGCCAGACCTTCAGCCGCAACTCGACCCGCTTTTTTGTCTGCTTTAGCCATACCTGCTTTACGCATGGTTTCAATTGCCGCCTCGATGTCTCCATCAGTCTCAGTAAGGAATTTTTTACATTCCATCATGCCGGCGCCAGTACGTTCGCGTAGTTCTTTAACTAATGCTGCAGTAATTGCCATAGTGTTATCCTCTTAAATCTTTATATAAATCAATTAATTTGATTCTAAAATATCTGAAAAAGGGGGCCCAATATAAATACGGCGCCCCCTTCTCACTTCAGACAAAACAGTGTTTATTCAGCTGAGTCGTCTGCTTTTTTAGCCGTTTTCTTTTTTGCTGCCGTTTTCTTTTTCGCTGCTTTTTTCTTAGCAACTTTAACAACAACTTCATCATCTGCTTTTTCAGCTGAATCTGCTTTTTCAGCTGAATCAGCTTTTACTTCAGCTTTCTTCTTTGCTGCAGTTTTCTTTTTCGCCGCTTTTTTCTTAGCTGCTTTAACAGGAGCTGCATCATTTGTTTCAACAAAATCATCTTTGTTGCCAGCAGCAGGTTTAGGTGCAGACTCTTTACCCGTAATAACCGCATCGGCCATGCCCTGAACATAAAGGCTGACAGCTCGAATTGCATCATCATTTCCAGGAATAACATAATCAATGTTATCCGGGCTGTTATTACTATCAACAACACCAATGACCGGGATACCTAATTTAACCGCTTCTTTAACGGCGATATCTTCATGACCTACATCGACAACGAATAATGCATCAGGAATACCGCGCATATCTTTAATACCACCAAAACTGCGATCAAGTTTTTCCATTTCGCGAGTCATAGTGAGGATTTCTTTCTTATTGCGGCCTTCTATGCCTTTTTCCATCATCGCTTCTAATTCTTTCAAGCGACGGATTGATTGTTTAACTGTTTTAAAGTTAGTCAACATGCCACCTAACCAACGATGGTTTACGAAAGGCATGTCACAACGCTCTGCTTCTTCACGAATAATTTTGCCTGCAGCACGCTTAGTACCAACAAATAAAATTGTGCCGCGGTTTGCAGCTAATGAACCAATAAAGTTAACCGCTTCTTTATATAAAGGCAGTGTTTTTTCTAAATTGATAATGTGGATTTTGTTACGATCGCCAAAAATGTAATTACGCATTTTCGGGTTCCAGAAACGTGTTTGATGACCAAAATGTACGCCGGCCTCAAGCATTTCACGCATGCTTACTTCACTCATTTTCTTCTCCTGTCCCTTAATCTTACTTAAGAGATCTAGTTAGGGTTACGCCTCCACACACCCCATTTAATCAACCAATTCTCTTATATTAGCTTAAGCTAATATAAAGCAGAGAAGCGGCACCCAGACAAATGTGTCGGTGTGTGTGTGTCGTTAAATTCAGTCTGTTTTGTAGGGTTATTCACCCTGCAAATCCAAACAATTAAAAGTTTGCCAAATCGGCGCGCGCTTTATACCATACTTGGCTTGGAGCAACAATCAAGAACGCTCAAACTCTTGAATTAATACCAAATTTTTCAAGTTTGACTACTTTTTAAGCACCTTTTGGAATAGGAACCTGCAAAATGTCCGTAAGCATTAAAACAGCTGAACAAATCGAAAAAATGCATATTGCCGGTCGTCTCGCCGCGGAAGTGCTGGAAATGATCGAACCCCATGTCCAGGTTGGCATCACCACCAATGAACTAGACAAAATTTGCCACGATTATATTGTGAATGAACAGCACGCCATACCCGCGCCACTGGATTACCACGGCTTTCCAAAATCGATTTGCACCTCTGTGAACCAGGTTATTTGTCACGGTATCCCAAATGAAAAAAGACTCAAAAATGGCGACATGATTAATATCGATATCACCGTCATTAAAGATGGCTGGCATGGCGACACCAGTAAAATGTTTTTTGTAGGTGATGCCTCTATCCAGGCAAAACGAGTTGCTAAAGTGAGTTATGAATGCATGTCAAAAGGTATTGCCCTTGTAAAACCTGGTGCTCGACTGGGCGATATTGGTGCCGTGATTCAACAACACGCTGAAAGCAATCACTATTCAGTGGTTCAGGAATATTGTGGTCATGGCATAGGTGAAAAATTTCACGAAGAACCACAGGTTCTGCATTATGGTAAAGCGGATACCGGGCTCGTTTTAGAAGCGGGTATGATTTTCACGATTGAACCAATGATTAATGTTGGCAAACGTAACGTAAAACTCTTAAAAGATGGCTGGACAGTGGTTTCCAAGGATCGCAGTCTCTCAGCCCAGTGGGAGCACACTATTCTTGTCACGGAAAGCGGGCATGAAATTTTAACCTTACGCAAAGAAGAAACTATTTCATGAACCCAATCAAAACGGGACTAAATAATACCTTTATTGATTTAGAATTATTTGATGAACAACACTTTGACTCCGAGTTAGAAAAAAATTCAAATACATTAACTTTATTCAAAGAAGCGTTAACAAAATCAATCGACGTTCTTAAACAGCGCTTCAAAGCCGGTCGAGCTGCAACAGAGTTAGTGCACGCACGTTCAAACATTGTTGATGTTGTTCTGGTAAAAGCATGGCGACAATATTTCCCGGATAACACAACCGATATCGCCTTACTCGCTGTTGGTGGATATGGTCGTGGTGAGCTGCATCCTGCGTCCGATGTTGATGTACAAATCCTGTTAAAAGATGATGAGCAACACCACAATGAAAAACTGGGGGAATTCATAACCTTCTTGTGGGATATCGGACTTGAAATTGGTCACAGTGTACGAACTTTAGCTGAATGTGTGGCAGAAGCAACGGCAGATATTACCGTTGCAACTAATTTACAGGAAGGCCGGCTATTAATTGGCCCTGAAGAACTTTTTAACAAACAACGTGAACTTTGTGCTCCCGATAATATCTGGCCAAGTAAAAATTTCTTTCAGGCTAAACTTGATGAACAGGTAACTCGTCATGAAAAGTACCATGACACAGCTTATAATTTAGAACCCAACATAAAAGAAAGTCCTGGTGGCTTGCGCGATATTCAGGTCATTGGCTGGGTGGCAAAACGGCATTTTGGTGTTGACACATTAAAAGACTTAATTAAAGACGAATTCATTACCGAGCAAGAATACAAATCATTACATGAAGGCCAGGCATTTTTATGGAAAGTGCGCTTTGGTTTGCATGTTATTACTGGACGCCGTGAAGATCGTTTGCTGTTTGATCACCAACGTGAACTGGCAAAACAATTTGGTTACCGTGATGACAGGCATCATATCGCTGTAGAATATTTCATGAAGCAATACTACCGCACAGTAATGGAGTTGAGCCGATTAAATGAAATGTTGTTACAACTTTTCAAAGAAGAAATATTACTTGCCGATGACTCAAGCGAACCCGTTGAAATTAACAGCCGCTTTCAATCTCGTAAAGGATTTATCGAAGTTAGTCATGAAGGTATTTTTAAACGCTACCCTTTTGCCTTATTAGAAGTTTTCCTTATTTTAGAGCAACAACAAGAACTTAAAGGTGTGCGGGCAAATACAATCCGTTTAATACGCGATCACCGTTATTTAATCAATGAACAGTTTCGAAGTGACTTACGATGTAAAACATTATTCATGGAAATTATGCGCCAGACCGAAGGCGTTACACATGAATTAAGACGAATGAATTTATACGGCGTGCTTGCCGCCTATTTACCTGTCTTTGAAAAAATCGTTGGCCAAATGCAACATGATTTATTTCATGTTTATACCGTTGACGAACATACCCTGACATTAATCAGAAATTTACGTCGTTATACTGTTCCTGAGCATTTTCATGAATTTCCATTATGCAGCAGCATAATGAATAACGTTCCTAAACAAGAAATTGTATTGTTAGCTGGATTATTTCATGACATTGCAAAAGGACGCGGCGGCGATCATGCAGTATTGGGGGCTGAAGATGCCCTTGTGTTTTGCAAAGAACATGGCTTAAGTAATTTTGATAGCAATTTAGTTGCCTGGTTAGTTCGCAGTCATTTAATCATGTCATCGACTGCTCAGCGTAAAGATATAACTGATCCTGATGTTGTACATGAATTTGCTCAACAAATGGGTGACAAAATGCATCTTGATTATTTATTTTTACTCACTGTTTCTGATATTCGTGCCACCAGTCCTTCTGTTTGGAATACATGGAAAGGAACTTTATTGCGTGAACTTTATTCTGCAACTGAAGCCGCATTCAGACGTGGACTTGAAAACCCCATTATACTGTCTGAACGAATCAATGATTACCAGCGACAAGCACGCGAAACGTTAATTGAAAAAAACATTGATGAAAAAAACATCGATGTTTTATGGGATGATTTTGGAGATGAATATTTTACACGCTATTCACCTGATGAGATAATTTGGCACACAGAAAATATTTTGCAAACCGAAAATATTTGTAACCCACTGGTTTTGATACGTAAACGGCCTAAAGGAGAAGGTACTGATATTTTCATTCATACCAAATACAACAGCAATTTATTTACTATCATAACAACACTCATTGAACAGATGAACCTAACTGTAATGGATGCACGTATTTTTACTTCCAAAGATAATTACACGCTTGATACTTTTTTTGTTTTAGAAGCTGATGGTTCTCAATTAACTGATGCTTTACGCACAGAAGAATTAAAAGAAAAATTAATCCATTATGTTACTCAACCTGAAGCCGCAACTCCTGGAATTTCAACTCACATTCCAAGAGCTGCAAAACATTTTAAATTCCCAACTCGCGTCAACTTTGAAGATAATGAAATACAAAACCAAACTATGATGAAAGTGGTCGCTTATGATCGGCCCGGACTGCTATCACAAATTGGCGCTGCCATGCATGCATGCGAAGTAACACTACACAAAGCAAAAATTGCGACCTTTGGGGAAAAAGCCGAGGATATTTTCTTTATTTCAGATGAACATGGGAACACGATAACGGATCAGAAAAAACTTAAATGTTTAGAGCAAACAATTACTGAAGAACTGGATAGTTAGGCACTCAATAGCAGAGCGAACCTGAGACCTATTTTATTCCGAGTTAAATTTTGAGAATATTTCTCTATTTCTAACAATTAATGAGCGGATTAATTGTTCTGCAATATCAAAATCACCATTTTTTATTTTCATCTCAATATCACCAGATAAATCGGTAACATCACTAAAACCAAATGAACCAGCAATTCCTCTTAGTTTATGTACTTCCTCATCCAAACTCAGCCAGTTTTTTTCATTAAGTAAAGCTTCAAGCTTATCTGAAAGTTCAGGCAAACGATTAATAAAGCTGTTAAATAATTCTTTCATTCTGTCAGTTTTTATTTCATTAGATGAAAAATGATCGTTTTTATGATTCTCTTTACAGAGATATTTTTTTAACAAATCATAAAACGCTTCCTGGTTTATAGGTTTTGTTAAAAAATCATTTGCACCTGCTTCTTTAGATTTCAACTTATCATCATTCATAGCATTTGCAGTTAATACAGCAATAGGGGTTGTACAGTTTTCTTTACGTAATTTTGCAATTGCATCTATGCCTCCCATTTCGGGCATTTGCATATCCATTAATATTAAATCGAACTCTTCATGAGCTGCTTTTTCCAGCGCTAATACGCCATTAGCAACGATTTCAACATTCGCCCCGGTATTTTCTATATAAAGTGATATAAGTTTTTGGTTGTCAGGATTATCTTCTGCTAGCAACACCTTACCTTTTAAGCCAGGTATTGATATTTCTTTATTATCATAAAGTAACTGGATTTGAGTTTTTGAATCTATCCATGTCTTACCAATCTCTTCTGCCAATATTCTAACTTCAAAAAGACTGCCTATATTATTCATGCTTGTAACTTTTATATCTCCACCGAGCTTTTCAACCAATAATTTTGAAATATAAAGCCCCAAACCTGTGCCACCAAATTTTCGTGTTGTAGAAGAGTCAGCTTGTTTAAATGGTTTAAACAAACCAGAAATCTGCTCTGGGGTCATACCAATTCCACTATCTTTAATTAAAAAGATCATACTGTGATTTTCCGGATCATAACTAACACTTAAGCTAACACTACCTTTTTCAGTAAACTTAATAGCATTACTACACAGGTTTATTAATATTTGTTTAATGCGTGTTGGATCAGTTTTTATAACTTCGGGTATTGGAAG
>Ga0316204_10009702_pt1 | contig 12730 bp, 13 predicted proteins | sample 6monrhotite_MG_2_FD_205661 | JGI IMG/M metagenome (GOLD analysis project Ga0316204, IMG submission 205661) | Microbial mat bacterial communities from mineral coupon in-situ incubated in ocean water Damariscotta River, Maine, United States -... | ecosystem: Environmental > Aquatic > Marine >...
GATGAACAAATAGGAGATATTATTAAAGCTCAAGGCTCAGGAAATTTAAAATTGGAAATTAATACATTGGGTAATTTCAATATTTATGGTCAGTATATAGTTCAAAAAGGAGATTATTTATTTACCCTTCAAAATATTGTAAATAAAAGGTTTGACTTAGCAAAAGGGAGTAGAATTTTTTGGGATGGAGACCCTTACAAAGCTCAGATAGACATGCAAGCAATTTATAATTTAAGGGCTCCACTGTATGATCTATTTCCAGAAGATTCATCTGCTGGCTTTCGTCGTAGAATTCCTGTAGAACTTGAATTGCAGATGTCAAACTACCTGATGAGCCCAGATATAAGTTTTGATATTCGTTTGCCTACTGCAGACGAAAATACCAAGCGAAAATTGGAGAGTATTTTATATGTTAACAACAATGATGTTAATCCACAAGAAATGAATCAGCAAGTGTTTGGTTTACTCCTACTAAATCGTTTTATGCCTTCAGCATCAGCAGCTACTGCAGCGGGAGGGTATGATCGGGGGGCGGCAGGTCTAAACAATGGCTATGAATTTCTATCTAATCAATTGAGTAATTGGGCTTCCAATATCAGCGATCAATTTGATGTTGGAGTGAATTATAGACCTGCTAATGAAGTGAATAGTGAAGAGTTAGATCTTTCCCTTACAACTGAAATTCTTAATGATAGATTAATCCTAGATGGGAATTTTGGGTATATCGGGAATTCTGCTCAATATGTAGAAAATGATACAAGAACCTCAAATTTTATCGGCGAGTTTAGTGCTGAATATAAGTTGAGCCAAGATGGAAAGTTTAGAGTGAAAGGCTTTAATCGATCTACTCAAAATAGCTTATTACAATTTAATAGTCCATATACTCAAGGGGTTGGTCTTTTCTACAGAGAAGAGTTTGATTCCATGAAAGAATTATGGAAAAAATATTTCAATTCTAAGAAGTAATTTTTCAAGCTTACTTTTGGAATCCAAAATAAATCAAGAGATACAATGAAAGAAATAGCATTAAGTAAAGTTCATCAGGAGTTAGGAGCTAAAATGGTTCCATTTGCAGGATATAATATGCCCTTACAATATTCAGGTTTAACAGAAGAACATTTGGCTGTCAGAAATTCTGTAGGAGTGTTTGATGTCTCTCATATGGGAGAATTTATTGTTAGAGGGACTCAGGCATTAGATTTAATACAAAAAATAACTACTAATGATGTTTCTAAATTAGAAGTTGGTAAAGTTCAATATTCTTGTATGCCTAATGGCAAAGGAGGAATTGTTGATGATTTGCTTATCTATCAGCTTTCAGAAGATGCTTACATGCTAGTAGTAAATGCATCCAATATGGAGAAAGATTGGAAATGGATTAACGACAACAACAACTTTGATGCTCAACTTCAAGATATCTCTGATCGAACAACATTGTTAGCTGTTCAAGGACCAAAGGCAGCTGAAGCAATAAAAGCTCTTACGGAAATTGATTTAGAAGGAATGAAATATTATACTTTTGAGAAGGGAGTTTTTGCAGGAGTTGATAATGTTTTGGTGTCAGCTACTGGATATACAGGATCTGGAGGGTTTGAAATTTATTTTGAGAACCAAGATGCAGAAACAATTTGGGCAGCTGTTATGGAGGCAGGAAAAGCGTATGATATAATGCCAGCAGGATTAGGTGCTAGAGATACTTTGAGATTGGAAAAAGGGTTTTGTTTGTATGGGAATGATATTGATGATACAACATCACCAATTGAAGCAGGTCTTGGGTGGATTACTAAGTTTACAAAGGATTTTATAGATTCAGATACATTTAAGAGTCAAAAAGAGAATGGGGTTGAGAAAAAACTTGTTGCTTTTAAGATGATTGATCGTGGGATTCCACGCCAACATTATGATTTAGTTGATGAAGGAGGAAATGCTATAGGTAAAGTTACTTCGGGAACTAGTTCACCATCTTTGAAAGTAGGTATAGGGATGGGATATGTAAAAAAAGAAAATGCTACTTTAGGAAATGAAATCTTTGTAGCAGTTAGAAACAAGCAGCTAAAAGCGGAAATTATAAAACTTCCTTTTGTTTAATGGAAACTATTGAGAATGAATTCCAGAGAAAAGTAGAGGTGTGTTATTCACCAGCACTTTTCCCAGTTTATTACAGCAGCAAGAATTGTGTAGTAGTAGTAATTGATGTTTTTAGAGCTACATCAGCTATCTGTACTGCTTTTCAAAATGGGGTGAAAAGTATTATTCCCGTGGCATCTGTAGATGAAGCTAAGGAGTATCAATCTAAAGGATATATTGCAGCTGCAGAACGACATGGAGAGATTGTAGAAGGGTTTGATATGGGGAACTCCCCCTTTAGTTACATGAATCCAGAGCTAAAAGGGAAAGAGGTTGTGCTTACAACAACTAATGGGACTAAGGCTATAGAAAGGGCTAAGGCTGCTGATAAAGTAATTGTAGGGTCATTTTTAAATCTAGATGCTGTTTGTAATTACCTTATTGCACAAAACAAAAATGTGATCCTATTGTGTGCAGGTTGGAAGGATAGATACAATCTAGAAGACTCACTTTTTGCCGGTGCTGTAGTGCATCGATTGATGAAAAGAGAAGAGTATACAGGTTTGGCAGATTCATCTCTAGCTGCAGAGCATCTGTATAGAATAGCAAAGGGAGATCTAAATGAATTCCTAAGAAGCTCGTCACATAGAAATCGTTTGGCCAGGTTAAATTTAGAAAAAGACATAAGGTATTGTTTGCAAGAAAATACAATGGATCTTGTTCCAATTTTTCAAGGAAATGCTCTTGTACTAGCAAATCAATATGCCTAGAACATTTCTAGTTGTAATACTCTTAGTTGTTACTTTATTGTTTCAATCGTGGGGGTTTTACGGGCATAGAAAAATTAACAGGATGGCTGTTTTTACTTTGCCACCTGAAATGATAGGGTTCTATAAGAACAATATAGAATTCATTAGCCATCACGCAGTAGATCCAGACAAAAGAAGATATGCTTCTTCAGAAGAGGCTCCTCGACATTATATAGACATTGACCATTATGCAAGTAATGGAGAAGATCCCTTTGAATTGGTTCCTATGAAATGGAATGAAGCAGTTGAAAAGTATTCAGAGGACACTTTGAAAGCATATGGAATTGTGCCTTGGCATATTAATCGAATGCTTACTTGGTTGACAAAGGCATTTGAAGAGAATAATGCAGCTAAAATAGTATCTATCTCAGCAGATATTGGGCATTACATTGCCGATGCACATGTGCCCCTGCATACCACAGAAAATTACAATGGGCAGTTAACAGACCAAAAGGGAATACATGGTCTGTGGGAGTCTAGAATTCCTGAGCTTACGGCAGATAAGTTTGACTATTTAGTGGGGAGATCAATTTACATAGGTGATCCATTGAAAGAGATATGGAAGGCGGTAAAAGAAAGTCATTCCTACTTAGATTCTGTCTTGCTGATTGAAAAAAAGTTAAGTCAACAATTTCCCAGCGATCAAAAGTATACCGTTGAGACTAGAGGAGCCTCAACAGTAAGGCAATATTCGCAACAATATGCTCTGACCTATAGTAAAAGAATGGGGAATATGGTAGAGCAAAGAATGCAAAAAGCAATAGCCATGGTAGGCAGCATGTGGTATACAGCTTGGGTAAATGCAGGTCAGCCAGATCTTGATAAAATGAAACAGCTTGGGCTTTTGGAGAAATTACTAAAGCAAGAAAAAATTGAGAAAGCTTTCCTTCAACATAAAATTAAAGGGAGAAGCCACGAAGACTAGTTGTTGTCTGATTCGTTTTTTTCCTTTTTAAGAAGCTGCTTTTCTATCAATTGGAACACATCATAAATAAAAGCACTGCTATTTTCAGAGTTCGTCATGATTACCAGCGAATTTAATTGGTTCAGTGAAGTAGAAAACTGGCAACTATATCCTTCATTACTTCCATAGGATACAACAAACTTTTTTTGTGCATTGTAAGAAACACCTATGCCGTCAGTTGCAAATTCTTCAGCTAGTTCTTTATTTAAAATAGTGTTTGTGTTGTTTTTATATGCTCCCATTTCATGAGCTAGCAATGCTAAGTCTTTAGCAGTTGTCCATATACCTCCAGCAGCATTTTCAGGATAGTTTAAGAATTTTCCTTCTATGCGTTTTCCTTTTTCAGAATGACCATAGGCAATATGAATAGTGTCTATTGGAGCCCCTACAGAAGTTCTTTTCATTTTTAACTCTTGGGCAATGGAATTAATGTATGGTCCAAAAGGAATTGGGTTTGCCCGCTCCCTAATCTTATCATTGATCAATTTCTCTAGGATTACATAGCTTCCCTCAGAGTATTTTGACGTTTTATAGGGTTCATTTAAGACCATGATTTCTTTATTGTTGGCTGGCTTTTCCCCTGCAATCACTTGTTCAATGGATGGAAGTGGGGCATTCCTTGAATAGCCATTTAGCCCATAATAATTAATTCCAGCCTTATGCTTTAGAAGGTTTCGCAAACTGATAATTGTTTCAGGGAATTTATTCGTTATGCCATAGCTTTCTATTTTTCCTCTTAAGTCTTGGTTTAAATCAAAATGGCCAACTTCTACTAGGTTCAGCATGGCTAGAGCTGAGAATACCTTGCTAACAGAAGCTGCCTGAAATTGAGTTGTTGGTTCAATTGGTATTTTTTTCTCAGAATCAGCAAATCCATATGCTCTGGTCCACCCATCTTTATTGAAGTTAATGAAAGCTATGCTTGCTCCATTAATATTGTGTTTTTTCAGTAAGACTTCAATGTCGCCTTTACTAAAAGGCTCAATTACTTCTATGGAATCATTAAAGACAGGAATGTTATACTGGTCTGTCTGTTGATTTATTTGAGCGTTGGTAGTAATTAAGAATACTGAAAATGCAATTAAAGTGAGCTGTGTTTTCAAGAAAGAGTTCATATAAAAAAATAGAATTTAAAAGTCAAAAGTAATGACTCTAATTCTGATAAGATTGTCGCACCAGTTGTAAAAAATCAAAAGAGTTGGAATCCACAACATAGGCTCCTTTTTCTATAAGATTGAAAATCAATCCTTCTCTATTGCTGGAGTATTCCGATTTTTTCTTAAAACTTCTATATCCATTTAAGTCAAGGTCATTTAAATCTGAAAGGCTATCAGCATTGGTTAAGTCTATAGATGAGAAAGAAGGAACTTTGATCCCAATTGTAATGTAGCAATTCTGGTTGAATTGAATGATATTTAATTCTTTCGTAGATCTAATTTCAAGGTAATTAATATCCTTGAATACTTTATCGAAAGTTAAGTCGCTGTATGTTTCAAGAAGATGTTGAGCATCTATAGAATTCTGATCTTGTAAAACACTCCATTCATAAGAACTTAGCCTCTGTGAGTATAGATACTCTTTGAAATCGTCTTTCAGTAGATCAAATTCTTGATATGTTAGGCAACGGTATTTCATGAGATTAATGTGTTAAATATATATTATCTATAAACATCATCAAAATAATGGATGCCAATTAACCTTTTAAATTCTCTATGGAGTTAATTTTTTGTCGAATATCATTTGGGACTTCTATGCTCTTTCCACTTTTGATATCAAAGGTTACCAAGGTTTGCAAGGCTCTGGAAACAATTGTATTCGCATGCTCTTTTTCTACACTAAAAACACTCTCAAAAGTGAAACTTTTGGTTCCCATTTTTGATACTCTAGTATGTATAGAGAGTTTATCTTCAAAATGGATAGGTTTCATAAAATCAATTTCAATTCTGGCGACCAGTACATTTAAATCGTTTATGTTATTAAAAAGATTTAGCTTTTCTTGGCAGTAGGCTATTCTAGCTTCTTCTAAAAAATTGAGGTATCTAGCATTGTTTACATGTTGCAATGCATCTAGGTCCATAAACCTAACGCTTAAGTTTAATTTATGATTGAATTCATTAAGGTCAATATGATTCATGGATTTTTGTATTTACCGTTCATCAAAAATACGGTTTTACAATCGAAATGATTAGTATTATTGTGATATCAAAATAGTATCAATTTAAATTAAAAATTATGAATCAAGAAAAAGAAATAAAGCCGTCATCAGGATATAGTATGCTCATGATGGTATTCGTATTTATTGTTGGGGGGATTTTAGGGATTGCACTTTTACATCATCCAATTTTCATTGCACTTTTTGTGTTAGCCATTTTTTTATGCATTGGTTTTTTCTTTGTGTATCCAAACGGCTCTCGAGTGTTAACTCTATTTGGAGAGTATAAAGGCACAGTAAAAGAGCATGGGTTTTATTGGGTAAATCCGTTTTATGTAAGAAAAAACATCTCTCTAAGGGCAAGGAATTTTGACAGTGAGCGCTTAAAAGTAAATGATAAATTGGGAAACCCAATTAACATTAGCGTTATCCTAGTTTGGAGGGTAAAGGAGACTTATAGGGCTGCCTTTGAGGTAGATATTTATGAAAATTTTGTTCGTGTTCAAACAGATGCAGCAGTTCGGAAATTAGCAAACATGTATGCTTATGATAATTTTGATGACGATGAATCTGATGTTACGCTTAGGAGTGGAATGGAGGAAGTAAATACGAATTTAGAGAAAGAAGTTTCTGAACGTTTAGCGATAGCTGGGATTGAAGTTTTAGAAGCTAGAATTGGTTATTTGGCTTATGCTCCAGAAATAGCAAGTGCAATGTTACGTCGTCAGCAAGCAACAGCAATCGTTGCAGCAAGAATGAAAATTGTTGAAGGGGCAGTTTGGATGGTTGAAGAAGCCATTAATCAATTGAGCAAACGTGAGATTGTTCAATTAGATGAAGATAAGAAAGCAGCAATGGTGAGTAATTTATTAACTGTGTTATGCGCAGATAAAGATGCATCTCCAGTGATCAATACAGGTACTTTAAATCAGTAATTATGAGTAATTATAAGATTGTAAAAAAAGGAGTTTTTGAAAGTCATATGAAATTTGAAGAACGCATTAATAGTTTGACTTTAGAAGGTTGGAAAGCTCTCTCAATAAGTCATCAAGGAGCGCAGATGGTTATTTTGATGGAAAAAAATAGATAAGCAATGGCTAAGAAAAAAGCATTTGCTTTAAGATTAGACCCTGAAGTTTTAAAGGCGGTTGAAAAATGGGCTGCGGATGAATTCCGCAGCACCAATGGCCAATTGGAATGGATGATTACTCAACAATTGAAAAAAGAAAAGCGTTGGAAAGACAAGAAGTAGGATTGTTCGCATAGCAGGAGAAGAGGAATACAACTCAAAAACGCTATTTTTGTTTTCATGGCAGGAAATCTCATTGGTCAATTGTTTCGTCTTACTACTTATGGAGAATCTCATGGAAAATCAATTGGTGGAATAATAGAAGGTTGCCCCGCTGGTCTCAGTATTGATCTTGAATTTATCCAGCAGCAGTTGGATTATCGTAAACCTGGGCAGTCGAATATAACTACCCAAAGAAAGGAAGAAGATCAGGTTGAGTTTTTATCGGGAATTTTTGAAGGAAGAACTACAGGAACACCAATAGGCTTTCAGATCATCAATAAAGATCAAAAATCAAAAGATTATTCGCACATAAAAGATACTTTCCGGCCCTCACATGCAGATTTTGTTTACGAGGAGAAATATGGGAATAGAGATTACAGAGGTGGTGGAAGGTCTTCAGCCAGAGAAACCGCCTGTAGAGTTGTAGCAGGCTCTGTTGCACAACTATTGCTAAAAACAGCAGGAGTGGAGATTGATTCTTATGTGCAACAAGTGGGAAATATTCACTTAGAAAAACACTATTCTGAACTAGATTTAACGGCTATTTTCAATAATAAAGTTAGGTGTCCAGATGCAACACTAGCTGAGGTAATGATCAGCTATATTGAAAAGATAAAGAAAGAAGGAGATACTGTTGGAGGAGCGATACAAACTGTAGTAAAGAATTGCCCAGTCGGTTTAGGAGAACCTGTTTTCGACAAATTACATGCAGACATTGCTAAGGCAATGTTGAGCATTAATGCGGTGAAAGGTTTTGAATATGGCTCAGGTTTCTGTGCTGCGGAGATGTTGGGGTCACAGCACAACGATGAATTTGTGAAAGAAGGCGGAAAAGTAAAAACCAAAACAAATCTATCAGGTGGAATACAGGGAGGAATAAGCAATGGAGAAGATATCTATTTTAGAACAGCTTTTAAGCCAGTGGCAACGATTATGAGAGATCAAAAAAGCGTTGATAAAGCTGGAGAAGAAGCTGTTGTGAAAGGAAAAGGAAGACACGACCCTTGTGTTGTACCAAGAGCAGTGCCAATTGTTACAGCTATGACGGCATTGGTTTTAGCAGACCATTTTTTGAGAAATAGAACAGCAAAAATTTAAGTGAGCATGAAGAAATTAGCGCTGCATTGGCAGATTATTATAGGATTGTTATTGGGGCTTGTTTATGGTCTAATTGCAGCAAACTCTGGATGGCAAGAATTTACAGCAGATTGGATTGCTCCTTGGGGCAAGATTTTCATCAGCATGCTAAAAATGATAGCTGTTCCTTTAGTGCTTATCTCATTAATTAATGGAGTTTCAGGCCTGAAAGACATTTCTCAGCTCTCGTCTATGGGAGGCAAAACCATTGGAATTTACATTACTACAACTGTGCTTGCAGTGACGATAGGCCTAGTGGCGGTGAACCTAATTCAACCAGGAAAAACTTTTTCGGATGAGATTCGACAAGAGATGGTGAAGCAGAATGAAGCCAAAGTAAAATCTACTGAAGAGAAAGCATCAGCACAACAAAATTCAGGACCACTGCAATTTTTGGTAGATATGGTGCCTAGTAATATTTTTTATGCTTCTGGGAACAATAGAAACATGCTACAAGTTATCTTCTTTGCACTCATGTTTGGAATTGCACTCATATTAGTACCTGATCATTCCAAGGTGGAACCCATAAAAAAGTTCTTTGATGGGGCCAATGAAGTTGTTTTAAAAATGGTAGACATTATCATGTATTTTGCTCCTATTGGAGTATTTGCATTGTTGGGGAATATTATGGTAGAATTAGCTGGGGAAGATCCATCGGCAGCAGTAGAAATTTTGGCAGGCTTGGGAGTATATTCGTTAACGGTACTAATTGGATTGGCAATTATGGCCTTTTTAGTATATCCAATGGTGTTGCGATTTTTTGCAGGCTTTTCCTATAAAAAATTCTTTCAAGGAATAGCACCAGCACAGTTATTGGCCTTTTCAACAAGTTCCTCAGCAGCTACACTTCCTCTAACAATGGAGCGATGTGAAGAGAAGTTAGGAGTTTCAAAAAAGGTAGCCTCTTTCGTTTTGCCTTTAGGAGCAACCATTAACATGGATGGTACCAGTTGTTATCAAGCGATAGCAGCAGTGTTTATTGCTCAGGTGTATGGAATGGATTTGGGTCTTTCAGAGCAATTAACCATAGTAATGACAGCTACTTTAGCTTCTATCGGTTCAGCAGCTGTTCCAGGAGCAGGAATTATTATGCTGGCCATTGTATTGGGTTCTGTTGGAGTTCCTTTAGAAGGAATTAGCCTCATTTTTGCAGTAGATCGACCTTTGGACATGTGCAGAACAGTTGTAAACGTAACGGGAGATGCAACAGTAGCTACTGTAGTAGCATATACAGAAGGGGAATTAATTCCACACCCAGTAGAGAAGTAAAGCTTGAATAGAGGCTTTCTGAATCCTTAATTTCGCCGCATGATTCTTTCTCAAGATACCATTTGTGCTTTATCCACTCCATCAGGTTCTGGAGCATTGGGAGTAATCCGCTTATCGGGAGAAAAAGCAATCACTATTGTTAGTGAAGTTTTTAAGGGAAAGAAGCTAGAAAATCAAAAAGGACAAACGCTCCATTTTGGAGAAATTGTTGATGGAAAAGAGACGTTAGATGAGGTTTTGCTGAGTGTGTTTAAAGGGCCTCATTCGTATACTGGGGAGAATGTGGTTGAAATATCTTGCCATGGATCTGCATACATCTTAAGCAAGGTAATGGAACTTCTGCTGGATAAAGGAGCCCGATTAGCCAATCCTGGAGAATACACCCAAAGAGCATTTCTAAATGGAAAGATGGATCTGGCACAAGCTGAGGCAGTAGGAGATTTAATTGCTTCAGAAAGTAAGGCTGCACACGATATTGCCTTGAATCAAATGCGAGGAGGATTCTCTCAAAAGATTGCAGAATTGAGGCAAGAGTTAATTCAGTTTACATCTTTGATAGAATTGGAATTGGATTTTGCGGAAGAAGATGTTGAATTTGCCGATCGAGATGATTTGAAAGCCCTGGTGAATAAGTTGTTAGTGATGATCAACCGGTTACTTGCTTCTTTTTCTACAGGGAATGTGTTAAAAAATGGACTTCCTGTGGCAATAGTTGGACAGCCCAATGTAGGAAAGTCTACATTACTCAATGCTCTGCTAAATGAAGACAAAGCCATCGTTTCTGAAATAGCAGGAACAACTAGAGATAGTATTGAAGATACCGTGAATATTGGGGGAGTTGCTTTTCGTTTTATAGATACAGCTGGTATTCGAGAAACAGAAGATGTAGTAGAAAACATTGGCATTAAGCGTACCTTCCAAATGGTAGAAAAGGCGGCTTTGATTTTGCTCCTTGTTGACGCTGTAAAAGATAGTGAGGAGGAAATCCAGAATAGCATAACATCCATCAGAAGCAAATTGGATGGAGAAAAACAGTTCATCGTTCTAGCCAATAAGATTGACCAAGGAAATGAGCAAGAACTGCAATCTAAATTTCCAGCAGGAGAAGAAGTAATCTACATCAGTGCTTTGCAACAAAAAGGTTTGGAAGAGCTGAATGATCGTTTAGCAGTTATTGCCAAAGAAAAAATGCAAAGTGGCAATGATGTAATAGTTAGCAATGCCCGTCACCATCAAGCTTTGAAAGAAGCAGGCGCTGCTTTGGAAAGGGTACAAGAAGGATTAAATACTGGTATTACAGGTGATTTTATTGCCATGGATATTAGACAATCTCTACATTTTTTAGGAGAAATTACAGGAACCATAGAAATTGATCGGGATATATTGGGAACGATCTTCTCTCAGTTTTGTATTGGGAAGTAAGGTAAAGCAGATAATTGATTTGCTTTTTGCTAAATGATTAATCTGATTTTTTATTGTTTTATCTATATTTTTTGTTATGTTAGATTCTCAATAAAAGAGAGTTACAGATTTTCACTTAAATTTAACAGGATGCAAAGTATAAAAAATAGAGTAAGTAGAGTTTTTGTTTTTTTGAACGTTTCCTTATCGATTGCATGTTCATCAACAGCTACAAGTGAAAAAACTGCTGAGTCAAACAATGATGATAAGAGCAGTATTGAGAATTCAGCAACCACATGTCAATTAGATGAAGAGCTTATCATAAATTGGGATTGTATTAGAAGAAACAAAGAAGTTGTTAAAGAAACATTTGAAAACCATGGGAATAAATTCACAATTGAAATAGAGACTGAAGGAGATTATAACCTACAGATTTATGCAGCATTTGATAATTCAACCAATAAGTTTAGTTTTTTCCAAACACCAGTTCATAATGTAGGTAATGGCCCCCAGTCTCATAAATGTAAGGAGTTAAACTTGTCAGATTCACTTGAAACCATAGTTATTCCTCTTGGGTCTGCTACTGTTGGTGAAAATAATTATGATTCAATTTCTTTTATGAATGCACAAAAGAGAATTAACAATTGGGTAAATGATACCATTAGAACGAAATGGATCAACAATACTTTTAAGAACGGGAACGATACCTCTATGTTTAGGGCTTTTTTGGTTAAAATAAGTGATATTGAAATTGGGAAGCAACATGAATGCTATTTAGCATTAAAAGAGTCTGTTGATAGTGCTACTGGAGAAATAAGTTATATGCCTGATATTATTGTGATGAACCATATAATGGGTATAAGTCCTCCTGGGGGAGGTGGAATTGATTCTTTTATTGTAGAATACAATTTGGAAGATATGGTATACTCTGTGCCACCATTTGGGCAGGGAAATTATAGTAGATCTCTTTTCCCTGTTTTAGAGAACTTTTGTGAAGAGTGAATTTATATGACTATATTTTAAATTATGCCTCTCCGTTTATTCTTATTATAGGCATTTTTCTGAACGCATTATCGTATAATTTTTTTGGTAGGACATCTAAACTCTTGTTCTTTTATCTTATTGGAAGTTTTTTAATTGATCTGCTGGCAAGGGTTTTTGCATATTATGAAAATAATAACCTGATTTTATGGATATTGTTAAGTGCTATAGAACTCTCTATCTTCTCTTCTTTGTATTTTCTTCTTATTAAAAAGAGTGTTGTTCGAATCTTATTCTTAGTGGGAATATGTTACATTGCTTTAGAAATGCTATTTGTAGATACCAAAAGCATTAGTTCCTTTCAAATCTATTCGAAAGTAGTAGCATCTTTTTTAATCGTTCTGATGGTTCTTATTTACCTATTCAATTATATAAAATCAGAAGATAGGATGATATGGAAAGAACTATACTTACACTTTATAATACTGGGTTATTTTTCATTAAATATTATTGTTCTTTTACCTATAAATTTCCTCATTAATCAAGGGTCATCATCAGCAATTTATATATGGTATGTCTACCTTATATCTACTTTAACTTTTTACATCTACTTAACATTCTATCTATGGAAGAATGGCAAAAGGCAGAAACAATTACTG
>Ga0316204_10009703_pt1 | contig 12729 bp, 16 predicted proteins | sample 6monrhotite_MG_2_FD_205661 | JGI IMG/M metagenome (GOLD analysis project Ga0316204, IMG submission 205661) | Microbial mat bacterial communities from mineral coupon in-situ incubated in ocean water Damariscotta River, Maine, United States -... | ecosystem: Environmental > Aquatic > Marine >...
GTCCAACAACACAACAGGCAGAACGACGGCGCCTTGCCGTGACGCTCAAACTACGGGCCCGCGACTGCCGAGACCGATCGAAGCGTCACCAAAAACATCCGTCAAACCGAGCCGAACCCGACGACCCCGACGACCCCGACGACCCCGACGACCCCGACGAACCCAACGAACCCAACGAACCCGACGACCCCGACAAACCAAGACCATCACCCCACCCCCAAATGCCCCGCCAACCGCCCACTCCACCCCGGCAAATCCGCCCCGGCCAACCGAGCATCCGACGGCCTCGGCCCCACCGGCAGAGCATCAGCAGCGACCACGCGCCCCGCCAGGCCCAGCAGCCGCTGCGCCGTCAGCGAAAACTCCAGCCACGTCGTCTCCTCCCGTCCGATGGCGTGACTCACGCCTTCTGGAAGCGTCAGCAGCCGCTCCGCAAGATCCCCCACCCATGTCGGCTGAACGGGCCAGCCGGCCAGCGCGGTCACCGGACCCGCGCGCAGCAGCGCTCCGATTCGCGAGGGGTAGTTCCTGCCGCCGGGGCCGTAGACCCAGCCGGTCCGGACGACGTGTCCGCCCGCGTCCAGCACGGCGTCCTCGGCCTCCACCTTGAGCCGCCCGTAGGCGTTGACCGGCCGCCGTGGACCGTCCGTCAGGTGTGGCCCCGCCCCGTCGAAGACGTAGTTGGTGGACACCAACCAGGTGGGAACCAGCCGCGCGCAGGTTGCGGGCGCCTCGACATTGACGGCTCGCGCTCGGGGATCGGTGGCGCAGGCGTCCACGTTCGCGATGGCGGCGCAGAAGATCACCGCGTCGGGCTGATATCGGGTGATCGCGGCTTGGAGTTGGTCCGGTTGGGTGACGTCCAGCGCGGCCCTGTTGAGGCCTGTTGCGCCGCGGGCGACGAGCGCGCGCCCCACTAATCCCCCCGCGCCGGTGATCAGGATTCTCACCGGTTGAGCCAGGGAACCACGCTGCTGCGCTCAGCGGGGAGTTGACGTCTGACTGACCGCCCTCGTAGGCTTGAATCGCTCACAACCACCTTGCCTCTGTCACTGGCGCTGAATGTTGAAGGGCATTGAATACCATGGCCGCCTCACACGACGTGACGGCCGTCCGGCGAACCCCGGAACCTACTCCCTGCAGTTCGCGCTGCATGCGGATGAGCGCACGCGTCGGACCTCATGGACCGAGGCGCTCCAGGACGTCCAGGTCGCCCCAGGCGGCTTCTACTCGGTCGTGCTGGGGCTCGAGAGACCCATGAAGGTCGAGCACTTCAAGGACGCCCCCCGCTGGCTCTCCGTGCGGGTCGTCCGCAAGGGCGAGGCCGCTGAGGAGTCTGGCCCGCGGAGCCCCATGGTGGGGACGCAGGTGCGGCTGCTCGACGCGCTGGAGCGACTGGAGAAGCGGGTCGTGAAGCTGGAGGAGTACAGGCTGGCGCAGGCTGACGAGCCCTCCACCAAGCGCCTCGCCGAGCGGCTGGACAAGGTCGAGGGGCGGGTCACCATCGTCTCCGACGGTGATCTGCCCGCGCTGGTCCGTCGCGTCGAGCGCCTCGTCGCGCGCCTCGATGACATCGACGTGGAAGACGGGCGGCTGGACAAGCTGGAGGATCGGATGGAGGACTTCGACGGCGAGGACGGCGACGTCGTCGACCTCAACGAGCGCATGGATGCCCTCGAGAAGACCCTCGGCGCGCGGACCCGAGATCTCGGTTAATTTTCACTTCTCAACTGACAACCAGGGCTTACATCAGTAGCCCAACCGTCTCGGAAGGAATTGATGAACCGGACCCCTACGCTCCCGAGCTGGGCTCAGGAGCTGCGCGAGCGCTACCTCGCTGGCGAAGCCAGCATGTTCCTCATCCACGGCAACGTCCGGGATCTCTATCCCTGGGATGAGGACGGAACGACCCGCTATCTGCCCATGCGGTCCTTCCTGGAGCGCTTCCTTGGCCGCGCCAAGGACATCGTCACCTACTACAACTGCTCGGAGGGGCTGGAGTTCGCCGATCGGCCCATGCGCGGTCGCTTCATCAAGGCCGTCAACGCCCGCCGCGCCGTCAACGGCCAGGGCCCCCTCAGCGGCGCCCTGCCTCGCAGCCCCGCTGAGGTGCTGCCCATGATCGAGGATCTGGTCACCGACACCACCCAGAACGCCTCAGTGGTGCTGGACTACGCCGAGACCGTGGTCCCCAGCGGTGACCTCTCCTTCATGTCCGAGGCCGACAAGGCCAACCTCGTCAGCTTCCAGCGCTGGTCCTGGGATCCGTCGCTGCTGAACTCCAACAACCTCATCATCCTCGTCACCGAGAACATCGGCGACATCAACCGCCGGGTCGTCGCGACCGCCCAGATCGTGCCGATCCAGGTGCCGCTGCCCGACACCCAGACCCGCGGCGCCTTCATCGGCCGACAGGATCTCGCCAAGGTCAACATGGAGATCAGCCCCGAGCAGCTCGGCGAGCACACCGCTGGCCTGAGCCTCGTGCAGATCCGCGGCGTGCTCCGCAACGCCCGGCAGTCCGCCCGGCCCGTCACCTTCCGCACGGTCTCCCTTCGCAAGAAGGCCATCATCGAGCAGGAGTGTCACGGCCTGGTGGAGTTCGTGGATCCAAAACACAACTTCAGCCACGTCGGCGGCCTGGAGGGCGTCAAGGGCGACCTGATGCGGATCGCCGATGCGATCCGGAAGGGCCACCGCAACCGGGTGCCCATGGGCCTGATCTTCGTGGGCCCCATGGGGACGGGCAAGACCTACCTCGCCGAGGCCTTCGCCGGAGAGAGCGGCCTGACCTGCCTGAAGTTCAAGAACTTCCGCGAGAAGTGGGTGGGATCCACCGAGTCCAACCTGGACAAGATCCTCCAGGTGGTCGACGCGCTCGGCTACGTGCTGCTCATCATCGATGAGGCGGATCGCTCCATGTCCGCAGGCGACAGCGACGGCGGCACCAGCTCCCGCGTGGTGGCTCGCATCAAGGAGTTCATGTCCGACACCTCCCACCGGGGGCGGGTCGTGATCGTGATGATGACCAACCGCCCCGACAAGCTGGACACCGACCTCAAGCGGCCCGGTCGCTTCGACGTGAAGGTGCCCTTCTTCTTCCCCGAGGAGCAGGAAGAGCGCACGCAGATCCTGGCCGCCATCACTCGCAAGGCGGAGCTGAAGCTCCACGACGATGTCGACCTGGATGCCGTCAGCGCGCAGCTTGAGGGCTACTCCGCGGCCGAGCTGGAGGCGGTGCTGCTGGCCGCTGGCGGCTTCGCCAGCGAGCACAATCGGGAGGCGCTGCACCAGGAGGATCTGATGCTCGCCGCCGAGGACGTCATCCCCTCCCGCGATGTCCGCATGCTGGAGTTTATGGAGATGCTGGCGGTCTTTGAGGCCTCCAGCCAGCGGATGCTCCCGGAGCGCTATCGCGACCTGACGACCGACGAGGTGCTGGAGCGCCTGGATCGTGCTCGCATGTTGCTGGGCAGCCGGGTTTCTTGACACCTCTCAACCGGTGGCGTAAATGGGGGCGGTTCGCGCTTCCTCACAGTGCGCTTAGTCCGACTTCTGTCGCCGTGACATAGGCGGCGACAACCGACCCGGTTCTCCGGGCTCGCAGGGAGTTCCCATGTACGCAGTTGTAGAAACCAAGGGCGCCCAGTATCGGGTGACTGAGGGACAGCAGATTCAAATCGATCGTATGGATGCCGATGTCGGCGCCGAGATCGAGCTGGATCGTGTCCTTATGCTCGGTAAGGAGGACGGCGTCGCAGTCGGTTCCCCCACCGTCGAGGGCGCCAAGGTGCTCGCCAAGGTCGTCTCGCACGACCAGGGCGACAAGGTCATCACTTTCAAGTACCGCCCCCGCAAGCGCTATCGCAAGACGCGCGGCTTCCGGGCGTCGCTGACTACTCTCGAGATCACCGCCATCCAGGCGTAGGAGATTCGAAATGGCTCATAAAAAGGGTCAGGGTTCTACTCGCAATGGTCGCGACTCGAATCCTCAGTATCGTGGTGTGAAGCGCGGAGACGGCCAGTCCGTCCTCGCGGGGAACATCCTCGTCCGCCAACTCGGCACCCGCTTCCATCCCGGCAAGAATGTCGGTCTGGGTCGGGATTACACGCTCTTCGCGCTGGTCGATGGCCACGTGAAGTTTGAGCGGTTCCGGGGCGATAAGCGCCGGGTCTCCGTGTACCCCGTCGAGGTCGAGGCCGAGGCCGCCGCCAAGTAGGCGGGCCTTTGGCTCGAAGGCCTTGACTGCGCTTTTGCGCTTGGATTGATTCATGGCCTTCATCGATGAAGTCGAGATCCATTGCATCGCTGGGAAGGGAGGAGACGGTTGCTCCTCCTTTCGCCGCGAGAAGTACGTCCCACGCGGTGGCCCTGATGGGGGCGACGGCGGCCGGGGCGGTAGCGTGATCTTCCGCGCCACCGAGCGTAAAAATACGCTCGAGGATCTCCGGCGTCGCCACCGCTACAACGCGGGCGGCGGCACCAACGGGACCAGCAAGGACTGTCACGGTCGCGGCGCCGACGATATGGTGATCGAAGTGCCGACAGGCACTCAGATCTACGACATCGAGACCGGGTACATGCTCGCTGATCTGGAGTCTCACGACGACGAGGCGGAGATCTGCCGCGGCGGCCGCGGCGGCCGCGGGAACATCCACTTCAAGTCCTCCAACAACCGAACCCCCCGCTTCGCCGAGCTCGGCCAGATGGGAGAGGATCGGCACCTGCGGCTGGAGCTGAAGCTCCTGGCCGACGTCGGACTGCTGGGCTTCCCCAACGCCGGCAAGTCCACCCTCATCTCGGTGATCTCCGGGGCCCGTCCCAAGATCGCCGACTACCCCTTCACCACGCTGATCCCCAACCTCGGGGTCGTGCGGGTGGGCTTCGAGGGCAGCTTCGTGGTCGCGGACATCCCCGGCCTCGTCGAAGGTGCCAGCGACGGCGTGGGGCTCGGGCACCGCTTCCTGAAGCACGTGGAGCGCAGCCGCTTCCTCGTGCACCTCGTCTCCGCTTCGGAGGACGACGAGTCCATTCAGGATCCGGTCGAGCGCTACCGCGTGCTGCGCGGTGAGCTGGAGGCCTTCTCTCCAGATCTGGCCGCGCGCCCCGAGATGGTCGCCCTGACGAAGTCGGACGCCGTGGACGAAGAGCGCATGGCCGAACACCTCGCGAGCTTCCAGGAGGTGCTGGGCTTCACGCCTGGCGTCATCAGCGCGGTCACCCGCGACGGCGTCCAGGAGCTGGTGGATGCCTGCTGGCGACAGCTTCGCGCTATCCTTGATGATGGTGAAGAGGACTGACATCATCGCGGCGCTCCTGGTGGGCCTGCTCTCTCTCGGGGCTGGCTGCTCGGGGGAGAAGTCCGGGGCGGAGGAGATCCTGGCGCAGTCGAGCGCCGTGACCTTCGAGACGGTGCTGCAGCTGGGGCCCAACCGCATGGAGTCCACCATCGTCACGGAGCACGCCGAGACGGGTGTCCGCGAGATGGAGTCCATGGAGATCGCCTGGGCCGACGGCGACAACTTCATGGTGCGTCAGGTCCACGACGGCGATGTCCGTCGCGAGGTGCGGGTGCTCCGTGGCAAGCCCTGGGTGCGCGCTGGCGAGCGCTTCGTCCGCCGCGATGAGGCTGACATCTACCGGGGCGTGCTGGCTCAGACCTGGGACATGTGGGGCCTCGCCGTGGGGCCCTTCGTCGAGCAGATCGGCTACGACTACGACGGCGAGGTCGTGATCGAAGGTCGGCGGGGACGCCGCTTCAACCTCCGGCTGGCCACGGATGAGGAGCTCGCGGCGGCGAAGGCGGCCATGGAGGCGGACCAGGGGCGGCGCACCGCGCGCTTTGTTCCCATGGCCATCACCGGCAGCATCGTGCTGGACGAGAGCACCGCCGTGCGGCTCCTCACCGAGTTTGAGGTGCGTCTTGTGGCCCGGGGTGGAGGCAGAGAGCGCACCGTGCGTTTTCGGGAAGCCCGCTCGGGGATCGGCGAGCGACCTACGATACCGTCGCCGCGTGAGAAGAAGTGACCGGGGGCTGGCTCAGAACCGTGATCCAGAGAGGGGTTGCCGCTCTGCCGCTGAATCACTACGATGCGTGGTGCGTACTGCTTGGGGGGTATTCCCCGAAATCGCACGTTGGAGGAAGTCATCAGCAACGTCGAACCGCTTGACATCGCGCACCTGATCACAAAGCTGGCGCTCGAAAAGCAAGCCTCCGACCTCGTCATCCTCGACCTCCGCGGTCGGGTTCCCTACTGCGACTACTTCGTCCTCTGCAACGGACGGAGTCGCCGTCAGGTGGCGGCCATCGCCGCCGCGGTTCAGCGGACGCTGAAGGTCGAGCACACCCTCGCGCCCTCCTCCGTGGAGGGCCTGGAGAGCTGTCGCTGGGTACTGGTCGACTACAAGGACGTGGTCCTGCACATCTTCGAGGAGAACATGCGGGAGTTCTACGACCTCGACACCCTCTGGTCGGACGCCCCTCGCATAGAGGTGCCCGACCAGCCGGAGCCCGTCAGCGCCGGGATGCCGTCCTTCGCGTGATAGCGGCGCGTACGGCGGTATGAAGCTTCGACTGATCCGGGTCGCCAAGGGCAAGCTCGCCTGGGCGGACACCGCGGCCGCGGACTACACCCGTCGGCTGAAGCGATACGCTCCCTTCGAGGAGATCGTCATCCGCCCGGGGGGCGGCCCTGACGCCGAGGCTGCGCGGCTGCTGAAGTCCGTGTCGGCCGGCGACAGGCTGATCGCCCTCGACGAGCGCGGCGATCGGCTGGACAGCCACGGCTGGTCCAAGCAGGTCCAGGCCGCGCGGCTGGACGGCGTGGGTACGCTCTGGTTTGCCATCGGCGGTCCGGACGGGCACGGCCCCGAGGTCCGAGAGCGAGCGGACAGGATCCTGGCCCTGGCGCCCATGGTCATGGCGCATCAGGTCGCCCGGGTGGTCGTGCTGGAGCAGCTCTACCGCGCCTGGACCCTCATCCGCGGCGAGCCCTACCACCGTTAGAGATCTCAACACCCCCCGTTGTCCGATCAGCACGCGGCTCTACCCTCCCCCCAAGGAGGTGCCCGTGCTTCAACCGCCGCTATCGCGTGTGTCCGAATTTCTGGACGTCATCATGCCCAGGAGCTGCCCCGGGTGTGAGGGGCCGCTCTCCGCGCTCACGCTGTGCCCGGACTGCTCCGGGCAGCTCCCCGAGAGCCTCTGGCCGCTGCCGCTCGACATCGAGGGGGTGCGGGACGCCTGGGGCTGGGCGCCGTACGACAGCCCCGTCGGCACGGCGCTCCGGCGGGGGAAGTATCGCCCCGATGAGCGTGCCGTGCGCGGCCTCTCGCAGGCGCTCTGTCGATCGCTGGAGCCGCTGCGGACCGAGCGCGTGAGCGCGGTAGTGCCTGTACCGCAGTCACTATGGACCACACTCCAGCGTGGCTTCAGCCCCGTCTGGGTGCTCGCGCGCGCGGTGGCTCAGGCGCGCGCGCTGCCGCTGGTCGCGCCGCTGCGTCGCCAGGGGGGCCGCCGCCAGGCATCCGTCCGGCCCTCCAAACGCAGCCACAGGAGAGGGGAGTTCGCCTGCGTCGACGATGTCAGCGGGGAGGTGCTCCTCGTCGATGACGTCGTCACCACCGGCGCTACCGCCGCCGCCTGCGCCGCCGCGTTGTTGCAGGCTGGCGCAAGGAGGGTGTGTCTTCTGACACTCACTTCTCCACGAATCTGAGTTCAAGGATCGGAAGGCTCGATCCGAAGGGAGATGTTTGTCCGAAACTTTTGACGATGTTCGACAAAAGTTCCGGTCGGTTCGGCCGTTTATGTAAAGAACCGCGCGACAGTGGCCCTCTGCTTGTTCTGGCACGGTTCGTGCTTAAAACTCTGACAACGACGAACAAACCGAGAGAGAAGACGATGACCCGCATGAACACGACAATCGGCGACCTGGTGAACCTCTTCTACGCTGAGTTCATGGCAATCTACGGCGACGAGGAGCTCGCGCAGGTGGCTACCGCTGCCACCATCAACGACCTCCTCGCCGAGCGCGCCCTGGCAGTCGAGGAAGACGAGCGCGAGGAAGGCGCTGCGTAGGCAGCCCCCTCTGGACCCGCTCCTCAGAAGCTGCCTCCACAGCGGTCTCTGAGAAAATTCGACAACCGATCCTCACAGCGTCAACAAGTAGATTAGAATCTACTTGAAGGATCGGTGGACGACTTGTGAGCACCTCTCTTCCCCCAGGCTCCCCCGCCGCGAGGCTGTGGGCTGCTGTCAGCATCGAAGCCGCCTGGACGCTCCAGGTGAGCGGGGTTCGCTGTACCCCCGCGCTGCTCCATGAAGTGCGCCGGCATGTGCTGCTGTCGATGCCGAAGAATGTCAGCGAGGATCACGCTGACGCCTGCACCGCCGGGTTGGTGCGCGAGTTCCTCCAGCGCTTCCGCGGTGGGGACTACACCGGCGCGGCCCCGCCCGAGCCGCGCCCGCTCCAGACCATCTGGCGGGACGCCATCCTGGAAGGGCTCGATCCCATCGGCATGGTCGTCTGGCGCCTGATGTACGGCGACGGACTCACCGCCGAGGCGGTCGAGCAGCGCTGCAAGGTCGACCGGGTGGTGCTCTCCAGCGCCCGGGAGGGGATGCGCTGCGCGCTGCGCTCGCTCATCGACGACGGCGATGAGCTGGACGACGCTCGAATGGACCGCCTGCTGTCACGGCTGTCGCGCATGCCGACGCCAGACTGCACCGGCGGCGCCGAGGCCCTCTCCGCCTCCAAGGAGCACATCGAGCGCTGCCCGCGCTGCTGCCGCGCGCTGCGGCTGGGACGCGCCGGGCTGCTCAAGACCGTGGATCTGATCGCCCCCGCCAAGGGCTGGACGGTCGAGCGCATCTCCGTGCTGGCGCTCAACCTGCACCCGGACGGTCGCCACCACCGCGACGCGCTGCTGGCGACCTTCGGCGGCGCCGCCATCCCGGTGGCTGATGACACGGTGGTCGTGGACCTCGACCGCACCTCGAACCACGTCTCGATGCTCTACGCGCTGGCTGAGGAGGGCACGCCCTCGAAGCACCACGTGCGCGGCGCGCTCGTCCGCGGCCCCGGCCGCTGGCACGATCGGGGGCTCATCGGTCCGGTCGCCAGCGCCTCCATCAACGAGGCCCGCGCCCGGCAGTGGGGCGAGATCGACACGATGGGCACCCTGCCGGAGATCCTGCCGCCGCCGCCCAGCGCGACCCCGTGGTGGGGCGCGGCGGCGCTGGTGACGTTGGCCGCGGCCTTCGCGGGTGTGAGCGCGCTGGAGCGACCGAAGGATCCGCCGACCTACCCCATCGCGGAGGTCTCCTTCCAGCGCACGGCGGACGCGGTCGTCGGACGCTTCGATGTGGACGACGCAGCCTACACGCTGGTTGTGCTGGACGGCCCCGACGGCCTCCAGGTGCTGCACGTCGATGATAAGCCCGCTGATAAGGGTGAAATTGCGACCGGCGTGGGCGACTACGCGGTCAGCGTGGAGGGGCGGCGGCTGCTCGTCGCCAGCTCCTCCGAGCCCTTCCTGCAGGTGGAGGAGCTGGTCACGCTGGTTCGGGCGACCGCGCAACCCCTGGATGAACTGGCGACACGGCTGGACGCGCTCCACGACAGGCACGCGGATCTCGTGATACAGCCCCTGCCAGATCACCTCTGAAGGGCTCGGTCGGATGCGGATTACACCCCTCGACATCATCCAGAAAGAGTTCAGCCCCGCCAAGCGCGGCAAGGGGCATGAGCCTGATGAGGTCTCTTCCTTCCTGGAAGAGATCCGCGAGACGTTGGAGGATCTCCTGCGGGAGAACCAGCGCCTCAAGGATCAGCTCACCAATAAGGATCGGGAGATCGCCGAGCTGCGCGGTCGTGAGCGGGAGATTCAGGAGACCCTGATGCTCGCCCGCTCCATGACCGAGGAGCTGAAGGGCAGCGCCCGCCGTGAGTCCGATCTGCTGCTGGGTGAGGCCCACCTGGAGGCCCAGCGCATCGTCAGCTCCGCCCACGACGAGCACCGCGATCTGCTTCAGGAGGTCATCCGGCTCCGCGGCCGCCGCAACCGGCTCGTGGCCGAGCTGCGCGCTGTGATCGAGTCCCACCGAAGCCTGTTGGAGGAGCTGGATCAGGCCTTCAACGAGAACCCGGGTGGTTGAGCCGCTGCGATCGTTGCCGCCCGGAGCGCGCTTCGATCTGCACCTGCACTCCGACCGCTCGGATGGGCGTCTGGGCCCGGGCGATGTGCTGCGCGCCTGCGCTGCCGGCGGCCTGCATGCCTTCGCGCTGACGGATCACGACCTGGCGCCTGCGCTGCCCGCCGGACGCCAGCAGGTCGGCCTGAAGACCGTGCACATCCTCCATGGCGCGGAGATCTCCGGACACCACGAGGGCATCGAGCTGCACCTCCTGGTCTACTTCGCCGGGCCGATGCCCGATGACTTCCGCGCCTTCTGCCGCGAGCGCAGCCGCCGCCGTGTCCTGCGCTATGACGGCGCCATCGAGCGCCTCGGCCTGACCGGCCTCGCCCCGGCGGACGAGGTCGCCCGGGACGGCCGGCGCGCCCTCACCCGCCTGCACCTCGCCCAGGCGCTGGTCGAGGCGGGCCACGTCCCCGATATTCAGTCCGCCTTCGAGCGCTACCTCGGCTCCCACCGCGGGCTGGTGCCGCTGATCGATCTCTCCTTCATCGACGCCATCCGCGGCGCCCGCGCCGCCGGCGGGGTGACCTCCTGGGCCCACCCGAACCTCGCGAAGGCGCAGGAGTGGACGCCGACCTTCGTCGAGGCGGGCCTCCAGGGCCTCGAGGGGCTCCGCCCCGGCTTCGGGCGTCGACAGCGCAACGCCTTTCGGCGCCTCGCTCGCGTCAACGGCCTCTTCCTCACCGGCGGCTCCGACTTCCACGGCTGGTACCCCGGCCGCCTGGGAGACTTCGGGGTCCATCGCCGCGAGCTGTCCGGTTTCCTGGACGCCCTCGCAGTCGCCTGAAATGGAACGCTGGGCATGAAGGTCACCATCATTGGCTCGGGCGTCGTCGGGCGCCTGCTGGGCCGCGCCCTCGCCGAGCGCGGCGATCAGGTCACGCTCCTCTCCCCGCGCCCTGTCGACGAGCCGCTGCTCTGGATCGCCGGAGACGCCGTCACCGGTCGCGGCCTGCGCGTCGGTCTGGAGGGCGCGGACGCGGTGGTCTTCGCGGCCGCCGGCCGCAAGGGCAAGTCCATTGAGGAGATCGGCGCCAAGGGCGCGGAGCAGGTCTGCCGCGCGGTGGAGCGCGCGAACATCGATCGCTTCCTGCTCATCGGTCCCAGCAACTCCGGCACCCGCTCCCGCGCCCGCCACCTCCAGGCCCATGCCTTCGCGCTGGACAACTGCGCCAAGCGCCTCCCCAGCGTGACCGCGGTGCAGATCCCCACGCTGTTTGGAGAGGGCGATCACCTCGTCTCCCCCTGGCTGGAGCGCGCCCGCTCCGGCCGCCCCATCCACACCCACCACACCAAGCTGGAGATCCGCCCCCTCTGGGTCGGAGACGCGCGGCGTCTCTTGATCGCGGCGGTGGATGGAGAGCTGTCCGCGCGAGTGTCGGTGCAGGGGCCGAGCCGCCTGACGGTGGGAGCACTGGCCACGACCTTCTGCGCCCGCTTCAGCGTGGGCCGCAGCCTGATGGGCATCGCCCGCCGCCCGGGCCCGGATGAGATCGCCTGCTTGAAGGAGCAGCTCGGCGGCCGCGATGACTGGGACTCGCTGGACCTCGGCGAGCGCCTCACCCCGGCGAAGTGGCTGGCGCAGCAGGGCACCTGAAAAACTGAATGTGGCCTCATTCAGCGAGGGCGGTTACCGCTCGAACGTTGCCTTCAACCGCGCACCCTGCGCCTTCAGGAGTACGACCATGGCTGATACCGCCGTCTTCTTCAATGAGTACCTCCCCCAGAAGCTCAAGGACAACCCGGACCTCGCGGACATGGGCTCGATCTTCCAGTTCGACATCGAGGGCGCTGGCACCTGGTCCCTGCACCTCAAGGACGGCGGGATCGTCTCCAAGGGCCCCACGGATGACGCCGAGTGTGTCATCACCTGCGCGCAGGAGGACTGGGAGGGTCTGCTGGACAACCCCTCTTCGGGCATGATGCTCTTCATGCAGGGCAAGCTGAAGGCGTCGAACCTCGGCATGGCGACCAAGCTGCAGCAGATCCTCGGCTGATTCAGTCGCTCTGTTGAGTCTGGTGCGGGCGCTCCTTTTGGGGGTGCCCGTTTTTGTTTTTGGTCGGCGGTTTGTCGGTTCGGTTTTCGGTTTTCGGTTGTCGGTTCGGCGGTTCGGCGGTTCGGTTGTCGGTTGTCGGTTCGGCGGGTTCGGCGGGTTCGGCGGGTTCGGCGGGTTCGGCTTGGTTTGACGAAGGTTGATGGTTCTGAGCGATCGGTTTCGGCAGTCGCGGGCCCGTAGTTTGAGCGTCACGGCAAGGCGCCGTCGTTCTGCCTGTTGTGTTGTTGGACTTCCCGACCGTCGTGGGTGGCGCGGTGCCCCTGGGTAGATTCGACGTGTGCTCGCTGCGCTAACGAATCCCCGGACGATCCGTCAGCGTCAAGTCGACAAGGTTGGGTGGCCGGTGCCGTGCAGCTTGCGTCACACACGCCCGAATCTCCCTGGTCGGGGCACTTCGCCTCAACGGTCCCAGTGCGTCCTCAGCCGGCAGGCAGACGACTGATCGCTTGTAGCCTTCCAGGATCGACTGGAGG